>OBEQ010762679.1_pt1 | contig 13807 bp, 13 predicted proteins | sample 1670901 | NCBI WGS metagenome assembly OBEQ01 (sample SAMEA104232315, study PRJEB22302) | groundwater metagenome | biome: forest; feature: aquifer; material: groundwater | place: USA | collected 2011-08-07 | depth 5.4 m
CCCCCGCCCGCCGGGGTCGTGTGTGGGGGTGGGAACGACGCGGGGCGGGGGGGGGAACCAGCGTCCGGGGACCGCCCGCCGCATCAACTCGACGTGGATGCCGTCGACCTTGCGGCGGGTGGCGACACCACGTGTGCACGCGTGCTCGGGAAAACGGTCACGTGCTGGGGTGGTCTTGCCGGGTCGCATGTGCCCACGCCCGTCAAAAACCTCACCAACGTGGCGCAAATCGCGGTGGGAAAGAACCACGCTTGCGCGCGTCTCGACGACGGCACGGCCCGCTGTTGGGGTAAGAACGACCGCGGCCAGCTCGGCGACACTACGCGCACCGATCGCGAGGCCCCGGTGCCGGTCGTGCGGCTCACCAACATCACGCGCATCGCGGCCGGAGACGCGCATACCTGCGCGCGCGTTGGCGAAGAGCGTGTGGAATGCTGGGGCGCCAACGGTGCAGGCCAGCTCGGCGACGGCACGACGAACGATCGCAGCACGCCGGCCGACGCGACGCGCATCACCGGAGCCGTGCAGCTCTCGCTCGGCGGCGACACCAGCTGTGCGCGAATGCAAGACGCGAGCGTAATGTGCTGGGGGGACAACTCGCATCATCAGGTCGCCGACGGCACTACGAACATGCGCCTCGAGCCCGTCCTCGTCTTCGGGGTCTTCGATGTCGTCGAGGTTGGCACCGGCAGCGCGCACGTGTGCGTTCGCTTCAAAGATCCGCGTGTGCGCTGCTGGGGCGCGAACGGCTCGGGCCAGCTTGGCGACGGCACGACCATGGAGCGCGCGGTTCCCGTCGGCGTGAAGTTCTAGGGTGCCGAGAAAGTCGTGAATGGAAATCGCGCCCATCGGAACACGTCGGCGTGTGCTAGTTTGAGCGCGCGCTAGAGCAATCCCATGGCGATCACCTACCGACAAGCCGGCGTCGACATCGACGCCGGCGACGAGCTCGTCGAGCGCATCAAACCCCTGGCCAAGGCGACGCGCATTGCCGAGGTGATCAGCGACGTCGGGGGATTCGCCGGCCTCTGCCGCGTGCCCGGAGGCATCGACGAGCCCGTCCTCGTGAGCGGTACCGACGGCGTCGGCACCAAGCTCAAAGTGGCGTTCTTGACCGGCGTGCACGACACGATCGGCATCGATCTGGTGGGGATGTGCGTCAACGACATCGTCACCTGCGGCGCGCGCCCGCTCTTTTTTCTCGACTACTTTGCCACCGGAAAGCTCGAGATCGGCGTCGCGGAGTCGGTCGTTCGGGGCATCGCCGGCGCGTGCAAAGAGTCGGGCTGCGCCCTGCTCGGCGGCGAAACGGCCGAGCTGCCGGGCATGTACGCCGAAGGTGAGTACGATCTCGCCGGCTTCGCGGTCGGCGTCGTCGCGCGCGCGAAGATCGTAGATGGCCGGCGCGTAGAGCCAAACGATGCCGTCATCGCGCTCCCGTCGAGCGGCCTTCACTCGAACGGTTACTCGCTCGCGCGAAAGGTCATCCTCGACTCCATGGGCCTCTGCCCCGCCGACGCGCCGAAGGAGCTTGGCGGCAAAACGGTGGCCCAGGCGCTTCTCGCCCCCACGCGTCTCTATGCGCGTCACGTCCAAGCTCTCCTCGACGCCGGCGTCGACGTTCGGGCGATGAGCCACATCACCGGCGGCGGCATCCCCGGCAATCTCCCTCGTGTTCTTCCCGATGCGCTCGGCGTCCGTGTCGAGGCGAGCTGGATTCGTGCGCCGATTTTCGAAATTCTCGCCGAGCGCGTCGAAGAGAAGGAGATGCGCCGCACGTTCAACTGCGGAATCGGCTTCGTCTTCATCATCGCCAGGGCCGAGAAAGATCGCGCGCTCGAGGTTCTTCGGGGTTTGGGAGAGGCGCCGATCGCCATGGGAACGGTCATCGAGGTGCCTCCGGGAACCGAGTTCGAAGAGCGCGTCGCTTGGAGACCTGCATGACGCTCGGCGTCCTCATCAGTGGCAGCGGAACGAATTTGCAGGCGATCCTCGATGCGATCGCCAAAGGCCGTCTCGACGCGAAGATCGGAGTCGTCGTATCCAACGTAGCGTCCGCCACCGGGCTGGAGCGAGCGCGTGCCGCAGGAGTGCCCACGGTCGTCGTCGAGCACAAGGGGTTCCCGGATCGGGCGAGCTTCGATACGGAGGTCGTTCGCGTTCTTCGCGCGCACGGCGTGGAGCTGGTCGTGCTTGCTGGTTTCATGCGCATCGTCTCTTCCACCTTGCTGGACGCTTTTCCCATGCGTGTCGTCAACGTCCACCCCGCACTCTTGCCCGCATTTCCAGGAGTTCACGCGCAGGCGCAGGCACTCGCGTATGGGGTAAAAGTCGCCGGCTGCACCGTCCACTTCGTCGATGCCGGAACCGACACCGGCCCGATCATCGCGCAGAGTCCCGTTCCCGTGCTCGATGACGACGACGAAGAGTCGCTCCGGGTGCGCATCCTCGCCGAGGAACACACACTCTTGCCGCGCGTTCTACAATGGATTGCCGAGGGTCGCGTCCGCATCGAACCTCGCGACCCCGGCCGCCTGCGCCCAAGAATAAGAATAGGGTAGGAATCGGAGTCGGAATCGGAGTCGGAGTCGGAATCGGAGTCGGAATCGGAGTCGGAGTCGGAGTCGGAGTCGGAATCGGAGTCGGAGTCGGAATCGGAGTCGGAATCGGAGTCGGGGTCGGATCGGATGTCGAAGCACTATGACGTCGTGGTTCTCGGCACATCGCTGGGAGCGCTTTCCGCAGCGGCGCTCCTCGCGCGCCGGTCGTGGCGCGTTTTGGTCTTGGGTCAGGGCTATCGGCCACCGTCCTATGTCTACGACGGCGTCACGCTTGCGCGCCGGCCGTTCACACTGCTCGCGCACGCGTCGCCCGCGTGGGGGCGCATTTTGGTCGAGCTCGCGCAGTCGCAGACCTTCCGCCGGCGCGTGCACGCCTTGGACCCCATGCTGCAGATTCTGGGAGCGCGCCTCCGTTTGGACGTGCCGCCCGACGCCGCCGAGTTCGGCCGCGAGATCGACCGTGAGTTCCCCGAAGTTCGGCGTGTCGTCGACGATCTGTACGCCGAGCTCGCCCGCACCAACGCCACCGCCGATGCGGCCTTCGAGAGAGATGTCGTGTGGCCCCCCGGAGGCTTCTGGGAACGTCGCGAGACGTCGCGCGTCGTCGCAACTCTGCCGCATCTCCCGGGCGACGGGGGGGGCGATTTTCTCGCAGAATTTCCCCGCAACCATGACTATCGCGCCATCATCGAGGTGCCTGCGCGGTTTGCGAGCGACGCGGAAGCGCTGCCGCCCTTCGCGATTGCGCGCCTTCACGGCGCCTGGACGCGCGGCGTCGTGCGCCTGTCCGGAGGCGAAGAAGAGCTGACCGAGTTCTTGCTCGAGCGCGTTCGGGCGTACGGTGGCGATGCGCGCCTCGGCGGTCGTGCGGCCGCGATCGCGCAGCGGGGCGGGCGAGTCACCGGTGTGCGCATCGACGGGGACGACGACACCGTCGGCGTTCAGTTCGTGGTGAGCGATCTTCCGACGCTCGAGTTGCTTCAGCTTGCCGAAGGTTTCGCGCCATCTCGACGTGTCCTTGCGGCGATGCCGCGCCTCATACCCGTCGCGCACCGATTCGTGGTCACGCTTGCGGTGGGCACGCGCGGCCTGCCCTCGCTGCTCGCCAACGAGTCGTTCCTTCTTCCCTCCGCTCCGCTCACGGCAAAAGACCCTCGCTGTCCCATCGTGCACCTGCAGTGCACGCGCGACGGCGACACGGCAACGCTCGTTGCGGAAGCGCTTCTCGACGACGACGCATTGCCGCTCGAAAAGGCCCGCGAAGCCGTGCTTGCCGTCGTCGAACGTTTTCTGCCCTTCATCGAGCAGCACTACCTGGTGGTCGACTCGCCGCACGATGGCCGTCCGTTGTGGGACTACCGTTCCGGAACGCGAAAGCTCGTCGATCGTGCCCTCCTCCGTGCGGGCGGCGGCTCGCTCGAGCCCGAGGCCATGACGCCCAAGTGGCGGCCAGAGCCGGCATGTCTGGAGGGTCTCGGCGGCGAGCCGCTCAGAACGCCGCTCACCAACGCGTTCGTCGTTGGGCGATCTGCCCTGCCCGCGCTGGGGCAAGAGGGCGAGCTCCTCGCGGCGTGGAGTGCGTCGCGGATCATCACACGGACCGATCGCCGCAAAGAAAAGATGCGGCGTGACATGTGGAGCAAGGTGGAGCTCGGGTAGGCGCCTCGACGGGACGACGGCCGCCCGCACATTGTTTCACGAACATTTCTCGTCCACGCGATTGTGTCGGCAAGGTTTCGTGCGTTGCGCGGCACAGTTGCGAGCTCTTAACGGAATCGATCATTCGTCCGGCCTAGGACTTAAGGGCTTGCCGCACTGGCCACAAAGAATAGTGAATGAATCGATGCCGCTTCGAGAGAACAGAGCTCTCGCATGCGCCCCGCTCAATCACGCGGCAATTGCTTCACGTCGAGGACCCGAGAATCCATGAAGAACGAACGCACCGGAACCGAAGAAGCAAACGCACCCGTAGACCGGCGACAATTCTTGCAAGTCGCCGCCGCTGGGCTGGGCAGCGCCGCGCTCTTTACGGGCTGCAAGACGGAGTCGGCGTCGGCCACCGTGAGCTCGACGGTCGCGCAGAAGGGCCCCACCGTCCTCAGCGGAGACAAGCCGGAGACGGCGGATGTTCGCTTCGGAATCATCGCGCTCACCGACTGCTCGCCCATCGTGATTGCGCACGAAAAAGGCTTCTTCAAGAAGTACGGAATCAACGCGACGGTCATAAAAGGCGCAAGCTGGGCGGCCATTCGCGACTCGCTCTCCAATGGCGACATTCAGGCGACGCACATGCTGTTCGGAATGCCGCTTGCCTCGACCATGGGTCTGCTCGGCGCCCCGAAAAAGCCGATGATCATTCCCTGGATCATGAACCGGAATGGTCAGGCCATCACCATGAAGTCCGAGTACAAGGGCAAGGTAAAGAGCGACGCAAAGGCGCTTTTGCCCTTCGTCGAGGAGGCGAAGAAGAAGGGATCGCCGCTGACCTTCGCGATGACCTTCCCGCCCGGCACCCACGCCATGTGGATGCGCTACTACCTGGCGTCCGGCGGCATTCACCCGGACAAGGACGTCGCGCTGGTGACCGTTCCGCCTCCGCAGATGGTCGCGAACATGAAAGTCGGCAAGATGGACGGCTTTTGCGTCGGCGAGCCGTGGGGCGCCCGCGCCATTGCCGACAACATTGGTTACACGGCCATCACGACGCAGGAGCTGTGGAAGGACCATCCGGAAAAGGTTTGCGCCTTCGCCGCCGAGTTCGCGGAGAAAAACCCCAAGACCGTGAAGAGCGTGCTCAAGGCCCTCCACGAAGCGAGCGAGTGGCTCGACAAGATGGAAAATCGCCCCGAGCAAGCATCGATCGTCTCGCGGCCGACGTACATCAATTGCCCGCCCGAGAGCATCCTGCCGCGCATGCAAGGGCATTACGACTTTGGCGATGGCCGCACTCTGGAAGACCCGAATTACATGATCTTCTCGAATCGAAACTGCAATTACCCGCAGCCCAAGTACGCGGTCTGGTGGCTTTCCCAGTTCAGGCGCTGGGGAATGGTGGAGGGGAAGCCGGACTATGACGGAATCATCAAACAAGTCGTGCGCCCAGATCTGTACGAAGAGGCCATGAAGGAGTTGGGGGTCGCCACGGCGGGTCCCAGCAACGCACCCGAAACCCTCTTCGACGGCACGGTCTTCGACCCGGCGAAGCCGGAGGAGTACGCGCGGTCATTCGCTGTCAACAGCATCAAAGGGTAACGGTCGATGGAAGCCAAGAGCAAGAGCGTGAAGTTGCGCGTCGATTGGATCATTCTTCCGCTCCTCGGAATCGGGTGTCTCATCGCAGGCTGGGCAATCGCGAGCTCGTCGTGGGCGCCGAATCTCCCGTCGCCGTGGAAAACGTGGGAGGTCAGCCGACCCTACATTCTCGAGCCGTTCGAGAAACGCGGTGAGCTCGACCAGGGCATTCTGCGGTTCACCTGGTACTCGCTCCTTCGCGTGGCGAAGGGCTACAGCATCGCGCTTCTCATCGGCACCCCCATCGGATTTCTTCTCGGGGCCTCGAAGCGGTTCACCGTGAGCTTCGATCCCATCATTCAAATCCTGCGCCCGGTGTCCCCGCTCGCCTGGCTGCCTTTGGGCTTGGTCATTTTCCAGAAGCCGGAGCCCGCCGGGACCTTCACCATCGCCATGTGCTCGATGTGGCCGACGGTGCTCAACACCGCGCTCGGAGTGCGGTCAATTCCGCAGGACTACCTCAACGTCGCGCGCGTGCTCAATCTGTCGTTCCCCAAGCGCTTTTTCCGCATCATGCTCCCGGCCGCGCTGCCCTACATGTTTACCGGCTTTCGTCTGAGCCTGGGCATTGCGTGGCTGGTCATCGTCGCCGCGGAGATGCTCACCGGGGCGCCGGGCGTCGGAGGGTTTCTCTGGCAGGAGTACAACAGCCTCATCTACGAGCACATCATTCTCTGCATTCTGACGATTGGAGTCGTGGGTTTCATCCTGGACCGAGTCATGGGTCTCGTGGAGTCGAGGCTCAAGACAGCGTAGGAGTCGAATGTCATTTCTCCATCTTCGCAATGTGACGAAAGGCTTCGGGAGCGGAGCACGTAAGACGGAAGTGCTCCGGAACGTCGACCTGGAGGTCGAAAATGGCGAGTTTGTCGCCATCGTGGGCTATTCCGGCTCCGGCAAGACCACCCTCGTGTCGCTTTTGGCGGGGCTCTTGATTCCCGACTCGGGCACCGTCACCGTGGACGGACGCGCCGTTACGCGACCGGGGCCCGAGCGAGGAATCGTATTTCAAAATTACTCGCTTTTGCCCTGGCTCACTGTTTACGAAAACGTGTTTCTCGCCGTCGACCAAGTATTCAAAGATTGGTCCTCGGAAAAAAAGCGCGAGCACACCGAACGCCACATCGCGATGGTGAACCTGAAGGCCGCGCGCGACCGGCGGCCTGCGCAGCTATCGGGCGGAATGCGCCAGCGCGTCTCCTTGGCTAGAGCGCTGGCCATGGACCCGGGCGTGCTTCTCCTGGACGAACCGCTCAGCGCGCTCGACGCGCTCACCCGCGCGACCTTGCAGGATGAAATCCAAAACCTCTGGGCAAAGCATCACAAGACGGTGGTGCTGATCACCAACGACGTCGACGAGGGGATTCTCCTGGCCGACCGAATCATTCCCATGAGCGCCGGCCCGAATGCCACGCTGGGTCCGTCCATCGCCATCGATATCGAACGGCCGCGCGACAGAAAAGCCCTGAACCACGATCCCCGGTTCAAAGAGGTGCGGCAGCGAGTCATCTCGTACTTGCTCGGACCGGGGGCGCCCAAACGATCTGTCGAGTCCCCCGGCGAGGCGAAGGCATTTGCTCACGAAGTCGTGGAGCTTCGAACATGAAGAAGTACCTCGATATTTGGCAGCTGAAGAAAACCTACGACACTCCGGATGGCGATCTCGTCGTCGTCGAGGATTTCAATCTCACACTCGAGCGCGGAGAATTCGTGTGCCTGATTGGGCACTCGGGGTGCGGAAAGTCCACTGTTCTGTCGATGGTGGCGGGGCTCAGCGAGCCGACGGCAGGCGTCATGATCTTGGGTGGCCGCGAGGTCACCGGACCAGGGACCGATCGCGGCGTCGTCTTCCAAGCGCCCTGCCTTTTGCCCTGGCTGACCGTGCGGGGAAACGTCCTTCTCGGGGTCGACGAGGCGATGAAAGACCGCCCGCGCAAAGAGCGCATCGAGGTGGCGGATCACTACTTGAAGCTCGTCGGTCTCGGAGACTCCATTCACAAGAATGTGGCCGAGCTCTCGGGAGGTATGCGCCAGCGCGTCGGCTTGGCGCGCGCGTTCGCGCTCTCGCCGAAAATGCTTCTGCTCGACGAGCCTTTCGGAATGCTCGATTCGCTCACGCGATTCGGTCTTCAGCAGGTGTTGATCGATCTGTGGTCACAAGATCGAAAGACGGCGCTGATGGTCACCCACGACGTCGACGAGGCGCTTTTTCTCTCGGATCGCATCGTGATGATGACCAACGGACCGTCGGCCAAGGTCGGCGAAGTCATGCAAGTGTCTTTCCCCAGGCCGCGCGATCGTCAGGCGGTCATGGAAGACCCGTCGTATTACGTGCTTCGCGAGCGCCTCATCGAGTTCCTCGAGGACGAAGGTCGAAGGCACGGAAGCCGCGAGGTGGAGCCGGAGCCCGAGTCCACCGCCGCGGCAGGCGACGAAGTCCTCGAGCCCAGCTTGGCCCCGTTGTCGATGGCGGAGTCCTCACGCGGACTCGACGCGTGAAAGGTCACGGACCGCAGAACGCGTTCGCGATGGTCGTGTAACCGGTGGCGAAGTCGTTCGGGAAGCAGCCGTAGTCCGGATCGAGGTTCGTGATGCCGTTCACGCAGTTGGCCTGCGTCGTGTAGGCCGAGCACACGGAGTTCGAGGCCGCCGTGGTGCAATCTCCGAACGCCGGATCTTCCAAGCCGGTGCAGGGAGCCTTGCACGCCGCTTCTTGGCACTGGTACGAGGCCTGGAGGGACTGGGCGCACGCGTGGTGTGCAGCGTTCGCGTTGTAGACGCAGCCGGGCACATTGAGCACGACGTAGCCGCCCGTGAGCACGATGACCGCGCCGTAGGTGCTCGACGACTCGGAGGAGAGCAGGCACGTCGTGCAGGCGGGGTTCGCGTTTTGGAAGTTGGTGCACTGGGTCGTGTTGCTGTTGGGACCGAGGCAGTAGGTATAAAAATTCGTGATCTGCGCCCCCGTGCACTGGGTCTGGAACGGGATGGGCGGCTTCCAGGCGGGCACGAACGAAGAGACGTCGCCCGGTGTGCAGGCGAGGGCACCACCGTCGGAGGCGGCGTCGCGTCCGGCATCGGAGGAAGCGTCGCGTCCGGCGTCGCCCGCGGCGTCTGCGGCGCTGTCGGTCGCGCTGCCGTCCGTGGCACTGTCCGTAACGGGTCCCGAATCGGTTGGCGTGCTGCCGTCTGTGGAAGAGGAGTCCCCGTGGCCCGAATCGGTGGGTGTCGTGGCATCGGTGCCGGCGTCCGGACGTGGGGTCGTTTGATCGGTCGATGCATCGAGCGGATGCCCGGAGTCCACGGGGTTGGTCCCGGTGGAGCCGTCGATCGGCGCGCCGCCGGTTCCCGGATCGCTCGTGGTTTCTGTGGAAGACGAGCACCCAGCCTGGGCGAAGCCGACAATCGCGGTGACCGTGAGAACACTTACGAGGCAAGACTTTCGGGAACGCATGGACATGAGAACTCCTCGACGAGATTTGGATCGTCGATCATTTACGGTGATGCAAGGCCACTCCTTCCCTCGATGGTGCAGAGAGGTTCGATACCGGGGAAGGTCTGGCGGGCGCGCAGAGTAGTACGTTGGGGCGCATGTCCGTATACCAAAAACCTCTTTTTGCGAGCCTCCTCGGCTTCGGGCTCGCCTGCGGCCAGATCCGCTATGAGCCGATTTTGGAGGGAACCGTCCTCGCCGCGGACGCGGGCGCCGAGGGCTCAGGCGATTCAGGCGATTCGGATGCCGGCCCGGCCGACAGTGGCCACGCGCGTGACGCAAGCACGTCGGACGGAGCGCGCGATGGGTGCACGCCGCAATGCTCGGGGCGCGAGTGCGGGCCTGACGGATGCGGCAAATCGTGCGGAATCTGCGCCGGCAGCGGTTCGGTGTGCACCGTCGGAGGCCAATGCCAGTGCACCCCTTTTTGTGGCACTCGCACGTGCGGCGACGACGGCTGCGGCGGATCGTGCGGCACCTGCCCGGCGGACTACACCTGCGTCATCAACGGGAGCTGCCAGAAAGACCCAGGAAGCCAATGCGGCGTTGCGGTGTGCGGCTCTGCCGCCTCGTGTTGCCACTGCAACGGGCAGCCCCTTTGCTATGCGCTGTCGTCGGGCATGACCTGCGAGGGGCTGGGCGCGGGATGCCATTGAGCGAAGGCGCACGGAAGAAATCGCGCGACATCGCGCAGGGTGCCGGCTCTTGAGGGCATGAATCAGCGTCGCGCTTGTGCGTTTCTCCTTATCTCCCTGGTTGGGTGCAGCTCGCCGGCCCCACCTGGCGGTTCGGTGTCGATCACCCCCGGCGCCCCGGCCGTTCCTTCCGACCCAGAAGGGAGCAGCGATCCGCCTGCTCAAGACGCCATCGATGCCGGTCGTCCCATCGACGCAGGCCCGATCGGCAAGGACGCGGGCAAACACGATTCGGGCGCTGCGGATGCAAGCACTCCGTTGCCCGACGCGAGCCCTCCGCCCGACGCGGCTTCCGACGCCCAGCCTCCGGGGATCGATCGCGCGCAGTGCGTCGGCACGGCATCGTCGACCGGCACGGTCAATGGCGTCACACCGACCGAGAGTGTTGGCTTCGTGCTCACCGATCCGTCGAGCGGCGGGCTGCGTCTCGTGCTCTTACCCGACGCGACGATCCGCGCCGGAGACGTCGCGATCGGACTCTACTTCACGCCGATTCCAGGGCAGCTCACGTATGGTCTGAATGGAACTGTCGGGTGTGCGGTGCTCCGCTACACCGGATCGTCATGGAGCGTGGTCGACAAGACGCAGCTCTGCGAGCTCCACTTCGCGGTCATGCAGCACGCGTCAGCGCCCAATGTGTGCGACGGCACCATCGCTGGCTCGTTCCGGGGAATTTTCAGCGCAAACGCGGCGCTCGCCGGCACCTTCGTGCTCCCATCGGATGTTGCGGCAGCGCAAATCACGCCTCCGAGTTGCCGCGCCATGAATGATACTTGTACGACACACACGCAGTGTTGCAGCCAGTCGTGTTCTCCGGTGCTGGGCATCTGTCAGTGAGCGGGCCACGTGTTGTAAATTGGTGCGCTGGGGTGGCCGTAGTCCCCCGGGGGAGAGCGCATCGATGGCAAGAAGAGCAACAACGACGTGCACGGTCCTTGTCTCGGGTCTCTGCGGCGTGTTCGCCGTGGTTGCGTGCAGCGGCACCCCGGAGCATCCGGAGTACGAGGACCCGTCTGAAGACGGCGGTCGCTACCACATGGACGCGGTGCCGCCTCCCGACGTGGTCGAGGACACTGCGGGGCAGTGCAACTCGCTCGTGCTGGCGACGCCGAAGGTCGAGGTGATGCGGGTTGGGCCCACCGGCGCGCCGGCGCCCGCGGGTGGGGCAATCGCCGACGGAGTGTATGTGCTCGTCTCCTACAAGCTCTATTCCCATGGTCCCAACGGCGAGCTCGGGCCAACGGGAGCGACGTTCAATGAGGCGCTCCGTATCAAGGGATCCGTCGTGGACTACCTCAAGGTGGACGAAGGATCGAAACACGAATTGATCAGGACTCGCATGAGCGGCACCTGGGCGATAACCCCCGCTTCAAAGTTCGGAATCGATTTGACATGCCCCACGGGGTCCAAGGGGGAGTATCCCTACGTCGCGGTGAACGGCGCCATCGGGCTCTTCTACCCGGGGCCGGCCGGAGAGACGGCTGTAGGCACCTACGTGTTGCGGCAGCAAGGTCCGGACGGTCCTCGGTGACGCGCTTCACGGGGGTTGGCGGATCATGGTAGCCCATAGCCCATGGCTACCCGGCGGCGTCGGAGTCGGATTCGGACTCGGCCTCGGCCTCGGGGTCGGACTCGGATTCGGACTCGGCTCCTGATCGCTCTCCTCCCGCTCCTCGCCTGCTCCAACCCCGCCAAAGGCGAAGCCTCCTCCCTCTTGTCCGCGGTCGAGCGATTCAGGCACGCGGAGAACACAACGAAGCCCAGCATGCTCGCCCCCCTCCAGCAGGTCGCATGCACCGACCGCGACGTGTGTCGCGCCAAAGAAGCGTGCTTGGCGCACGCCGAGCCCACCGTCGCCGGACTCAAGCTTAAGAGCGACGTCCACGCCGGCCTTGCCGAGCTCGAAGCGAAGCGCCTTCAACCCGACGCGGAAACTGCGCGCGCCCTTCCGGGCAAGCTCGAAGAGGCGTCGCGCATGCTCGACAAGGGGCACGCGGCGCTCGGCGGCTGCGACGAGCGCGTCATGGCGCTGAAGGTGAAGTTCGGCATCTAATTGGCCGGAGACCTCACCCCCCTGACCCCGGGGCGGGCCGGGGCGGGGGGGGAGGTCTGGAGGTCTGCCATTCACCCCGAGCGTATGAAAAAATACCCGGTAAGCCCCCACGCCACCAGAGCCACGAACCGCCGCACCCACTTCGGATCCAGCCGTCGCGCAACGCGGGCGCCCGCGTAGCCGCCGAGCGTGGCGCCGCAAATCATCACCACTCCCGCCCGCCATGCGACGGCACCCCCGACCATGAAGGCGACGACGGCGATCCCGTTGATGAGCACTCCGAGCACCGCCTTCAAGGCGTTCATCGTGTGAATGTGACGCATGCCCATCAAGGACATGGTGGCCAACATCAAAATGCCCATTCCCGCGCCGAAGTAGCCGCCATAGAGCGCGATGAAGAACTGGGCCAACGCGGTCATCGCCAGCGCCGCCTTGGAGGAAAACGCGCCGCGCGTTCGTCGGGTAAACGCAGGACCCACGGTGAAAATCACGGTCGCGACGAGCAAAAGCCAGGGGAGCTGCTTCACGAACGTGGCGTCGGGCGTGCGCAGCAAGACGATCGCGCCGGCGAGCCCCCCCAGCAGGCTTGCCGTTCCGAGCGCGACGAGCACGGGGCGCGGCACGTCGAGCTCCTTGCGGTAAGCGAATGCGCTCGCCACCCCCGCCGGCCAGACTGCGATGGCGTTCGTGGCGTTTGCGATGACTGGGGCGACGCCCGCAAAGAGAAGGGCCGGAAAGGAGACGAAGCTGCCTCCGCCGGCCACGGAATTGATGGCGCCCGCGAGCAGCCCAGCCGCAAAGAGTAAAAACAAGCTCAGCAAGGAAAATCCGCACGGGTAGCCCGCAAAGCGGGCGAAGGGGCGGCGCCCCTTCAGGTGTCCACCGCAGGTGTGGTAAGCCGTTGGCCCACATGTTCGACGCATTGGCCAAAGGTTTCAAGTAGGCCAGAAACCGCCTTGCCGGGCTTGCTGAGCTCACCGAGCAGAACATCGATCCCGCCCTCCGGGAAGTGCGCCTTTCTCTCCTCGAAGCGGACGTCGAGCTCGGTGTCGTCAAAAGCTTTCTCGCCCGTGTAAAAGACAAGGCGCTCGGCGAAATCGTCCGCCTCAAGGCCAAGGCCACGGACGGGCAGACGGTGAAGGTCAGCGCGAGCGACCAGTTCATCAAGATTTGCCACGACGAGCTCGTCGCCTACATGACGGCCGAGGGGGAGGCCATCACCTTCGCCGACAAGGGCGCGACCGGCATCATGATGGTCGGCCTCCAGGGCTCCGGAAAGACGACCAGCTGCGCCAAGCTCGGCAAGTACCTGGCCAAGAACGGCAAAAAGCCGCTCCTGGTCGCCGCCGACATGCAACGGCCGGCCGCCGTCGAGCAGCTCCAGGTGCTCGGCAAGCAGAACGACATTCCCGTTTTCAACATTCCGGGCGCGTCACCGCTCGACATCTGTACTCAGGCCAGAGACGAAGCCAAAAAGCTCGGCTGCGACGTCATCGTTTACGACACGGCGGGCCGGCTCGCCATCGACGAGCGCCTCATGGAGGAGCTGTCGCAAATCAAAGACGCTGTCTCGCCGGAGAACATCTTCCTCGTGGTCGACGCCATGATCGGCCAAGACTCGGTGAAGGTCTCCAAGGGCTTTCACGACCGGCTGGATCTCACCGGCGTCGTGCTCACCAAGCTCGACGGCGACGCGCGCGGCGGCGCGGCGCTC
>OBEQ010553139.1_pt1 | contig 13805 bp, 9 predicted proteins | sample 1670901 | NCBI WGS metagenome assembly OBEQ01 (sample SAMEA104232315, study PRJEB22302) | groundwater metagenome | biome: forest; feature: aquifer; material: groundwater | place: USA | collected 2011-08-07 | depth 5.4 m
CTCCGGCATTCTGGCAATGGCTTCGTCGATTTCTTTTAAGGCTTTTTCCACCTCTCCTTTGTAGGGGTTTAAGCTTCCCAAAGACGCGATGGCGTTGTAGGCCTTTCGACTCTCCAGAAGCTTTCCTTTCCTAAAAAGTTTTTTGGCGGTATTCATGTTTTTTCTGACGTCTTTTTCAAACGGAGTCAATTCCTCCTTTGGACCGCCCTTAAATATTCCTTTGGCAAAACTAAAGCCCAGGGACACGCGGTGAGTCATTCCCAAATCCCCCATGCTAGTCAACGCGTAGTCAAAATGAAAAGGTTCATGGATAATTCCAAAACCAAAAGACAGGGCGCTCAAGAAACCAAGATCGGGTAGCGTCCTGGTGTTAAACCCAATCCTTCCCGCCGTGACCCAGCCCGGCATCATTGTTTTTGAGTACTCGCTACCGATAGCGAGTTCGGGGGCATTGTCTTTGGGTAGCACTATTTCCGTTGTTAAGGTTAACGGTTTGGTTAACCGCAAGGCGCTTCCCGCTTTGATGGCCAAGGGCAGGCTTTGGGAGGTTTTATCCAACATTAACTTGCCGCCAATATTTTGGAATGTTAGGGAAAATCGAGTTTCTTTTTTTAATAGCCAATATTTAGGGGAAAGAATTCCGAAATCCAGCGCCCAGGTTTGGTCCTTGTTGACAATTTCTGAGTTGACTAATTTTACATTGGCGCCTAAAGCGTAATGATCTAGATATCGAAGAAATCCTAGATACTTTGGTAGCGTGCTTAATTCGGAAATTTGGTAACCATAACCTAAAGTCAAGGCGTAATCCTTTGGACTAAAACTGCCCACTTTAACGCCAGCTTCGTCCGTTTGATCAATAGTTCCCGCCGATAGGTATTGAAGGCTACCCCCGGCAAATTGCTGTGAGCTTATTTTTTGCGCGAAGGCCAGGTATTGGTAGTTGATAGGGTTGATATAAAAGGCCTGCATGAGATTTAAGGAGGGGTCTTGAATGCGAGTTAAGCTCGCGGGATTAAATGAAATGCCGCTCGCGTCATCCGCTAGAGCGGAAAACGCCTCTCCTAAGGCTATAGATCTGGCCGAAACGGGAAGTTTAAGAAACTGGCCGGAAGCGGTCCCAACGGCTTTACGGGAAAAGCTCGCGGCGTGAACGGGTTCATTTGTCATTGCGAGCATAAGCGGCAGAGCCCAGAGGACTCTGCACCTGGGGCGCCGGAGGCGCTGTTCCGAAGCAATCCCATAAAGAATCCAGATGAGATTGCCACGTCCTGATTTCATCAGGACTCGCAATGACGAGTAAGAAATGCTCCTCATCGCTCAACCCCCACCAAAATTTTTCTTTTACCCCCGCTTCCCTTGAGAAGAACAACATAAACCCCCGAAGCCACGTCTTCTCCGTAATTATTTCTTGCGTCCCATTGGGCTAAGCCCGACGCGTCCGTTGTCATATTTCTAACTAGTTCACCGGCGTAAGTAAAAATTTGAATAGCCGCGCTCGCGGGTAGTTTCGAGAAAGTAAGTTTCTGGCCTCTAGAAGGCCGCACGGGATTAGGAAAAACTAAAACCTGATCCAAATTGCCAAAGGGATTTAGCTGCATAATTTCAAAAGTGGAAAAGTGATTCGTGGCGCAGGTAACCTTGTTATTGGCGGGATCCGGCGTTGAAATCAGGGGAACCCAAACGTTTTTAGCGCTGTCAAAACGAGCAATGACAAGTTTGGTTTTGTCTAGACCCGCAACATCGGAATTCCTGTAGCTAAGCGTCATGGTCGCTTCTTTGGCGGGTGTCAAAGATTTGTCCAGCGCTACATCGATACAGACGTTTGTGCGGGTATAGGAGTTGCTGGGGTTAGTTGCGGGGCAAGCGCTTGGTGTCTGCACGGTAATCGCCACGCTTTCGTCAAATGTTCTGGCTGGCAACTGGATGGTGACTTCTCCCGGAGGGGGATAGAATGTCAGCGTTATTGGAGCATCCGGGCCGGTTGTGCCGCTTGCCTGCGTACTTACCGATGTCGTGGTGGATAAGGTCGAACTGAAATCCGTCAAAACACCACTGCCGTTTTTCGCTTGAAGGCGAAAATAATAGGTGGCCGCCGGTTCCAGGCCGGTTAAGTTGTAGTTTAAGCCCGATGCGTCCACTGTAGTGGTTGCGCCCGTGCGTTGCCAATAACCCAGTCTGTAAATGGTACCGCTCGAATTTCCATTCCCAGCCCAAGAAAACGCGACGGAGGTTAGAAAAACCTGGGTTATCGTGAAATTCAATGGAACATTGGCAAGGGTGACGGTTGAGGCCAGTGTAACGAAGGTCGTGTCGATGTCATTGTAATTTTTAGCCTTGACCCTCGCGTAGTACGTTGTATTGGGAGTGAGTGAGGCAAACGTCGCGCTGGTGGCCACGGTAGAACTCGCGGCATTGATCGATCCGAAAGCGCTGTCATCGTCGATTTGCGTGGTATAGATACTCCCTATAGGATTTGAGTTGGCACCCCAGTTGGCCCTGATGGTATCTGTCGCGACGCTGTCAAAAACGGAGACTGCGGGCACATTGGCCAAAGTTGCCGTCGAACCAAGCGAGGTGTAGGAAGAAGAGCTACCGTTAACAACCGACTGCGCCCTTAAATAATAAGTGGTGTTCGGAATTAATCCGGCAAAATTGGCAGAGAGATTTAAAGTGACGCTACTTGCCGCCAGGGAACCAAAACTGGCATCGACAGCTACCTCGGCATTGTAGGTCGTCCCGGCCTGGTTATTTCCCGCAGTCCAATTCGCTGTGATACTCGTTATTCGCACATCGCTTAGAGCGGCGCTTCCCGGCGGGTTGCCCAAAATAGCCGTCGTCGTGGAACCTAAACTCAAATAAGCCGTTGCGACGCCGCCGTAATTGATGGCTTGGACTCGTAAATAGTAGATCGTGAAGTCTGTTAGACCGGTAAGCGTGGCGCTCGTGTTTAGCGTTCTGGAACTAGACGCGATATTTGCAAAATTTGTGCTGGTCGCGAGCTGGGCCAAGTAAGCAGTCCCCGTGGGATTTGAATTAGCCCCCCACTGCACCGTCATGGAAGAAAAAAACACGGCTGTGTAAGTTGATACCGCGCTGGAGGGCATGTTCGCCAAAGTAATGGTCGCGCCCAAAGTGTTGTAAGCGGAATCCGTTTGCTGATAGTTTCTAGCTTTCACTCTAAAATAATAGGTGGTGTTAGGAGTTAGCCCGGATAAGGTAGCAGTGGTTAAAACCGTACTTGAGCTAAAGTCTACATTGGAATAATTGCTGGCGCTGGAGAGTTCAGCAATATAGGTCGTTGCGCTCGGGTTTGAGTTTGCCCCCCAACTAGCGCTTAGGCTTGAAATCACAACCCCCGTGAAGGCCGCGGCGGCCGGAACATTAGTTAGCGTAACGGTAGAACCCAAGTTTACATAGGCGCTATCAATTTGCTGATAGTTTCTGGCTTTAACTCTAAAGTAATAGGTGGTATTGGGGGTTAGCCCTGCTATGGTAGCGGTTGTCAAAACCGTATTGGAACTAAAATCCACGTTTGAGTAATTGCTGGTACTCGATAACTCGGCAATGTAGCTAGTTCCAACAGGATTTCCGTTTTGCGCCCAGTTCACGCTCATTGATGTAATGTTGACCGCCGTGAATGTAGAGGTCAAAGTTACCGGAGCTACTGCGAGCGTTGCTGTTGACATGGCTGAGGAGTAACTGCTGTCGATTCCCTGAACACTTCTGGCTTTTACTCTCACGTAGTAAGTGGCGTTAATAGCGAGCCCCGTGAATCCGGCGCTGGTGTTAACGGTAACACTGGTCGCGCTAATACTGCCAAATGAACCATCGGTCGCCAAATCAGCGGTATAGGTTGTTCCGGCAGGGTTCGTGCCCGCGCCCCAATTAGCGGTCAGGCTGGAGATGGTGACTCCCGTAAAATCCGCGACAATAGGCACAGCTGCTGCCGTTACCGTGGAACCCAGATTAGTGTACGCAGTGTTTGTTCCATTGTGACCCAAGGCTTGGACTCTGAAGTAATAGGTTGTGCCGGGTGTTAGTCCGCTAAAGGTAGCGGTGGTAAGGACAGTGGAAGAACTGAAGTTGGTGGTTGAATAGTTGGAATTTGTGGATAGTTCGGCGGCGTAGCGAGTAGTCACGGAATTGGTGCTCGCGTCCCAAGACGCGGCCAAAGAGGTGGCGCCCACGGCGCTAAAGGTAGAAGCCACGGATCCCGGGGCTTGGGCGTAAGTTGCGCTAGAGGATAAAGTGAAATAACCGGTATCTACGCCCATGTAGTTTCTGGCTTTAACGCGCGTAAAGTATGTTGTGTTGGGTATTAGGGAACTAAATGTGGCAGTGGATAATACCGTTGTGCTCGAAGCGCTGATGCTGCCAAAAGCGGAATCCGTGGTGATTTCCGCTGTGTAGACAGTTCCTGTTGGATTACCGGCGGTGTACCATTGATTAGAAAGGGCTGACGAGGTCAGATTGAAAAGAATTGGATTTTGAGGTACAGGGGTATTGGCCAGGGTAACGGTAGAGCCCAGACCGGTGTAGGGGGTAAGCGTTTGTCCGTAATTGCTGGCCCTTACTCTGGCATAGTAGGTTGTGTTGGGAATTAATGAAAAGAATGTGGCTGAGGTAGTTAGGGTTGTGGAAGCAGTATCTATAGAAGCAAAATTTGAGGTTCGGCTGTATTCCGCCGAGTAAGCAGTTCCCACGGAATTGGAATTGGCCCCCCATTGGACTGTTATGGAAGCCACGCCAACAACAGGAAATGAGACTGTTGTGGTGGAGGGAGGATTGGCCAGAGTAACAGTGGATAACTCATTAGAGTAGCCTCCATAAGTGTTTCCCTCAGTGGCGTGGGCTCGTACACGAATAAAGTAGGTTGTATTAGGAACTAAATTTCTAATGGTTGCCGCTTGCACGGTTCCGGTCGAGCTCTGAGCGGATGTTGCCGTGCTTAATCCAATGTTGGTGGGACCGCTGGCGGTTCCCGTTGAAAATACAAAATCATTTTCTCCAAAGGAGAGATCCGTAAAAGACGCGCTAAAGGAACCCGTGGAAACGCTGGAAACAGAATTTAAAGTTGGCGTTGAAACATCGGGGGTGTGCACCAAAGAGACATCGTCAATGACTGGGCTTTGATCTCTGACGGGGGTGCCCACGGTTCCTCCGGGGGCCATGTCAATTCTATATTGAACGTATCTCGCGACGGCGTTTAGCGTACTGCCGCTAGTGACTTGAGTCCAAGTGCTTAAACCCACTGAGGCGCTGACCTGAGTTGAGATATACACGCTGACGGAGCTTCCCGAAGGGTTGGCGCTTTGCGTCCAGGAAATATTATCGATGTTTCTTACGGAACCCAAATCTACTCTGGGACCAAAATAGGTGCCCGTGGAGGAAAAAAATGTAACGCCATTAGAGTAGACAGTGGCTTGAGACGGAGTGGTGCTAGTGGAGCCGCCAACAACATAAAACTTTCCATTCCATATGGCCATTTTATGTAACGATCTCGCGCTGGGTAATGGATACGAGCTCTCTGTTGTCCAGCTTCCTATAGTGCCGTCATTGTTGATGACAGCAGAGTAAACGGTGGTGTAGGCATTGGTAGCATCATTGCCACCAGCGACATAGAGTTTTCCGTTCCAGGCAATAGCGGAAAGATTCATGCGCGTTGCCGATAAGGGAGTGGTTGCCGACCAACTGCCAACCGAGCCGTTGGCTGTGATGGAAGCTTGGTAGACCGCGGTTGTCGCGCCGCTAGAATTCCCGCCAATAATATAGAGTCTGCTGTTCCAAACGGCCATGGCATGGCTAGCAATGGTCGCTGGCAAGGGATTGATTTGGGATTGCCAAGTGCCCAGAGAACCATTGGCTGTGATGGAGGCATAATAGACGTCATTGGAGGCGGCCGCATCCGCGCCTCCAGCAACATAGAGCCTCCCATTCCAGGCAACCATGGCATGGGAAGTGTTTGCTATAGGTATAGAACTGGTTGCAACCCAACTCCCAACAGAACCATCGGGATTGATAGAGGCATATACAACCGAGGAGGTGCTCCCGCTGGCCACGCTACCTCCTGAGATGTAGAGCCGTCCATCCCAAACGGCCATGGTATGGGAGGATATGGCTTGAGGCAGTAAAGAAGAAGACGTGGTCCAAGCGCCCACGGAACCATTGGAGTTGATAGTGGCATAAGCAACTGTTGATACGCTGGTTCCATTGTTACTGCCGCCGGCAACATACATTCTTCCATTCCATATGGACATTCCAATGCTATCCATTGCGATGGGCAGACTATTGGACTCCGTGGTCCAACCACCGATTTGACCGTCGGCATTAATGAGAGCATGATAGACGCTATTTGTGGCGGCTCCGCTTGCGTCATCGCCGCCTACTAACAAGACATTTCCATTCCAAACCGCGGCACCATGAAATGCGCGCGGGGCAGGCAAACCATAGGTTTCCGTTGTCCAACTGCCTACCGAGCCCGAAGCGGTGATAGAAGCGACGTAAACATTGGCTTGCGGAGTTGCGGCGGTATTAGAGCTTCCCCCGATAACATAAAGCTTGCCACCCCAAGACACCATGACGTGCATCCATAGTGCGCTAGGCAGAGCATTGCTTTCTGTTGTCCAACTTCCCACGGTCCCATTGGAATTTACAGGGGCAGAATAAACCGTAGATGAGATATCGGTGCCATCAGAACCACCAACCACATAGAGCCTGCCATTCCAATCAACCATAGCATGGGTCCAACGTGCCGTGGGAAGGGAGTTGGCCTCTGTTATCCAACTGCCTACGGAGCCATCGGAATTGAGGGGAGCGGAGTAGACCGTGGTTTGAACGGTTGTGCCATCATAACCGCCCGTTACATAGAGTCTGCCATTCCAGGCAACCATGGCATGAGCCCGACGAACTGCCGGGAGAACATTCAATTCCGTAGTCCAACTACCCACGGAGCCATCGGAATTAATAGGGGCGGAGTAGACGGTATTTTGGCTAGTGCCGGCTACGTCGTTAGCTCCACCCGTTACATACAGCCTTCCATTCCAGGCAACCATGGCATGGTTTCTGAGCGTTGCGGGGAGAGAATTCGACTCCGTGGTCCAACTGCCTACCGTTCCATCAGCATTGATTGCCGCGGAATAAACAGTGGTTTGAGGCACGCCACTGGAAGTAGCTCTTCCTCCGGAAACATAGAGTCTGCCATTCCAGGCGGCCACGGCAACCGCGTCGCGCGTGTCGGGAGTTACCGTTGTTGTGCTAAAACCGGGAAGGATTTCCGCGCCACCCGAACCTAAACGAACATCGCCGGCGCTGCCAACGGAAGTGCCCAAACCGGTAAAGGTTCCGCTGGAAAAATCAGTTGACGTGGTGTGGGTGAGGGTGGAAGATTGGGCAATAGAAATCTGTGTCAGTAGAAATAAAAACAAAAAGCGCAAAGAGTTATTCGACAATCTTTTAGTAATACACACCCCCCTCCCAGCTTTTATAGTTTACCCAGGATTTGTGAGATTTACCAGGTGTTTTTTGTACGAACGGAAATTCCCCATCCTTTGTCATTGCGAGCACAGGGAAGCAATCTCATAGAGAATTCCTCGATTAGATTGCCACGGCCCCACCTACGGTGGGGCCTCGCAATGACTGAACGGGAAAGTTTTGTGGTACGAAGGTATCATCCGGGATTATGAGCTTTTAATTCGGGCTGGACACTTGCTCCGTCCAATCGGAGGCGTTGGAGGCGTTAGGCGCTGCGTCCTTGGTCGCAATTGCGGGGACCGGCTCATCCGCGGGAGCGGAAGTGTGAAATTGGGAGGGGGAACTCGTTTTTGTGTTAGGGAGAGTGCTACCGCCAAAAGATATTCTAAAAGAAATTCTATGCGTGAAACCCAGGTCATCCATGGGCGCCACCGCGTAGTCAATTTGGCTTCCCATTATTTTTAAACCGATTCCGGCGGCGGGTTTACCGATTCCCGGCGCGGGGGGCATGATGTAGCCCAGTCGCCAAACGACGGGGCTCCAAAAATAAGACTGACTCATGCCCGATAGATTGTATTCCAATCCAAAACCAAAATCCGGTTTTGATTTTTTATCGTTTAAATTCTGGCTTGCTGATGCGACCAGGTTAACGCTGGGCCCGACGGCCAGGCCTAATCCCGCGCGGCCGATTCGAGGCAAGGCGTAAGGTTCATTGATAAATTTCATCGGTTGGCCAATGTTTGAGACGGAAGCGCCTAGCGAAATTTTAGATACTGGCTTTAAAATAAAACCGAAGTCAAAAGCCATGCCTTTTGCTTGCACGGCGTCTAACGATTGGGTGATCGTTTTAGCGGTAACGCCCAAAGAGAGCGCGCGGGTTAGTCGGTAGCTTCCTCCCACGGACATTGCTTGATCGCGAGCCCCGAAAGCGCCGGTCAATACTCCGGTATCGTCACGCCTTTCCATGTTGTTAGAGCTAAACACCATATAACTTATTCCCGCGGTTAAACTTGAGGAGACGCGAACACTAAAACCAACGAAGTTTTCATCGGTTTGAGCGATCCAAATGTTGTGAGTCGCCACAAAATCCAAACGTTTAGCGTTGCTTAATCCCGCGGGATTCCAATAGAGAGCGGTCGGATCATCCACTAAAGTAGTTAGCGCGGAGCCTAAACCTACCGCTCTGGCGCCAACGGGTATTTTTAAGAATTGCGCTCCCGTGGGTTGCGCTTGAAGCGCAACAGGCAACAGGCAACAGGCAAGAATAAAAATGAATAGCCCTCTAATGACTGACAGCCAGGACTTCCCCGTTCTGTCATTGCGAGGTTCCGCCGTAGGCGGGACCGTGGCAATCTCATGGAGAAGTTCTTTATGAGATTGCTTCGCTGCGCTCGCAATGACGGAGGATGGGGAAATTCTGTCCTTACTCCTTACTACTAACTTCTTTTTCATTTGAGTATTGCCAATTTCTTGATTACTTTGGTGTCTTTATTGGAAGTCTTATCCCTGGCTTTTAAGATCCAGAAATAAACTCCGCTGGCTAAGTCTTGTCCCGAGGCGCTCTTGAGGTCCCATCGGTATTCGTATTGAGAACTGCTAAGCGCCGTCAACGCTTCTTGAGAGACTGTTTTGATGAGCTCTCCTGACAAATCGTAAATTTTTAGTTCCAAATGAGGTTCTGTGTAGTGCGCAACAAAACGAAATGTCGTGTGGTCGCTTTTGACCGGATTGGGAAAGTTGTAGGCTTCCGCGATGCCCTGGGAACCGGCGAGTGTGACAGTTGGTCCATTCTTATTCGCGGTGGACCACGCTTGCACGCCCCAAACGTCGTAGGCTTCGAAATAGTAAGTGGTGTCGTTGCCGTCGGGTAGTGTTATGCTCGTCGTGTAAATGGCCCCTGTTGCCGCTGAGCCTGATTCCGGGCTTAACGAGAAAGGGCTTCCATTGATTTCTTGCCCGGCTTTTTTGACGTGAAGTTTTGGATATCCGGATAGAGGAGCATCGCCGTCAAGATCTTTGTATTTGACGCGGAATTTAAAAGCAGTGAAACTATCTCCCTGGTGAGGTTCTAAACCATCGTGAGTGTATCCAGCTTCCGCGGTCCAATAGAGATCCGGCCTTCGGCTGAGCCTCGCGTATTTTAAGTCGTCGTTAACGGAATCTTGATAGACGATATGCACATTATCGGAACTGGTAACCATGATAGAGCTGTAGCTATAACTGGAAATCGATACCGGATTGTTGTTAGGATCAGTGGCCGCCAAGGACTCCAATTCCCAGTCAGAATCTGTTTTTCTAGCGTATTTTATTTTGTTGCGCGTATTGTCGTAGTAGCTGATATGGGGTTTGTTATTGTCGTCGAGGGCCAGGGAGGTGAACGTGCCCACGTCTCCTGAGCTATCCACGGTTTCCTTGGTCCAGCCGCTGGCTGATTTTTTCGCGTATTTCAGATTTTGATTGATCGCGTCAAAATAAGCGATGCGCGCGGCGCCGCTGGAATTCAAAGCCAAGGAACAGTAATAACCCACAAGACCGTCGGAATCTACCGTTTCTCGATTCCAGGATCCGGAAGGGTTTTTTGAGGCGAACCGCAGGCGCCCATTGGTCCAATCCAAATAAGCGATGCTGGGCAAACCGTTCTGTAAAGCAAGGGAAGCGAATTGGCCAACGTCTCCGGCAGAGTCAATGGTCTGAATTGTCCAACCACCGCTAGAGGTGCGTTTGGTGTATTTTAAGTTCCCGTTACTTATATCGTAATAAGCGATATGAACGGTTCCGTTAGAATCGATTTTAAGGGAGCTATAAAGGCCAACGGAACCATTGCTGTCAACTATCTGTCTCACCCAAGTTCCTGAAGAGTTTTTGTAAGCGTAAATCAAATCTTCATTGGTGTAATCAAAGTAGCTGATATGCGGTTTCCGCGAAGCGTCGATAGCTATAGAGGGAGTGCCGCCAACAATTCCGGGGGAATCCACGGTTTCTGTAACCCAATTTACGCCGTTCCAATAGGAGTATCTTAGGTCGCCGTTGGTTCTGTCCATATAGGCGATATGGGGTTTTCCGCTAATATCTAAGGCGATGGAGGGGGTGTAGCCGGTATCCCCGGCATTATCTACGGTTACAACTCCCCAGTCGCGATTTGGGAAGATAAAGGGAAGCCAGTTGAAAGTGGAAATGATAACCTCTGGATTTACCTCGCTTGCCAGGTGAGAGATGCCAAATAGTATGGTTAAGCTAACCAGCGATAAGGTTTTGTAGACTTTGTTCATCGTACAGTACAAGCATAAAAGAAGGGAGGATTGGTAACTAGAGCCTTAAGTCCTATTTACGTATGAGCCTTAAGTCCTATGTAAATGAGGGCCTATTGGGTCCTTGAAGTTACCCCTAAAGACTCATGATAAAAATTCCAAAAATAGGCAAAATGGATGCAGAGCAAATAGCATGGGCATCATCGTTAGGGATAACTTTAGTCGTTTCCACGTCGATTGGAATTTTTTTGGGGCTGGGTTTTGATCGTGTTTTTAAAACCAAGCCTATCGGATTTCTGGTTTTTTTCGTTTTAGGAACGGTGTCGGGTTTTTATAATGTTTTACGAGAGATTCTTAAAAAAGGAAAGTAAGTAATGGCGGCGCGGATTTTTGGATTTCTTTTTGGGGCGAGCGTCATGATTTTTGATTATCTTTGGATGCGAAAGTCCGTCGAGAGCAAGTTTATCCAGGGGTATTCTCATCGCAAACTAGTGTTCTATTTGCTCGCGAGCTTGTTTCGTTGGGCTTGTCTCGGAGCCCTCTTGATTGGAGGAATTTTGATTTTTCAATCTTTAAAGGAGAATATAATCGCAGTTTTTTTAGGTCTAACCGTTGGAGTCATTGTGGTTAGTTTTTTATCTCTTAAGAAAAAAAGCAGTGAGGTCGTAAGATGATTGAAGAATCGATAGCGTGGCACATCCCGTATTTGGCCACACCTTTTCTGATGACCCTTATAGTTTGGTTTTTTATAGGCGTGCTTTCTTTGTTAGCCGCCAGAAGAATCAAATTTTTACCGGAGGGCGCTCAGGGTTTTCTGGAAGTCGTTTTTGAGACGGTTACGGAGCTGGCTGATTCCGCGATCGGCAAAGAGGCGCCCCGCTACTATCCCTTATTCTTGGGTGTTTTCACTTATATTTTATTCGGTAATTTAATTGGTCTTGTTCCCGGGTTGTCTTCACCTACGGCAACGCTTTCCAACACCATAGGCTTGGCGCTGATCGTGTTCATCTATTACAACGTGCAGGGAGTACGCGCGAATGGTTTGGGATACCTTAAACATTTCCTGGGCCCCATCACCAAATGGTACGCTTTTCCTTTGATGATTCTTTTTATTTTTATCGAAACCATAGGACAGTTGGCGCGTCCGGTGTCTTTGGCTATCAGGCTTTTTGGGAATATCTTCGCTAAAGAGGTTTTGCTCGGTATTTTGGGAATGCTCTGTGTTGCTTTTTTTGAACCCGGTAAAATGTTTTTGTTACCCGCGCCATTGATACTAAGGCCTTTGATCATCGCGCTAGGGACCTTGGTTAGTTTAATTCAAGCGGGGGTTTTTACAATTTTGACGATTATCTACGTTGCCGGCGCAACTGCGCGTCATGAGGGGCATGAGGTTTCGGGTGAAGAGCACGGCCCGAAAGCAAAGGCACATGCATAGGCCCAGGTTCCGCAATTGGTCGCTGGATTCGACGCAAAATGCCGGGACATTTCTGTGCAAAATTTCTCGACCGTACCCCAGCGGGTACGCTCTTAAAATTTTGCTTCGAACTGTCCTTGGCCTTTTGTGTCTCAGTCCTGCGCGACCAATTGTGGAACCTGGGCCAAAGAATAGGCTCGTTCGTCATGGGCGCGCGTGCAACAAAATGAAAAAGGAGAATAAAGAATGAAAAAAATCATGACACTGGCTCTTGTACTCGCTCCAGCGTTGGTCTTAGGCGCTGAGGAAGCAAAGGTGGTAAAGGAAGTGGCTCAAGCCTACGCGGTTAATTACTTTATTTGGTCGGTTATTGTGGCCGGATTAGGTCTTGCGTTAGCGGCTTCCGTTGGAGCTATGGCTCAGGCTAAAGCGGTCCGGCAGGCCTTAGAAGGCATGGCAAGACAGCCCGAAGCCGCCGGGAGCATTCAGACCGCGATGATCTTGGGCTTGGCGTTTGTGGAATCCTTGGTCATTTACGTTCTGCTTGTTTCTTTGATCCTTCTATTCGTCAATCCGTTCGCGAAGTATTTTGTCGGATAAAGCATGCTAGATATTCATCCCGGCCTGCTCATCGCGCAAGTTGTCACTTTTCTTTTAGGCATCACGATTCTTTGGTTTGTCGCTTGGAAGCCGCTGGTGGGACGCATGAGAAGTCGCAGAGGAGAGCTGGAGAGTTCTTTGCGTTCTATTGATCAAAAAGCGGCGCAGATTGAGGAGCTAAAAGCGCGCTATGAAGCGGAGTTGGCCAGTATTAACGTTAAGGCTCAAGAGGTATTAAAAGAAGCGGACCAGAAAGCCAAAGATATCCTTGAGCAGGCCGGGAGTAACGCCCAAGAGGCGTTGCAAAAGTTAGAGCGTCAACTGGGACACGAAAGAGAGAAAGTGCTGCACGAATTACGCCGCGATTTCTCTGGCATGGTGCTTGCCGCGGTTGAAAAGGTGTTACGTCGCGGCGTCGATGCCAAGGTTGAAGAAAATCTTTATGAGGATCTTTTAAAGGAACTCGAGAATTCCGGAAAAAATTAAACATGGCGAAAACCGGAATGAATCTTGTTTTAGTCGAGCGCTACGCGAAAGCGCTTTTCGCCGTTAGCGAGAAAAGAAAAGTAACCGGCAAGGTGCATAGCGAATTGACAACGCTAGTTAGGCATTTGAGCACTAGCGAAGCCTTGAGAAATTGTTTGTCGCACCCTTTTATAAACAAGGAAGATAAGATTCAGGCGATAACCGGTTTGGCCGGGCAGCATTGCGCGGAACCATTACAGGAATTTCTGAAGCAGCTTTTTAAACACAAGCGTCTTAATTTGCTGCCTAAAATTATGCTGGCCTTTGAGACGCTGGTGGATCAAAGCAAAGATTTGATCCATACGACCGTGCGATCCGCCGGCGCTTTAAATGAATTGCAAAGAGAGCGCTTGCAAAAGACTTTAGAAACGACATTGGGTAAGAAAGTGATCTGTGACTGGCGGGAAGATCGCGAGCTGTTGGGGGGAATTCAGCTCAAAATTGGCGACACACTTTGGGATGGGACTTTAAAAGGCCGCTTAGCGGCTTTGAACAATTATTTTACGCAGGAGGCATAGGATGGCAATTCAACCGAATGAAATAACTGA
>OBEQ011898691.1_pt1 | contig 13804 bp, 15 predicted proteins | sample 1670901 | NCBI WGS metagenome assembly OBEQ01 (sample SAMEA104232315, study PRJEB22302) | groundwater metagenome | biome: forest; feature: aquifer; material: groundwater | place: USA | collected 2011-08-07 | depth 5.4 m
GCATTTGTTTTATTTTTCTACAAAAAATCTTAGTTCCATATTAGAAAAGAACGGTTTTCAGGTCGTGCACACCGCCCATCACGGCAAGTGGTTTACAATCCCTTATATTATCCGGTTGCTCTACAGCTGGACAGGCTTGAAGATGTTTTCTAAATTGGCCGGGTGGTCTTCGAATTCTTTTTTAAAGTCAGTCGCTATTCCCATTAATGTTCGGGATAATATCTTTTTGATTGCCAGGAAGAAAAGTTAAGAGTTCAAAGTCTTCTCAATACTTTGCCAGAGCTGGTCGGCTGATTTATCCCAGGAGAATTTTGGGCTTTGAATTTTGCCTTTTTCTATCAGTTCATGGCGCAATGCGCCATCAGAAGACATTTTAAGCATGGCATTTTTTATTTCTTCCACCTTAAAAGGATTTACATACAAAGCGGCTTCACCGGCTATTTCCGGCATAGAAGTGACGTTGGCGGAAATGATTGGTGTTTCCGAGCGCATTGCTTCTACCAGAGGAACACCAAAACCTTCAAAATATGGCACGTAGGTAAGGCAGAAGGCCGAGGCTACAAGCAGTTTAAGATTGGTGTCATCAACCCGACCGGTAAAAATAATGTCGTTTTTAAATTCCATTTTGTTTACAACGCTGCTGATTTCTTCCTGTCCCCAAAAATTAGCGCCGGCAATTACCAGTTTCATAGCGCTGCGGCTTTCTTTTTTAAATAAATCAAATGCTTCCAGTAGGCGGGCGATGTTTTTACGAGGAGAAATTGAGCCGACAAAAATAAAATAATCTTTTCCGGCAGTGAATTTTTGCCGGGTTTTTTGTTTTTCTTCTTCAGTTGCCGGTTTGAACCCTTCATCAGCCGCATTATAAACAATATCTATTTTTGCTGGGTCTGTGCCGTATTCTTTAATTAAATCTTGTTTGGTATATTCCGAAACAGCGGCAATTCTGGTTGCTGCTTTAGCATATTTAGGAAAATAATGGTTGAAAAATTTTCCTGTCCAAAATTGCATGTCCTGCGGGTAGTGTTTAAAATTAATATCATGGATAACAGCCAGTTGTTTGCATTTGGCTCCCAGTGATAGCAGGCCGTCCGGAGATAGAAATAAATCAGGCTTCAGTTTGTTTAACAGTAATTTTATTGAAATTTGAAACCAGATATAGTTTAAAAAAGCGTGTCTGGTCGGTGGCCAGACCACCACCGGTGTCACATTGTCGCCAAAAATAAATTCTTGGCTAAACTTTCGGTCAAATAGAAAAATAAACTCCACTTCGGGGTGTGCCCGGGTAATTCTCTTCAATGTTTGGTAGGCAAACCAGCCCGTGCCGTCCAGCCTGTCACTAAGCAACATGCGGGTGTTAACTGCTATTTTAAGCGGTTTTTTAGTCATATTTGGGAGGAATAAAGCTACTTGTCAAATATAGCACAATATTGTATAGTTAAGCAATGAATTCAAATAAATTAAACATTGGTTGCGGTAATAATATCCTGGATGGCTGGGTAAATTTAGACATATCTGCCCTCCCCGGCGTGGATGTTGTTCACGATGTAGAAAAACTTCCACTGCCTTTTCCGGATGAGCAATTTGACGAAATACTCTGTCAGGATATCTTGGAGCACGTAGAATACGTGCCGGTTTTGCGCGATATTTATCGTATCATGAAAAAGGGCGGGTCGCTTACTATTCGCGTGCCTCATTTTGCTTCCAAACACAACTTTATAGATCCAACCCATAAAAAGATGTTTTCTATTAACACCTTTGATTTTTTTGTTAAAGATTCCTCCGAACAATATGGGCGTGGTTATTACTTTGATTTTGCCTTTGCGTCCTGCCGCGAAGCGAAAATAGTTTTCGAAGATGATCTGAAAGTTTTTCTTTTTGTTAATGCGTTGTTTTTTATTATCAATCCATTGCTTTTTTTGCTTAGCGTATTAACGGAGAAGTTGGTAAATTACAGTCCGCGAATGCAAAAAATCTACGAATCAACTTTTCTCTCCCGCCTTGTCCCGGCCTGCAATTTACTTGTTACCCTTGTTAAATAATCTCCGCCTAGTATGGTCTCTTTAATTACCACCGTTTTAAATGAGGGTAATAATTTAGCCGATTGGCTAGACGGCATATTGTCTCAAACGGTTTTACCCGAAGAGATAATTATTGTGGACGGCGGATCAAAAGATGGTACTTGGGAAATGTTGGTAGAAAAAAGCGGACAAAATAATTTAATAAAAGTTTGGCAACACACCGGAAACATTTCTGTCGGCAGAAACTTTGCTATCAGCAAAGCCGTTGGAGAAATAATTGTTGTTACCGATGCCGGTTGCACTTATGATATAAATTGGTTTAAAAAAGTTGTGGAGCCGATTTTATCCGGGAAAAGCAGTTTTGCTGCCACCGGTTTTGGTCCCTGGTTTAAACCGGGGGATGGTTTGTTAACGCGATTGATAGCCGCCGCCACCACCCCGGCACCTCGTGAGTTTAAAAGAAATTGGTTGCCCTCTAGCCGGTCTGTCGCCTTTAAAAAAGAAGTGTGGCAGAAAGCTGGCGGGTATCCGGAGTGGATTCCTTTGTGTGAAGATGTTGTTTTTGATTTAAAGGTTAAAAAAGCCGGGTTTGATACGGAATATGTGCGGGAAGCGTTGGTGTTTTGGCGGCCAAGAACTACTTTAACAAAATATTTTAAACAGCTATTTGGTTATACCAGGAGTGATGGTCACGGCAAGCTCTGGTTTTATAGACAAATCACAAGATATGTAGTTTATCTGGCCGGCGCGGTTTTATTCTATTCTGTTGTCAAATTTAATATTTATTTTGTCTTTGTATTGTTTGCCGGGGTATTTATTTATATGAAAAAGTTTTGGTTAAGATGGAGTGAGTTTTCAAGGACTTTGTCTGTGAGCAAAAGGATTGCCGGATTTATTTTTTTGCCGTTAGTGGTGGTCTGTGGCGATGTGGCCAAAATGTGCGGCTGGCCGGTCGGAGTTTATGAAAGGCTTAGCGGAAAAATTAAATTTGAAAGTTTTTAATTTAAAAAATGTGAAGCTATCAATAATTTTAGTTAATTGGAATACTTGCGACCTAACCAAACAGGCGCTGGCTTCAGTTTACAAAGAAACAAAGGGGATTGATTTTGAAGTGATTGTCGTGGATAACAATTCGGCAGACAATAGCGTGGAGATGATAAAAAAAGAATTTCCTCAAGTTGTTTTAATTGTTAATCCGGATAACCGCGGTTTTGGCAAAGCCAATAATCAGGGATTAAAAATTGCTCAAGGCGATTATTTAATGTTTTTAAATACGGACGTGGTAGTTTTAGAAGGCGCTTTAAACAAGCTGGTAAATTATTTAGATCAGCACGCCGATACCATGATGGTCGGGCCCAGACTTTTAAACAAAGACTTAACCTTTCAGCATGCTTGCCGCAGAATGTTGCCCAATCCAATTAATTCCTTTTTTTATTTATTCGGCTTAACTAAAATTTTTAAAAACAATAAATCGGTAAATGAGTATAAGCAGTATGCTACTGATCCGGAAATTACCGGTCCTACCCAAGCCTTGTCCGGCGCGGCCATGATGTTCCGCCGGCAGGTTTACAGTGAAATTGGCGGCTTTGACGAGGTTTTCTTTATGTATGGCGAGGATTTAGACTTTTGTAAAAGAGTGCTTGATAAGGGCTGGAAAACAGTGTATGTTAGCGATGCCAGAATCATCCATTTTGGCGGACAAAGCAGCAGTAAACGCAGGGTAAAATCTTTGTTAAATTTTTATGATGCCATGTGGTTGTATTATAAAAAACACTTTTATAAAAAATATAATGTCATTTTCCATCTCATTGTTTGGTTGGGAATAAAGACCAAATTATTTATTGCGTTAACCGGAAATTATTTAAAATAGCGTGTAGTTCATAATTTATGAAGACGATATTAGTCACCGGAGGAGCTGGTTTTATCGGTTCGCATTTATGCGAGCGTCTTTTAAGCGAAGGAAACAAAATTATTTGCCTGGATAATTTTTTGACCGGTTCTAAAGTTAATGTCCAGCATCTTCTTGGTGATAAAAATTTTCTTTTTGTTGAACACGACATAATCAACCCCGTTACCGTTGAAGAGCCTATTGATGAGATTTATAACCTTGCTTGTCCGGCATCACCGGTTCATTATCAGGAAAATGCGATTAGAACAATCAAGGTTAATACTTTGGGAGTAATCAATGTGTTGGGACTAGCAAAAGCGAAGCAGGCCAAGATTTTACAAGCATCCACTTCGGAGATCTACGGCGAACCGCTCGAACATCCGCAAACCGAAGAATACCGGGGAAATGTAAGTACGATAGGCCTCCGAGCTTGTTACGACGAAGGAAAGCGCTGTGCTGAAGCTTTATTTTTTGAGTATTATCGTTCGCATGGATTGCAAATAAAAGTAGTAAGAATTTTTAATACATACGGCCCCCGCATGGCGCCAAATGACGGCAGGGTTGTGTCAAATTTTATTATTCAAGCTTTAAATAATCAAGATATTACCATTCAGGGAGATGGCGGACAGACCAGAAGCTTTTGTTATGTTGATGATCTGGTAAGCGGCATCATCAAAATGATGGCCACTGAAGACGGTTTTACCGGTCCGATAAATTTGGGCAATCCGCACGAACTGGCTATTAAAGAAATTGCGGAAAAGATTTTAAATTTAACAGCGTCAAAAAGCGGCATAGCGTATAAAGAATTACCCGTCGATGATCCAACCCGCCGGTGTCCGGACATAACCAAAGCAAAACAAAAATTAAATTGGGAACCGAAAGTGGATTTGGAAACCGGGCTTATAAATACAATAGAATATTTTAAATTACAATTATAGGATTAGCGGTTTATAATTAATAAAAGTATGAAAATCATTTATATCGGTTCAGGTTTTGTGGGGACTTGCTCGGCCGCGGTAATGGCCGATTCCGGGCACGATGTTTTGTTATATGATATTGATAAAAAAAAGATAGAACTGCTTGGTTCGGAAGATGTTCAAACCATAGAATCGTGTTTATTTGAAGAAGGGTTGGGAGAAATGTTGGTTAAAAATAAAACCCGAATCAAGTTTACGGATAACTATAAAGATGTTGTAGAAAATTTGGATGAAGCCGATGCTATATTTATGTGTTTGCCAACCCCGGAAAAATCCGGAGCTGAAGGTGAATCCGATTTGTCGTATTATTATCAGGCCGCTCAAAAACTAGGAGAAAATTTACTGGAAAGAAATAATGGTAAGCAAACAAAATATGTAGTTATTATCAACAAAAGCACCGTGCCGATAAACATGATTAATGAAACAGATAAAATCATGAAGTCGTGCGGCGTCATAAATTTTGGCGCTGTGTCCAATCCGGAATTTTTGGTGGAAGGTAAGGCGATTGAGGGTTCTGTGCGACCGGACAGAGTGGTGGTAGGGGCAAATAAAGAAGAAGATTTTAAAATAATGCGTGAAATTTACGGCCGGTTTTATAATTCTACGGGCGTTAAATATATTGAAGTCAACCCATACGAAGCGGCTGCCAGCAAACTGCTGGCTAATTATTTACTGTTTAGCCGGTTGGCAAATACGTTTGATGTGGTTGGCAGAGTGTGTGAAAGTTTTGCGGATATAAAGTTTGAGAATGTTCGTCAGATATTAATTAGCGACGAAAGAATAGGCAAGTGGGGTTTTTATGACAGTGTTTATGCCGGGGGCAGTTGTTTCATAAAAGACGCCGCGTCTTTGGCTCATCAGTTGGAACAAGCCGGCGCTAACGCCCACCAAGTCAGACTGTCATTGGAGGCTAATAAATTTCAACGCGATCATTTTTATAGCCGCGCCGAAAAAGAAGCGGATTTTTCCTGGGATGGAAAAATTGCCACTGTTTTAGGCGTTGCTTTCAAGCAAAATACCAACGATGTGAGGAACTCCCCATCTATTGATATCGTAAAACATCTCATCAATTCCGATGTAAGCAAAATAAGGATTTATGACCCGGCCGCGGTGCCGATGTTTAAACATTTGTTTAATCCGGACAATGATTCCCGCTATGAAAAGATAAGTTATTTTGAAACAGAAGAAGAGGCGCTTGATGGTAGCAACGCCTGCCTGATTTTAACCGATTGGCCGCAGTTTCGTTTGTTGGCGGAAAAGATAATTAAAATTTGTCCACCTCCTTATTTAATCATGGACGGCAGGAGATTGATTCAGGATAAATATGACGAATTGCAAAACCTGGGCTATAATATTATAGCCGTAGGTTCTACGTTTCTAAAAAGTAACATTTAAATCTATGTCGAAATATCTTGTAACGGGTGGAGCCGGATTTATTGGGACAAATCTTATCAAACAACTTCTTGCTAAAGGCGATGAGGTTGTGGTTATTGATAATTATAACGGAGGAAGATTGGCGGATAGGATTCAGCCGGGAGTGAATTATGTTGAGGGGGATATAAGAAATATGGATGATTTAAACAAAGTTATGGTTGGTGTGGACGGAGTATTTCATATGGCCGCTATTGCCCGCATGTCTTATTCTGTAGAAAATCCTCAAGAAACAAATGATGTAAACATAGTGGGCGCCCTTAATGTTTTGGTGGCCGCTCGGGATAATGGAGTAAAAAGAGTGATATACAGTGCGTCGTCTTCGGCATATGGAAATCAAGAAACCGTGCCATTTGTAGAAACAATGAAACCGGCCCCAATGAGTCCGTATGGTTTGCAAAAATATGTTGGCGAAGAATACGCCCGTTTATTTTATGAGTTGTATGGTTTAAACACCACGTCACTTCGTTATTTTAATGTTTATGGTCCCAATATGGATCCCAACGGTGCCTATGCTTTGGTGATAGGAAAATTTTTACAACAGAAACAGGAAGGCAAGCCGTTAACCATTTGCGGAGACGGGGAGTATTATCGGGATTATACAAATGTTTATGATATCGCTCGCGCAAATATTCTGGCGATGGAATCAGCCAAAGTTGGGCACGGAGAGGTGATTAATGTGGGCAATGGGCGGCCGTTTTCTGTTAATGAATTAGCAAAGATAATAGGCGGGGAAACTGTGAATGTAGATGCCAGACCAGGCGATCCGAGACGGACGCAGGCTGATAACACAAAAGCTAAGGAGCTTTTGGAATGGCAGCCAACAATTGATCTGGAAACTGGTATTGCTGAGCTGAAGAAAGAAATGGGTTTATAATCTGAAATAAAATCAATTAAAAAGGCCTCCCGACTCAATCGGGAGGCCTTTTTGAAATTTGAGGTTTTAGATTACAACGTGGACAAATTTTGCCATTTTTAGGCTGCCGTCAAATCGGCGTCGTTTGGCTTGGGTAAACTTTACCTTTCCATTAGCCATAGAGAAAATAGTGTCATCTGTGCCTTTTTTAACATTTTTCCCTAAGTGGAATTTGGTACCGCGTTGACGAATGATAATCATACCTGTTCGCACTGCTTGGCCGTCGTGGAGTTTTACACCTAGGCGCTGAGCGGCAGAATCTCGGCCTAATCGGGTAGAACCACCTGCTTTTTTATGGGACATACGGTTAGTTATTGAGGTTAAAAGATTGATTAATTTGGTAAAAATAGTATAATATATTCCATGGTAATTGTCAATAGGCTAGCCTTAAATCGTCATGTTTTACTCTCTTAAGCTGTATTTTCGCGATCCTTGGGTGTCAGCGCCATTGCTGGGTTCTATTTTGATTCAAATATTTTTGTGGTGGTACCTAATTGCCAATATTCACCCGGAAGCCGGTCAGATTTTTTTACATTATAATATAATTTTTGGGGTGGATTTGGTGGGCAGTTGGTGGAAGATATATCTTATTCCCTTGGCCGGTGTGGCGGTTGCTTTGTTGAACTATTTTTTTTCACTGATGTTTTATTCGGTGGATAAATTTTTGGCCAGACTCATGAGTGGCTGGGTTTTATTTTTTCATCTGTTTTTATTAATCGGCATAATTTTACTTGTCAGATTAAACATTTAGCATGAAAGAAGCTTCTTCAAAACCAGCAGACAGATTGTTTTTATTACTCCTCACAATTTTAGTGGTATTTGGGCTGGTAATGCTTGCGTCCGCCAGTTCACCCGTGGGTTATTCCAGGTTTGGCGACACTTTTTATTTTATTAAGAAACAATTTTTATTCGGTTTATTACCCGGATTTTTATTATTTTTAATTTTGGCGCGTTTTAATTATCATTTATTACAAAAACTAAGCGGATTAATTTATTTAGGATCACTGGTGGTTTTAGCGTTAGTTTTTGTCCCGGGCGTTGGTTTGGTGCTCAACGGCTCCCGCAGCTGGATTCAATTGTTTGGTATGAGTTTGCAGCCGTCCGAATTTGCCAAGCTGGCCGTAATCATAATTTTGGCCAAGCTACTTTCCGAAGATAGGGATTTAAGAGATTGGAAAAATAGTTTGGTGCCAGTTTTGGCCATGCTTTCTCCCGCCGTTTTACTGATTGCGGCTCAGCCGGACGTCGGCACTTTGTCTATTTTGGTAGTGATTATATTCTCAATGCTTTATTTGGCAGATACGCCAAAGATTTATCTGGCTGTTTTGGGGTTGGCGGGTGTGGTTTGTTTTGCCGGGTTACTCCTGGTTGCCCCTCATCGGGCGCAAAGAATTACTACTTTTTTACATCCGGAGCTTGACCCCAAAGGTGTTGGTTACCAGATTAATCAATCTTTTTTGGCGGTTGGTTCAGGAGGGATTTTTGGGTTGGGGCTTGGTCATTCCAGACAAAAATTTCAGTATTTGCCGGAAGTACAGGCGGATTCTATTTTTGCCGTAATTGCCGAAGAAATGGGCTTGTTAGTTGTTGTGGGTTTAGTTGGGTTAATTGCCTTTTTGGGGTTGCGGGGATTAAAAATTGCCAAGGGCGCGCCCGACCAGTTCGGTCATTTACTTGTGGCCGGTATTATGATATGGTTTGTCTGGCAATCGTTCCTAAATATCAGCACCACTATTGGGTTATTGCCGCTTACCGGCGTGCCCCTGCCGTTTATCAGTCACGGCGGTTCGGCGATGCTGGTAATGTTGGCGGGCTTTGGAATAGTGGCCAATGTCAGTAAATATAGTAACTTAAAATAAAAACTTATGAAGTTATTAGTTTGTGGAGGAGCGGGGTTTATCGGATCAAATTTCATCCATCTTATGTTGGAGAAGTATCCGGATTATAAAATTGTTAATTTTGATAAATTGACCTATGCCGGCAATTTGGCAAATTTGGCAGATATAGAAAATAATCCAAATTATACTTTTGCGCAGGGTGATATTACGGATTTGGATAAATTAAACGAGGTGATTAAGGAAAATAATATCACTCACGTTATAAACTTTGCGGCGGAAACCCACGTGGATCGTTCTATCCACGGTGGCAGCAAAGATTTTGTGCTTACCAATACTTTGGGTGTGCAGATGATTTTGGATGCGGTACGTTTTAATAACGTAGAAAAATTTATAAATGTTTCTACCGACGAAGTGTATGGCTCTCTGGGTTTGGATGAAGATAGAAAGTTTACCGAACAAACTCCGGTTTGGCCCAACATGCCGTATGCGGCCGCCAAAGCGGGTGGAGATTTAATGTGCAATGCTTATTTTGTTACTCACAAAGTGCCGGTAATCGTCACTCATTGTTCCAACAATTACGGTCCATTTCAATTTCCGGAAAAATTAATTCCGTTTTTTGTCTTTAAACTTTTAAATGGAGAAAAGGTGCCGGTGTACGGCGATGGGTTAAATGTGCGCGACTGGATTCATGTTATGGATCACGCCAAAGCGTTAGACGTGCTTTTGCACAAAGGTGTTGTGGGAGAAGTTTATAATATCGGAGTTGATAACGAGAGAAATAATTTGGAAGTTACCAAGATGATGTTAAAAATAATGGGCATGGGCGAGGACAAGATAGAGTATGTTACCGACAGACCCGGTCATGACCGCCGTTATGCTATAGACGCTTCAAAAATTATGTCTTTGGGCTGGAGTCCGGAATACTCCCGAGAAGAATTTGAACGTGGCTTAACAGAGACTGTGGAATGGTATAAAGCCAACACTGAATGGGTAAAAAATTTGCGGGCCAAGAAAAATGAAATGAATAAGTTTCAGGAAACTTTGGATAGATCAAAAGATAAAATGAAAGTATCCGAATAGTATGGCAAAAGAATTTAAACAATTTACCATTAAGAAAATTGATACACCCCGGTTTGTAATGAGTCCGGTTGAATTAAAGGAGTATATATCGTTTGAAGTTAAGCGGGTATATTTTATTACTCAGCCTAAAGAAGTAAGCGGCCAGCATTGTCACAAAATTGAGGAAGAGTTTTTTATTTTGGTACAGGGTAAATGTACGGCCGTAATTGACAGAGGAAACGGCTTGGAATATTTGCCGATGGAAGGACCGACCAGCGCCATGTATGTGCCAAATTATGTTTGGCATGGTTTTGAAAATTTTTCTCCGGACGCTGTTTTGTTGGCGTTGTCTTCAACCAATTATACTCCCGACCGGAGCGACTATGTTGAAGATTATAACGAGTTCTTAAAACTTACTCACAGAACCGGCTAAAATAAAATTTTATGTCCAAGGTTTTGATAACCGGAAATAAAGGCATGCTTGGGCAAGAATTGATGAAAGCCTTCCAAAAAAATCATGAAGTAATCGGGGCAGATTATGATATTTTTGATATTACTAACGAAAACACAGTCAGAGAAAAAATAAATGAAATTAAACCGGATCTGATTATTAATGCCGCCGCTTATAACAATGTAGATTTGGTAGAACAAAAAGAAGAAGAATTGTCCAAGGCCAATTTGGTAAACGGGCAGGCGGTTGGATATTTGGCCGCCGCGTGCTTGGAAAATAAAGTTACTTTGGTTCATTTTTCCAGTGATTATGTTTTTAGAGGGGATAATAAAGACGGGTATGCCGAAGACGCTCCAACAGATCCAATAAGTAAATATGGCGAAAGCAAAGCGCTGGGGGAGTCACTTTTACAAAAATCAGGCGCAAATTTTTATTTAATTAGACTGTCAAAATTATTTGGACCGGCCGGAAGCGGTAAAAAAAGTTTTGTTTACACTATGATTGATTTGGTTGTGAGTCAAGGAAAAAAAGAGCTGAAGTTGGTGAACGAAGAATACAGCTGCCCAACTTACAGCGCTGATTTAATTAATTTTACCCGCACACTTTGGGAAGAAAAACATCCGTTTGGAATTTATCATGGCGCCAATAGCGGCGCTTGTACGTGGTATGATTTTGGCTTGGAGATTTTTAAACAAAAAGGTTTGGAAGTAAATTGCATTCCGGTGGCTGCGGATGAATTTCCCAGACCGGCAAAGAGGCCCGCTTTTTCTGAATTAATAAATACCAAAATGCCAAAGCAGCGGCATTGGGCAGAGGCGTTGGCGGATTATTTAAAATAGTAGTAGATATAAAAAGACCCGCCAAGGGTCTTTTTTAGTATTGACAAAATCGTTAAATTGTGCTATGCTATTTTGTTATATTAAATTTATTGAAAATGCCTGTTTGGTGTGGATTATCCGCTCTAAACAGCCGTTTTTAATCAAAGACAAGTCGGTTTCCTGCGAGTGTTTCGTGGGTCTGACCAGTCGAACGGTAAAGAAAAGGAGCCAAGACGTTATGTCCAGGCCCTGCAGAGAGTTCACCGAAGCGGATTACATTCAATTCAAGGCGAGCATGGCCAAGGGAGGCTTGACCAAATCGCTTCTGGACGTGGTTAATCTCAACGATGGGGTTGATCGAGCTCGGCTTATGGTTGAGGCAGTTATCAACGACCGGTATCATCCGGAAACGTTGAAGTGGTGGTACAAATTTGCTGCAGAAGAATACCCCAAGCCGTTGGAAAACAACATGGATTGGGCCGTATTCAGAAGCAGTCTGTTCGATGCTTCCCCAGGGCAGTTCATGGAATTCATGAGACGTCTCAGGACCGCACGCTTCGATGTGCGCATGATGTGTTTGGTAAATAGCTGCCCAGACCGTCTGCCGAGTCTCATGGTGCAAGTTCTCAAGTGCGATCCGTACGTCATTTCGCTTGAGACAGAAGCTGCGCTTCGGGCAGAAGCCCAGAGGATGTCCTACGAATCATGGAGCCTCACTGGTGTTGATGGCGGCAGCCACCTGTCTGTAGAGGAGTGCTATCAAGACCTCAAGAAGCAGCGGGGAATGTAACAGCCACAGCCTCACCTGAGGCCGTTCGCCTAACTGCGAACGCAGCAGTTCGTCCTGGAGGCCCGAGAGCAATCTCGGGTCGTTTTTTTTCTTTACAAAATAAGTCAAAATTGCTAAAATAAGATAACTTTATGATTAGCAAAGCTATTGAAATCTGCTTAAGAAATGCCAGAGAAAAGGGGTGGGATAAAACTTTTTGGGCGTTTGATCTGCACGGCACTATTCTTAAGCCAACTTTTAAACAAGGTCAAATTTCCACCGAGTTTTACCCGGAAGCCAGAGAGGTAATGCAGATGATAAGTAAGAGAAAAGATATTACCAGAATTTTATTTACCTGCTCCTTTCCACACGAAATAAGTCAGTATATAGATTTTTTTAAGCAAAACGACATTCGCTTTGATTATATAAATCAGAATCCGGAGGTGGCCGATGGCGGGCACGGCCACTACAAAGAAAAATTTTATTTTAATGTCTTGTTTGAGGATAAAGCAGGTTTTGACGGGAACACGGATTGGGTGTTGGTTAAAAAAATTATTTCAGAAATTTAAAATTAGTGTATGTTAGACGACAAAGCAAAAATATCTCAGTTAGACTCAAAAAATATGTTAGGCAGTATCCATTTGCTGGGCAAGCAGGTAGAAGAAGTTTTAGCGTTGGCAAAAAAGGTTAAGATTCCGTCTTCATACAAAAAAGTAAACAGTTTGGTTGTTTTGGGTATGGGTGGTTCGGCTTTGGGAGCGCATCTTATTAAATCTGTTTTTGTAAATGACTTAAAAATTCCGGTAGAAATTGTAAATGGGTATGACGTTCCAAAATTTGTAAACGAAAAATCTTTGGTTATTGCTTCTAGTTACTCTGGATCAACCGAAGAAATTGTGAGTGCTGCCGCTGATGCCAAGAAAAAGAAGGCAAAAATAATGGTAATTTGCTCCGGTGGTAAATTGGCAGATTGGGCCAAGCGGAACAAGGTGCCGGCTTTAATTTTTACTACCAACAACAATCCGTGCGGATCGCCTAGAATGGGATTGGGGTATTCTATTTTTGGTCAGATTGCTTTGTTGGCCAATGCCGGTGTTTTGAAATCATCTCCGGCAGAAATAAAAAATGTTTTACAAGGAATTTCAAAATATAATTCTCTGTTTGGTGTGGATAGTCCGGAAGCAAAAAACCCGGCCAAACAACTGGCCACAAGTTTATTTGGTAAAAGTGTGTGGTATTTGGCTTCGGAACATCTGGCTGGCAACGCGCATATTGCGGCAAACCAGATGAATGAGAATGCCAAGCGGTTTGGCGGATATTTTATCGTTCCGGAAATGAATCATCACTTAATGGAAGGTACGCCTTATCCGGAAAGCAATAAAAATGATATCAAGTTTGTTTTACTGGAATCGCAATTGTATGATAAGCGCGTGCAAAAAAGATACGAAATTACTAAACAAGTTTTGGATAATAAAAAAATTCCGTTTACTTCTTACCGGTGTCAGGAAAGTAAAAACTTGCTGCAAGCTTGCGAGGTTTTGGTTTTGGGAAGTTATATTGGTTTTTATTCAGCAATGTTGCAAGGCATAGACCCAACCGCCATTCCTTTGGTTGATTTTTTTAAAGCGCAGTTAAA
>OBEQ010209624.1_pt1 | contig 13800 bp, 12 predicted proteins | sample 1670901 | NCBI WGS metagenome assembly OBEQ01 (sample SAMEA104232315, study PRJEB22302) | groundwater metagenome | biome: forest; feature: aquifer; material: groundwater | place: USA | collected 2011-08-07 | depth 5.4 m
AGATTTAACCGGCACTACCTGGACAGCCATTGCTGCCAATGATGCCACCTTCTCTGTTTACGTTAACGCCAACGTTATTATTAATGCCACCAGCGGCGCCAACCCCGGCACCTTTACCAACACCGGTAACGGATCGACCACTATTATTAATTCTGTAACCATAACAATAACTGTTTTGGATTCTAGTGGTGCCGGAATTCTAAATGCCAGAGTAGTTGTGTACAAAACATCTGCCATTACAGCCGGTTCAGAGTTATTGCTTACCAATACAAATGCCAGTGGTGTTGCCACCACAACTTTTAATTATCTGGTTGATACCGCGGTTACAATCCGTGCCAGGCTAGATTCTGCCGGAGGAGCCAGGTATTTCCCTTATCAGTCTACGGGAACAATCACAGCAAGCGGATTGAGCATAATAGCCAATATGGTTACAGATACCATAGCAACATAGGAAGGAGGAATATATGATTGCAGATGATTTTAAAATAGATTTTATCAATAAAAGGATTTTTTACAAAGAGGACAGTAGTGGGAAAATCTATACGGTGAGAGAACTTTATTCATATCTTCAGAACAGCTTTAGCAAACGGGAAACTATGCAATACCAAATCCCGATTAAAGCCGAATCATTGACCAAATATGCCATGATTAACGGTTGGACAATTGATGAAAAGGCCAGAAAATACCTAAAAGAGGGGACTCTTGTTGTTTCCAATGTTGTTACCGGATAGTTGGGGTAGCTTTGGTCTAAAAAAGACAGGCTGGATTGATTCCATCAAGAGTGACCGGTTCTATTTGATAGTTTGCAAGTATAGGCATTTTGGTTAACTTTTTTCGGAATTTTACCTCAAAGCCTCTTTTTTCTTTGGGGATCAGAAAATCTATTTCTTTTTGTCTTTGGCGGTAGAAGGTTACTTCATGACCTTTCTCCAGAAGTCTTTCTAAGACATAGGATTCAACTGCAAAGCCAATAGCAGTTTCCCAATTTAATTTTGTTTCCAGCAGCGCAAACATACTGCCGACGTAGATCTTTTTGGCACTATTTAACTTAATTAATGGTTGAGTCGTATTATAAACAGGGTAGCAAAGTCCCATAATTTCCAGAATGTTCAGATATTTAGAGACAGTTTCTTTACCTGTACCCAGTTTTTGTGAAAGGCTTTGAATAGAGATGATTCCGCCGTTTTGTTCTTTGATGTATTCAAAGATTGCTGTGAGTACTTGCGGTTTTTCGATGGTGAAATAGTTAAACGCATCTTGGGTCAGACTTTGACCAAGGACTGTGCTTAGATAAGCTGTTCCTTGAACCGGAGTAAAGTGAATCATCTCCGGCAGTCTTCTCCAAAGAAGAAACTCACGGAATTTACCATTGAGAACTTCAAGCAAAGGCTTTCTTTTGTGCTCGGGTAAATCTCCATGTTTTAACTGTCCGAACAAGTTTTTATCAGACGACCCGGAGATGGTTAAATACTCGTTAAAGTTCAATGGAAAAAGACGATATGGCAGAAAACGGCCGCCCAGACTCTCTTGCATTCTTTTTTTATAGGAAAGACTTAGGGAACCGGTTAGGCCAATTTTTAAGTTACCACTAGTATCATAAATCTCCTTGATTACCGATTCATAATTGTCTACCAACTGAATTTCATCAAAGAAAATATATTCCGGCATTTGGGTGTTGGTAATTTGCTTTTGAAAATAGCGGAATACTTCCCAGATTGTATCCGGCTTGTCGTTTGGAGCAAATTCAAAAAGCAGGATTTGGGTTGGAGAAATGGATTTTTTTTCGATGAGCTCTTGGGCAATTTGTTTTAGCAGGACAGATTTACCGGTGCGTCGCAAGCCTGTGAGAAGAATCATTGGTTTAATGTCGATGTCGCTCCAAATCCGGGAAAATAACTCTCTTTTTTTTGCCGGAATTATCTCAAGCTTACCAATTCCCCAGTGGCGGTTCTGAAAAGTAACTCTATCGCTTAAATCCATGACAATATAGTAGCATGAGTATTCGACTTTGTCAACAAAGTAGAGGATTAAGTCCTTATTTTAGCGAAGCAAGGGTTGCCTTTGTTTTGGTGTCTTTGAGTGTCTTGCCGGTAGAACCCGCGATTGCGTGGCCTGAAATAAGCTCGTCCCAAACCTGACCGGCAATTGCTGCTGCGGTTTCTCCGCCTTTTGATTCAAGAAGCGTGTCAGTACCCAGATTTGTGGTATTGCCCAGAGTGTTTTTAGAAAGAGTGTTACCTGCCCGGCCGTGAGTTCGGAGAACACCTGACCCGATATCTATTCCATATCCCGTGTTTAAATATATAAGATTGTTTTCTATGACGTTGTCGGCCAGTCCTGTGCCTGAAAGTAAGACGCCATTTACAGCGTCAAAGACAATATTGCGGGACAGAACTGTTTGCGTAGCAGTGTTGCCTAAATTGACGCCATTCCCGGTACCGGAGCCTCCGCAATGCTCTATGGCGCACCCTTCAATCTTTGTAAACGCGGCATTAGTAACACTTATTCCGTTGCCCCGCGCCTTGCCTATCCAGCAGTCGGTGATAAGATTGGAGTCACCTTGAACACTAATCGCATTTTGTGTGCCTGATGCCGCTGTTTCTATATATAATCCGCTTATTTCAACTCCTGACGCGTTAATGTTCACTGTGTCGGAAGTTGTATTGGTAGTTTTAATCTGGAAAGAGTATCCCGGGCCGCGGACTCTTAAGTTATGTTTTGTAATCGGCAAAGTTTGATCTACGGTGGTAATGCCGGACGTACTGTTGGATAAACAAATGATTGTATCGTTGGCGCCGCTTACTGCCAGAGATTGCGCCACGGCAAAGTCTTTGACCGGCGATTTATCGCTTAAGCCAGAAGCCGTATTGACGCCGGCAACAGGCTCCCAGTAAATGAACTTGCCGACACCCCTGTGGCCTTTGCGCAGCGTCTCAATCGCGTAAAAAAGGTTTTGGTCGGTTTCCGACTTGGCAATGGTGGCGGCGGATGAGGAAATCTGGACAACGCGCACATATGTGGAAAGCGCTATCGGGTTGCCGGCAATTCCTCCCACTAAATTTCCGCCCGAGATAAAACACTGCACTTCTGTCGGACCGGGCCGGTCTGCAAACTTTACCTGCCAATTATCAAGAAGAGTAACTGTAATACCCGTAAAAACGCCCCCGCCTAAGGCGTCTTTTCCGGTTGCCGATAAAATATTGGGCTGGGACATGGCAGTATCAAGCTCATCATCGGCGTCCCGAGTTTGATTAACCAGATATTGCATGTCAAGAGTAGTATCCGCTATAGGGACAATAATTCTTTTGTTGTAAAAATCAAATGTTAATAGTGCTGCCATAATTTGTTATGTTGCAATCGGGTCGGTAGTACGAATAGCCGTTGTTTGATAGCCGCTGCTTGTTAATGTCCCGGTAGTTTCAAATGGTATGATTGTGCTGGTTCCGAGATACTTTCTTACCCAGGTAACAACGGTACGGTTGGCTGTATAAATGATGGTTTGCGAAACTTCGATAGTTGTAGCTTCGGTATCAATGAAGGAAACGTACGCCGTGTCGCTCGTTGCCGTATAGGTCCGGTCAAGACCGGCAGTTAAGGGCGCAAAGGTTTTGGTAATTCCAGAAAAGGTTGATGTAGCCCAGGAAGTATAACTGTACCGCCTCTCGCGGGTGTTGGTTGTATCGGCTATATTAACAATTCTAATAATACCCGAAGACGGGGTATCGGCAGGAATTGCTTCATTAACCACAAAGGTGGTATTGGTAATAAGGTTCCCTGACGCGGCAGTAAAAACAGCTTTATTAACAACATTGGTCCCGGTCGTTCTAAGGACGGTAACCCTGTCGCCCGAGACAACACCTGAAACTTTAACAACCTGAAAATTGGGCGGATTTTGTATGGTGCCGTTCGCGTCAATCACCTGAAAAGCCTGGATGTCATCAGTGTGCGTGTTTTGTATCCAGACGCCTTGAGCGCCGAAGAGTTTTCCTCCGGAGAAAGTTCCCAGGGGGGACGTTTTGGATTGGACATAGGCGGTGTCCGGGGAGACGCGGGCTCCGATATATGCTTCGCCATCCTGCTTGTTTACCACTCCTGAAATCAAAGGATACATAATCTGCCTGTTTATCTGGGAAATATTGGCTTTTTCCCGCGTTACATACTTGAGCCATTCGTATGCCTGGGCAACCTTGCGTCCGGCGCAGTCTACAATAACCGAGTAAGGGTTTGCCGCCTGAAGTTGAAACGCCTTGTTTCTAAGGTGATTTGCAGTTTGACTGGTAGGGGTTGCTAAAACGTAGTAATTTGTTACGTCTTTTCGCAATTGTTCGCCTGCGGTAAAACTGGTGCCGTTCCAGTTGGCAAGCTGCAAGGTAGTAGAATTTTTTTCAGCAAGAAAGATAGCAGTCGCGCCGCTGGTTGCGCCGGTTACTAAATCACCCTCATTGATAAGACCAGTCTTACTCATAAAACCAACCTCAACATTCATAAACCAAATCTTAACATCGGCAAAGCCGGAGGCATTCGTTACCGAGGCGCCGTTGGCGCTAGCGCTTCCGTTGGTCGCGCCGGTTACAAGCTCGGCGTTGCTATAGACTTTGAAATGGGTAGGGTCGGCAGTATTGCTTACCTGTAAATTAAGCCTGCCTGTGAGGCCGTCGTCCTGCGCGCCCCGGAGCGCTCTTTTGGCTGTACTTGTCGCTCCTGTTACAATCTGTCCTAAAGAGGTAAAGCCGACGGTTTTCGCGTTATAATTGAGTATCGTGTCTCCGATCGTGCCGTTGGCAACAGCCGCGCCGGTGCCGTCGTCGGTGATTGCCACATTGTCCGCGAACGTACCGATAACATTGCCCAGCGTTAGGTATCCGGTAGCGCCGTCATCTTGAACAGCGATAATCTCCGCGGACACACTCGTACCCTGGCTAAGGATTTTTCCGGCGGTAAAGGCAGCGGTTTTCCCTTTATACAAAAGGTACGCCTCGCCAAGCGTATTATTGGCGGTGTCCTTTTGGGAAGCCAAAGGCACCGCGTTTCGTCCGCCGGCGGTTAAATCAATCTCGAAATTATCATATAAATCTCCGTATTGCCTGATAAAGACCGTGATTATCCCGCTGCTTATCATGGTCCCTGCCTCCCTGACTCTAATAAGGACGTCAATGTGCGCCGTCGCGTCGCCCCTGCCCCACCATCCGTCAATGGAAGATCCTGACTGGAAGATATAAGTGGTTGGTTTAGGAACCGTTTCAATACCGCCAAGAGTAAAGATGTTGGCGTAGAGGTTTTCACCGGAGACTGAAGCGCCGCTTGCGGTTCCCGCGCCTGTACCGGTGTTTATAGTCATCGCCGAGGCATCAGCCACAGTAGAAGTTGATCGGAACCACCAGCGTTGGCGAGTCGCGCTGTTGTCAGCGAATAAGAGCGCACCCACGTTGACAGCGGCAGCTCTTACCTGTTTACCAATGTCTGCAGCAACAATAGCAGTATAAACTCCAGCCAGTTTTAATTGTTGAATTTGACCATTCCAGCCGCTGGTCTTAATAGCCCCGCCTTTGAGGTATTTAATACTGACTTCATCGATAAACCAGCCGTTAATCAGCGTGTAGTCGGTAGGGGTTTGGGCGGAGATGGGTATGGCGTCGTCCATATTTCCAAGTTCGTCAAATTCATCCTGCAGGAGAGAGTACAGGGCATTGACCGACCAGACGGTTTTACCTCTGCCGATTCTTCTGACAACAAAGGTAAAGTTAACATTAGCGGAAGTTGGGTTAGTGGTTGAGCCGGCAGCTTTATTGGTGATCCTGACAATGGCACTGGTTGCTCCAGGATCTGAAGCGGTAAAATCAGCGGATTGGGGAGCGGTATTGATGGCAGTTCTGGTTTGGGTGGCAACGGTGGCTGCAGTATCAGAGGCTCCAATAGTGACCTGTATGCCTGTTTTACCGGTTGGAGCAGTGCCAACACTAGCTTTAAAATACCAGACAGCATAATTGGTGGCATCTGTAGCGGAATATAGATTAAAATAGTCACCGCCTGTAATTAGGCCAGCTGCCGGCACTGTCACATCGTTTACTTCAGTAATTGCTTCTCCGAAATTTCCTTGGGTAGTAACTGCCAAAGTCGCCAAAGCTCCCAAAGGGGCAGTGAGACCATCAGCAATATCAGTGGTGGCACCTTTTTTAGCATTGGTGATGGTTACCACACTGGCAGGGGCAGTGGCGGTAAAATCAGTGGTCTGGATAGAGGAGGCCAGATTTATCTGGGCAGCAATCTTGGTGGCAATAGTAGCGGTAGCGTCAGCAGCAACCAGAGTTACTAAAATACCAATTCTGCCGGCCGGAACAGGATCTGTTCCAACTCCAGCGACTTGGAACCAGATATAGTATTTACTGGAATCCGAGGCAGAGTTTAAAAGAAAGTTCTTACCGTTATAATTACCCCCTGATTCTGCTGTAACAACGGTGACTGTGGAGACTTCAGCTATTGCCAGGCTGGCGACAAACTCCTGATGATAAATTTTCTTATCAACGTAATCAATTGTCCAGTCGTCTGCTATGGGCATGCTATAACTGTATTACGTAGCCTCAACATTGTCAATACAGAAAGATCAATTTTACAGGTGTCAATACCTTTTCACCTTCCAGGTGTATGGCTATTTCTTTTTTCTTGTTCTTTGATGAGTCTTTTTAATTCTTTTTTACTTACCCTCTGTTTGTCAATTTCAGCTTGAAGCATAGCGATGTGTCTATCGCAATCAGTAATATTGTGTTTGAGTGCCTCTAGATCATACTGCGGTGGTTGAACATCATGATGGGTGATTGTTATTTTGGGTCTCATCATGTAACAATCGAGTCTGTAGTACGAATAGCAGCCTGGGACATGCCGGTTTGAGTAACTTTGCTTTCAATTTCAAATGGCAGAATCTTTGTCGCCACAGACCCTTGGCGGACCCGTACCAATACCGGTATATCTCCCCCAACGCCTTTAATTAAGGTATTGGTAAGTGAAGTAAGACTACTCACGTACGTACGCGAGGAGTCTGCGACTTCGTTAAGGATTGGTACATAGGCAGTATCCGGAGTTCCGCCGGCGAAATACTGCTGACTGGTCTTGGTGGTAATGGTGTAGTTTTGCGAAGTGGCAAAGGTGGCAGTGCCTGTTAAGGCGGCAGTCAGAGTCAGGACTGTCTGTGAGGTGATTGATAAAACCGTTCCTGATCCGGCAGGCCCGGGAGAAGCACTAACATCAACCGTATCGCCGGCTCTGACACGGTTGGTCAAAAACGTGGCGCCGGTGTCGGTTAAAACAGTGGTTGAGCCGGTACCGCCGGCAATGGTCCTGCTAGCAACTGATCTTAGAGTAAAAACACCGGTTGAGGCAACATAGGAAAGATATTCATACTGCTGTTCAGCTTTGACCGCATCGCTGGTTTGAACTACCCGAATGATACCTGCCTGGGGTGTTTCTGCATCTATCACTCCTGACACCGTAATGGTGAGGGCACTAGCTGCTTGAGCAGTCATGTTGTATTTTGTTTTTAATATGGATCCGGCTGCTGCTGTTAAGACAAAGACACCAACCCGGTCGCTTAGCGCTACACCGGAAACCGTTACCGACACGGTATTTGGCGGGGTTCTGGAGACACCGTTTGAATCAATTAGCTGGAAGTTTTGAGCATCCGCAGTGGCATAGTTGGTAATCCAAACTCCTTGGGCGCCAAAGAATTTACCTCCGGCAAAGGTACCAAAAGGAGAGGCTTTAACCGGAGTAAATACTCCGGTGGAGGTTTGGACTAATGTACCAACAATCCGGATGTATTGTTCACCATCAACATTGGTAAAAGGACCGGCTTGAGCGGCAACCCCCGTAGCAGCCGCGCTTTGCAGCTGTGGTGAATTAGTAGCACCGCGTCTGGTGATAAACTTTAACCACTCATACAGTTGAGCAACTGTCCTGGCTGCCAGGTCAATGCTAGTGTGGTAAGGTTGGGCGCCGGCGCCGTTATTAAGATCCCGGCTAATGCCCGCTCCAGTGGTGAAGGTAATAGCGATGTTTGTGTATCCGGCCACCAAATTGGATGGAACCGCATTAAGGGTGGAAGTCGGGGTGGTAGTGCCGACCTTAACGATGACATCGGTATTGACAAACGCGGTCAGGCTGGTTCCTGAAAGATAATACTCGATGGTGGTAGCGGGGCTGGCGGTAAATTTGGTGATGGTTCCTTCTTTGGTGGAAGCGGTGGAAGTGGTAAAGCGGTCACCCACAGCAAAGGTGATGTTGGCAGGGGACAAAGTCACCGAGTATTGGCCGGTGGTATTGTTTAAATCTGTTGCCGTAGCCAAAGGTACCGGGTTTCTTGAACCGGTAATTCCGCTTGAGATAAAGTGGTCGTAAAGCTTTGAGTATTCTCTGGCGCCAATCATCAAGTTACCGGAATCAATAGAAGTACCAAATTCTTGCACCCTGATTAAAACATCAATCTGTCCCACCGGCCACCAGGCACTAACCTTCGTACCGTTTCTCACCACATAAATGGCAGAGTTAGACTCAAGCGTACCCAGGGTAAACATGTTAGCCCAGATATTTTCACCGGTAATCCCGCCGGTAAGAGTTACTGCTCCTGCGGTGGCGCCTGATCCGGCGCCATTGGCCGTGATGGTGACCGTGGGCGCGGAGGTGTATCCGACTCCTACTTCAGTCACCGTGATACTGGCTACCGTGCCGGTGGCAGACAAAACAGCAATGGCAGTGGCACCGGATCCGCCGCCAACAGTAATAGCAACCGTCGGAGGAACAGCATAAGCGCTCCCGGCAGCGCTGACGGCAATTGCAGTAACGCCGCCGGTCCAGCTGCCGGCCCCGCTACTGGTGGGAGTAACAGTATAAGTATTAGCGCTCGGGTAAGTATCAGTAGCAGGGGCGGTTGGCCTAACCCAAAGTTTCTTTCTAACAGTATCAAAAAAGAGGATCTTTCCGCCTGAATTAGTGCCTACAGTAGTCTTACCAATATCCAATCCCACAAACTCGGTGGTAAATGCGTACCCAACAATCCTGATTATCCCACCAGTCCAGCCACTGCTTTTGATAGCGCCGCCTTTAAGAAACTTAACACTCTCTTCATCAATAAACCAGCCATTGATAAACCGATACTCGGTAGGAGTCTGGGCATCCATTGGCACCTGATCATCCATCTGGCCCAGCTCATCAAAAGTATCCTGCAATAAAGAGTAAAGAGCATTAACCGACCAGACAGTTTTACCTTTACCCTGGGTGGTAACGGAAAGTGTTACCAAGGTGGACATGGTTCCGTCAACAATGTCAACAGTTGAACCGGTAGCATCGTTGGAAGTGGTTACAGTGTTAGTAGAAGAGGTAGCAGTGAAATCTGCCGATTGCGGGGCGGTGTTTAAGGCAGTCGTAATCTTGGTGGCAATTGCGGTAGTGGTATCCGCGGAGGCAATAGCCACTAAAATGCCGGTCCGGCCAGAGACCGCCGGGTCAGTCCCCACACCAGCAGCTTGGAACCACACATAATACTTGGTGGCATCGGTGGCTGAATTTAGAAGAAAATACTTACCATTATAATTAGTAGTGATTTCTGCAGTATTAACCAGGATTCTGGAAACTTCAGCAATCGATACGCCGCCCACACCTTGAGTAAATACTGCCAAGGTTACCAAAGCTCCCAGCGGGGTACCGGTACCATCAGCAATATCAGTAGTGATACCTTTTTTAGCATTGGTGATAGTTACCACATTGGTGGAAGAGGTGGCAGTAAAATCAGTGGTTTGAAGAGAGCCGGCCAGATTTATCTGGGCAGCAATCTTGGTGGCAATAGAAGTGGTAGTGTCAGCAGCAGCCAGAGTGACCAAAATGCCGATTCGGCCGGCCGGAGCCGGATCAGTACCACCAGCCTGTTGGAACCAGACATAATATTTACTGGAATCAGAGGCAGAGTTGAGAAGAAAGTGCTTACCGTTGTAATTACCGGCGGATTCAGCGGTAACAACAGTAACTGTGGAGACTTCAGCTATTGCCAGGCTGGCAATAAACTCTTGATGAGTAACCTTTTTATCAACGTAATCAATTGTAAAATCATCAGCTACGGGCATATTATTTTACCTTACTTTTGACCATGAATTATTTCACCTAATTTATTCACCAAAAACTTCTTCTTGCCGGCATTTTTTTCCAGTTGCGCTTGCGCCATCTCTCCCGGCTTATAAAACGTCAAATCATCAACGTGTTCTGCTTGGGAAAGATCCGCTTCTACCAGACCATCCCGTAGTGCCCAGGATATGGGTATAACATCTTCAGGTTTTTGTAAACGTATAGATTTAAGTTCGGTGATGTCATAAACACCGCTTTTGAAACGGCCGATATCACGGGTTAGGAAAAATTTAGTAGAAAGCTTAGTCATTTTATAAGTGATATATTTGCGCCATATATCTAATGTAATATAAATTTTCCCACCTTGTCAATAGCTAAAACCGCGGCAATGCAATATTCTCACGCCTGTTGAGGCTACACCCTCCAGGTGAATTGAGGCGACACCTTGGTTGTCTTATCCTTAAAGTCGAGTAAGAATCCTTCTGTGTTCTTAAGAGATTTTGCATAATCTGCCTGGTTTAGGACAAATGTTTCGTAATGTGCTGGTGAACGAAAATAACCTAAAATATCTTTTTTTTCGCAAAATCCTTTCTGCATATCTAAGTACTCTTTATAAGAGGAATAGGGGTATGTTTTTAAATCTTTTGTTAGATATCCTACTAATGGATTTAAGTGAATGTATCGAGAAACATGGAGAAGCTGTTCATCATCTTCGATTCTTACCGCCTTAAAGCTTCCTTGAAAAAGAGGGCCAACGCGTTTATGGCGGGTATTAAAATATCTGGTATAACTATTACTCAATTTACTGATGAAATTTGTTACTCCTTTTTCTTCGATTTGCCTAACAAGTAAATGAAAATGGTTTGGCATAATACAGAAAGAGAGTAATGTTACCAGAGGAGAGTCTTGATGAGTTTTTGTTGTCAAGCTTGGCCTATCTTTAAGAGAAAATCTTACCGGAGGCGTTTTCATTCGATAGTAGTCAATGCTTTCTATAAAGCGGCGATAGTCCCTTTTGTCTAAAAACGTCGTTCTTTTGTCAACACCCCTATTGTAAATGTGGTAAATCTGCTGATTAGCAAAAATGGTTTGAGAGTATGCCATAATTCAACAGTAGCATGATGCTAGTAAGGTGTCAATACCTTTTCACCTTCCAGGTGTATGGCGAGGTGTCAGGAGAGGTTTTCTAAAGAGATTGGGATGGTTTTTGGGGAGACTTTTTCGATTGCGGCAATAATTAGTATCATCTGTTGCTTTTTAGCAAACTGTAATGTTATTGCCGCGCCGTTTTCTTCGGTTTTAACCTCTGCCAGTTCTTGATTGATGTTTTGCTCTTTTGCCAGAAGATCCTTGAGAAATTGCTCCGGGTTTACCATGCCGGATGCCTTTACTAAATCGTCAGCGCAGTAGTATTGTTCGTTTTCGTAAAGGAACATGCGAATGGTGTGGCCGTGTAGCGCGATAGTTTGCATGCGAGAGGCGGCGGCGGGAGCTTTCTTACTCACGAACTTACCGCCCGGTCCACGAAAGGCAGTTTTTTTAGGCTTTACGCGTTGCGGCTGTGGCTGTGATGGTGTCGTTTGATCGGCGGGTTTGGGTAAAGCGCCTGTCTTATTAAAAATTCCTTTTGGCAAAAATCCCATAAAGTTATTGTACGAAGCGAATGCTGTCTTGTCAATAGTATCATTTCTTGGCCTTGAGTTCGTCCTTATGGAGAAGTTCTTGAGGAAGAATGTTGCCCACAGCCTTTTTCTCGCCATGAATGTTGCGCGAGAGGACATACTGGGAGAATCTATTCGGACGAATATTCCACGGTTTATCGATGACAATCGCATTTCTCGTATTGGAAAGAACTGTACGTACCTGGCCTTCACCTTTTCCACGGGAGATCCACACAGGAAAGCCGGCGTAGCTATTTTTTTGCCACGTTTGGGTTTTATCGGTAAGAGTTGTGCCGATACTTGCGGAAACAATGCCGGTGATTTCGGGCGCAACGTCTTTGACAGAGGCTGTAAGAGAGGCGAGGTCGGGGTTGCGCGTGTTGAATTCGTCAATCGGATACCATTCGCTGTAGCTTCTAAATTGGTTTTTAAAGTCAACTTTGACAAATCCCGGATAGTCTTTATCGGGATAGGCGGCTATGCATTCCCGCTTCGTGCCATTGATATCAATAATGAACATATACGTATTATACCGCAAAAATTGTTTTGCTGCCTTTTGGATTGTGGTAAATTCGTTTTTTAATAAAATCAACATCCCAGAAATAAGGTTTCAAAAACTCTGGCAACTTTGTTTTTCTCATCATCTAATTATATCCAATAATTGGTTTATTTACCATATCTATTTTATAATCTTTATTAATCATAATTTTAAAAAGCTTGCCTATTATTCTGCTCTGTTTCAAAACCGCTGTCAAGTTAAAATTTCTGATCATGGCTATAGGGAGGTGTCAATACCTTTTCACCTTCCAGGTGTCAGGCTAGATATTTTCCGGCTCATCAAAGGTATCCTGCAGAAATGACATTTAATACTTGACAATAGTGTCAGACAGTAGTAACATACATTTATGTTAAACACTCAGTTTATTACTGCTAGAAAACTTTTAAGAGAGTACAAACAAGTTGTAGAAGATGTAAGGCGTACTAAAAAGCCTGCGATTGTGACCTCCAACAACGTAGAGCAGGTGGCTATTATTCCTGTTGAAGATTTAAAAGACCTGGAGATGGGTAAGGCTCAAAAATCTGGTCAAGCTTTGCTTAACTTATCTAAGCTGTTTGACGCTCTATCTAAGGAGTCCAATATTCCGGTAGATCTTGCTACTAATCATAACTATTACGCATGGGGAGGAGAGAAGGATAACGTTAAATGAAGAGTAAACCTTCTAAAATAGTTGGGGATACCGATACTCTAATCTCTCTTGTTCTATCTGATCAGAGTACCCACAAAAGAGTCCATGATACTGCTGAGAAACTTTTAGAAAATTTCAAAGTTATCTACTTCCCATTCCCCATTTTAATGGAAACAGTTGCCACTTTGAGTAGAAAGTTTAATGATAAAGCGAAAGCTCAGTTGTTAATGAAGCAATTTTTGTCTGGCACTTTTAATATAATCTATCCGACAGAGGAAATTTGTAAAAGAGCTGCCCGGATCTATGTTGAGAAATCAGACTCAAAGAAAAATACTCTGTTTGATGCGCTAGTAGCAGCATGTGCAGAAGCAATTGACGCAGAAGCAATTTTGTCGTTAGATGAGTGGTATCCAAAGCTAGGCTTTAAGCTTGCTGAGGATTTAGTTAAACCGATTTAAAAGAATTCCTTTTTGGAGGGTGCATAGGTTATGTGGTGGTGGTAAGAGATCCTCCCTTGAGATGCTTTAGGCCTTGTTCATCAATTGTCCAGCCGTTAATCAAGGTGAATTTGGTCGATGATCTAGCTTTAATCGGGATTTCGTATTGCATATTTTCCAGCTCATCAAAGGTATCCTGAAGATATGAATAAAGTTGGTTCACGGTGTAGATTTTCCCACTACCGTCTTCTTTGTAGAAAATCCTTTTATTGATAAAATCTATTTTAAAATCATCAGCTATCATAATTTTAAGCGTTAGTAAAACCGAGCATAGATTTGGCAAGCCTTTGTGTTTCTTGACGGAAAAATGCTTTTACCTCCTCCCAGTCTACCGGTATCAACATTCGTGGC
>OBEQ010670281.1_pt1 | contig 13798 bp, 9 predicted proteins | sample 1670901 | NCBI WGS metagenome assembly OBEQ01 (sample SAMEA104232315, study PRJEB22302) | groundwater metagenome | biome: forest; feature: aquifer; material: groundwater | place: USA | collected 2011-08-07 | depth 5.4 m
CCTCGCAGATATTAAATAGCGCATCATCAAGTGTTTTTCCTTGAGTATAGCATCCTTGAAAAAGCGGACATTCGACGACATAAAAACCGTCTTCATCGCGTTCTACAATGAGCGGCACAAGTGTCTCTTGCTTTTTTGCTAATTTTTTAGGTTGCTTACGTTTCATAGTACTATAATTGTATCAAGTATTGGTCATCTTCGTCAATGTGTCGCTAGTCATATAGTCTATACCTTGGATTAATATGCTTCGCTACTATAGTAATACCTACAACAGTGGCACCTCCGAGGACAAATTGTAATACGTAGTAAAATATAAGAGCCATGAATTTTGTCAGTGATATGTCATATAAGCGTCAAGTATGTTCGATGGTTTGGATAACATTCTTTTTTAAAATTTTGAGTAATTGTTTGTCGAATGTTAATACAAGCACTGTGGTATTGAGCTTATCTCTATGATACCTCCATTTTATATGTTAATCCTTTCTCGGATGCGCTTTGCTCTCTTTAGCAGGGCGCCATGATGCGACCCCACTATTGTAATGTGCCCCATTTTTCGGCCGATGCGGGATTCTGTTTTCCCGTAGATATGAATGAATGTATTATTACCTATTTTCCTTGAATCAGCAAAGACGACAGTGGCGGTGGCATTCTTTTTTCCCAGAATATTAAACATAACTGCCGCGGGAACAATCATTCGCGGCTTTTTCATAAGTAGATCACACACGAGTCGTACATGAGCTTCAAACTGTGAAATCGAACAGGATTCGATTGTGTGATGTCCGCTATTATGCACGCGGGGAGCGAGTTCATTGACGAGGATATCTCCATCATTCGTTTCAAAGAATTCAATACCAAAGACGCCCGCGCCTCTGAATGACGAGACGATCGTTTTAGATATTTTGTGGATCTTTTTCTGTAGTGTGGGAGTGATCTTTGCTGGAGCCTTCACGATATGGCAGATGCCATCCTTCTGAATTGTCTCTACGATCGGAAAGAAAAACAATTTACCTTTTATTGATCTGCCTACCTGAATTGCAAGTTCTCGTTTCCACCTAATAAACACTTCGCAGTATAAAGAAGAGTCGCCGAATTTTTTAAACGCAGGCAAGATGTCACTTTTTTTTCTTATAACAAAGTTTCCTCGACCATCATACCCATGCTTTCGTAATTTCAGTACGCACGGTAAGCCATGATAACTGATAAATGTGATAATGTCGTCCTTTGATTTTATAGAGGCAAACGGAGCCATCGGTATAGCAAGATCAGCAAGGAATTTTTTTTGAAGAAATTTATCTTGCGTGTATGCGAACGTGTCTGGATCGGGGTTGATTTTCACTTGTTTTGTAAACTTCTTGAGTACTGCCACATCCGGGGATTCGATTTCGTAGGTGATATGTGTGGACACTTCTACTAGCTTTTTAATAGCTGTTTCGTCATTAAGCTTTCCTACAATCCGAATATCAGCAATCTGCATTGCTGGCGTAGATGCATCAGGATCAAGGACAGCGCACCGCAGACCAAGTTTGTGAGCAGCTTGAATCAACATCAATCCAAGTTGACCGCCACCAAGAATGCCAAGGATTATTTTTGATATATTTATTTTTCTAGCCATGATTGTATATTGCTATTGATACGTTCCTCAAGAGAATCTGAAGGTACGCAGACGATCTCACTCTCAGTAAGTATTTCGTATATTTTTTTATATCGACTACTGAGCTCAACAGTCAATTCTTCAGGAATCGGAGGAATCGGATCGCGAGAGTATGGATCGCAATGCTTTTTAATCCAGAGGCGGATAAATTCTTTATCAAAGTTTTCGGGTTCGAGACCTTGTGAGATTCGCCCTTGGTATGTATCGGCTTTCCAGTATCGGCTTGAATCAGGAGTATGGATTTCATCAATCAGGAGAATAGTGCCATCAGTATCGAATCCAAATTCATATTTTGTATCTACGAGAATTAGTCCGCGCTCTTTTGCCACTTGCGCGCCAAAGGTATAGAGTTTGACCGCTTTATCAGAGACATAATCCCATTGTTTTTTTGAAAGTATGCCCTGTGAGATTATCTCTTCAGACGTAATAGGCCGATCATGATCATCGGATTTTGTTGTTGGAGTAACGATGGGGTGGGGGAGTTGTTGATTTTTTTTCATTCCTTCTAGAAGTATCATATCACCTGCAGAGCGCACACCTTTTGTATATTGCATCCACAACGAAGTATCGGTCGTGCCAGTAATATATCCGCGGACCACGACTTCGATCGGGATGGCGACGCATTTTTTTGCAATCGTCACGTTTGGATATGGTATTGCAATAACGTGATTTGGAATAATGTGTTTTGTCTTTTCAAACCACCATGCGCTGAGCTGGTTAAGTACTTGCCCCTTACAGGGCACTTCGCAAATAATCCGATCAAATGCACTCAAGCGATCTGAGGCAACGAGGATAAGTGTGTCGCCATATTCATAAATATCACGCACTTTACCTTGACGTAGTAGATGCAATTTTTCTTTTGTGCTTGACATGCGGAAATATTATTCAGAAGACGATAAAATTTTTTCAATTGCTTCAATATGTTCGCTAGCAACATCCATACCCCACTCTGAATTTTTTTCTTTCGCAAGGTATTGAACTTGTTGAAATTCGAGTAGCGCTTCATGGTATCTTTTCAGATGTTGAAGCACTTTACCTCGCTCAAAATGTGAAAACATGTCCTGAGGATCAAGTGTTATGGCTAGTTCATAGTCATTTAGTGCTTCATCCCAGCTTTCCATTGCCCCATATACAGATCCTCTCTGCCAATACGCACTTGAATTTATACCATTTTTGGTAATATTTTCTTGAGCTTTTTGCAGTGCCCCGCTTAGGTCAACTCTTCTGTATAAGAGATCATGGATAAGTGCTCGGTAAAGAACTTGCGTATTTTTTTTAGCTTGCTGAATTCCTCGTTCAAGCATTGAGATTCCTTCATCAAGTCGTCCCTCATCTCGTAATAACTCATAAGCATCATCGTATAGCGTTGAATAGTCACTTGCATTTTTTAGACCTTTATTGATTACGTCAAATGCACCTTCTCGTTCATTGAGTTTTTGATATATTGATGCGAGACGAGAATACCAGAATCCATCGTGTGGTCTATGTTCAATGATTCTTTCGATCGCGTGTACTGCTTGTCTATGAAGCCCCATATCCATTAATACAAACGCAAAATTATTTAAAAGAGCTATCTCTTGGCCCGATTCTGGATTTGACGCTGTTATGTCATTCATTACTCCACTTTCAATCCATTCGGAAGAAAATGTCGCAAATTTTTCTGAAATAAAATCAAAGGATACATCAGGAGCCTTTGAATTTTTTGCAGTTGCCGCAAGGTCACGTACAAAAAGTTGAGATCCACTGTTCGTTTTTCCCTCAATATCCTCATCTGCAATTTCTGTAGGAGGAATATCTTTATTTACAAAATCAAAATAGAATATACGACCCGAACGTAGTACAGGAAATAGTACCGCATGTCTCGGTAAAGATACATGAAGAAAATTAATCCCGAGGTCTTTAAATAATGCACCAGCAAGTAGGCATCCGCCAAGACAGTTGATTTCCTGATTTGCGACCATTCCTGATGGATTGTTTGCGTGTGTTTGATACGGTAGTGCCAATATCTTATTACGAATTTTCATTGCCACCTCTAATTCACGTTTTGCCACGAGTTCAACAGGAGTGCTTCTTCGGATATCTGCTAATTCTTGTTTTAATTTTTCAATTTTTAAAGAATCACGTAATGATCTGGAAAGGTTCTTAAATTCATCCATATTCAAAAGTTTTGCGGCTAGACTACTATAATCCTCTGGATCTTTCATCTCATGTGCAAGTTTTTCTATGCCACGTCGAAAGAACGTAGTAATAAATTCTCGTTTCGGTTTCTCAATGGTAGAGCGAAGATTGGACTCGATAGTTTCGAGAAATCGTGAATGAACAGGTGAGTAGAAGGACTCATTTTTTTTGAGACCTTTTGTCTGCAGTTTCATTGCTCTATCTGCAGCACGAAAAAATTGTTGCAATGTTTTTCTCCGTAATTCTTCTTGCGCCTCCCGATCACCATGCTTTCCACGCAAACGTTTCATTCGTGATTCATACAACTTGGGTCCCGCTAGCCATTTGTCAGTCGCATTCACTTCTTCCGTGGTAAGTGTATTTGATTGAATATCCTTTATTGATAGATCGGGTTGTTCTTTTTGATCGCCCACCAAAGCATTTCCGTATAGAAATAATTTTTTTGACATTATTTCAGCGAATTGAGAATTTGGCGTGATTGCATCCATGCGTTGGGCAATATATACTCCAGCGTTTTTTAGAGTTTTACCGAAGTCTCTTAGCTGCTCTGATCTCTCTTTTGCCTTATCTGGATCCTGCGCAAAGGTATCTTCATCCACTGCTTCCATAAGACCTATGAGTTCCCAGAGATGAACGTCATTTGGAAGGTTGAGATTTTTTTTCCCATCGGGTCTTTCTGAGAGCACACCTCTCTTGACCTGTTTCGACCATTCTTGCCTTGATACAAAATTTGGGACAATTGAGTCATTGACTTTGCACCACTCGGTGAGAAAACTCTGAGCAGCAGGCTCAGAAAATGGTTGTTGTTCAACCATTGATTGAATATCAACGGGAAGTTTTCGTTCAATGTGTGCCATACGTGTAACACTCTTGGGAATATTGATTTTGGAATATATGCGTTTGAAGTGTTTTCTGGATAGCCGTTGTATCTTCTGGATCGTGGGGAGTGATAGTCCAAAGGATTCCTGATCTTATTTTTTCTACGTCTTCGATCTGATATCGTTCTCGTAGGATTTGAGTTTTTTCTTCTCCACCGATGTCATCTATATATCGGATGAGAATGGTAAGGTCGTGAGGACTGGATCCCTGCCTTCGCGAGGATGACATAACCCTTTCTTTTCGTGGATTAAAGAGTTCTGAGGACTCTATGACTTGCTTCATACATTCTTCCTTGTCAGTTCCATTTTTGAGAGTGATTTCCCAATGAATTTTGCGTGTAATAGATACCGGTATACTAAGATGATCGAGTGTCAATGCAACTGTCATTGCTGCATTATCGGTAATAACAGATTCTACAATGAGCTCTGTTGCGTCTTCAGGAAGTTGGTACGTTTTTGGGGCAGAGATTGTTGGTTGGTAAGTAAGAGGTTCAGCAATTTTGACACTATCTTTCTTAGTAACATATTCTCTCATGGATTCAAAGAGAGGTTGCCCTTCAAGCGTGCGTTCCGGATGTGGCATAAGAGCTAGACAATTGCCTCTAGGATTTGAGACTCCTGCAAGATTGTACAGCGAACCATTTGGGTTGATCGGGAATTCGTCAGTGATACGTCCTTCTTCATCACAATATTGAAACGTCGTACAATTTTTTGTTTTCATTTCCTCAAGGAGGGTAGGGGGAATAATAAATCGTCCTTCACCGTGCGCGACAGGAATTTTCATAATCAAATCAGATGGGAGTGTACCTGTAAATGCTGTTGACTCCGAGGGCACTACTAGCTTCATATGTACCCAGGTATTGTAATATCCCGTTCCCATTACACGACCATCTTTGATGCGTTTGTTTGTGGCAAGCGCCATTGCGGGTCTGTAATCAGGCAGTCCTGGGACAAACCCTGATTCCACCAGGATTTGTGCTCCATTGCATATCCCAAGGATTGGCTTGCCTTTTTCGTTTTCTCCACGAAGGTATTTCAGGATTGGATCGAGAGAGGCAATAATACCTGCTCGTGAACGATCTTCATAGGAAAAACCACCCACAATAAAGTAGCCGTCAAATGAAGCGAGCTCTTGAGGATTTCGATTCCACAGAAATTCTTCAGCATCCATGCCAGCAGCACGGATTGCTCTGATTGATTCCGATTCGCAATTGCTTCCGGGAAATTGTATGATTGCGATTTTCATCATCTATTGACAGGATATTATATCATTATATTTGTAGTCACTATAAAAAGCCCCCTGTAAGGTTATGTCCTTATGGGGTTTTTTTATCGTATCTTAAGAGTATTTTCTCCATATATAATATTTTTCTCTTTAAGCACTATTTGCTTCTCCCCTTTTTTTACGAGTCCTGCGTCCAGACCTGTGAACCCATTTTTTTTAATGATTGCGAGAGTTTTTTTTACATCACGAGAAGGCACAAACAACGCGTAGTCTTGTCCCATATTAAACGTCCCATACATTTCTGAGTCGCTGAGATTTTCTTGTTTTTGAATGAATTCAAATACTGGCTGTGGTTTGAATAATCTTTCTACGGTATAGGTGAATGGTTTTTGCGCCCGCATGAGTTTGCGTAGGCCATGCCCTGTGATATTGACGATATAATGAATATCAATATTGCTTGCCTGTAAAGCGCAAACGAGGGATGCATACATATTGCTTTTTGTCAAGAGTGCCTCACCGTACATTTTGCCGTCCGGCAAGCTTGTCGCAAAGCCCTTCGAGAGCTTCTTTGCGATGGATCTTGCAAGTGTTAAGCCATTGGCGTTGATGCCATTGCTTTTAATAAAAATAATACGATCACCTGCTTTGATGCGATCTTGCGTGATGAGGTGTTTTTTATTTTTAATAATACCAACCGCAGAGCCGGCCAAGTCAATCGTATCTTTATCGATGATTCCGGCATACGCAGGAGGTTCTCCGCCTCCCCATGTCACATTTGCCGTTACACAAGCCTTTTGCCATCCCGTGATCAGATCTTTTACGCGTTTGCGATCTGCGAACCACTCACTGGAGCCAGATGCCCAATACGCGTGCAAGACAAGCGGTTGTGCTCCGACAGTGACAAGATCATTGATGATCGTTGCGACTGTATCGTGAGCGACTACATCGTAATAGGTTTTTCCTGTTACTTTTCGCATTGCATCAGCAACAAGGTTTTTTGTACCAAGACCTTCAATAACAGACGCCATATAGACTGATCCTTGCTTCCATACATAGGCAGATTCACCGCGGGTTGCTTTGACTTCACGCGACCCCTTTTTTTGTAAAAGATGGGCAGTATTTTTTGCAGCCTGTTGAGCTTGGATTTTTACTGGATCAAGGGATGAATAATTTACGCCAGATTTTGTATACGATGTAGCCATATTGGAATGATTTGATTGTATCGTAGGCATAACAATATGGCAATCGTTTCAGGCTCAGGAATTCATATGATATGATTACTCCATATCCGATATATGAAAATAAAGCTTTTCATCGCGTTTGTAATAGTATCTGCAGGAGTAGCGGTTTTTGCCTATAGCATCTTTTCCTCACAGCAATCAGGCGGAAGTCTTGCAAGCGTGATCCTTGCACGATGCACTGACACACAAAAGGAGAAGCTCATAGAATGTATGTCAAAAGAAATACTCGCTTCAGTGATGCAAAATCCGCAAACCACTGGTGAATTATTTGATGATATTTGGAAGCTATTGCAGACAGGAAAATTACAAATGGATCCGAGATATTTTTCGCCACTCGCGCATGACGCAGGTATGGCAATTGTGCAAGTCTGTATTCCTGTGGAAAAGATACTTGCATACTGTGGAGAAAGTTTTTATCAGGGATGTATGCATGGTGCTGTAATGGAATATGGAGACATGATATTTTCGGCCACGTCAGAACCGCAAGAGTTTATTTCGTTTTGTGATCCCTTCAAGATACATACTACAAAATACCTCAATTGTCTTCATGGAATAGGCCACGAGATAGTTGTAAAAATACACAAACCCCTCAATGAGCTATTAGAGTATTGTCCCTCCGTTGACGATTATAGTAAATCTGCATGTGTCAGTGGTATACTTATGGAGTACTCTAAGGGTGAAGTGGGCGCAGGCATGCATTCCCATAAAAAGATCTATACTCAAGAGTTACCGTGCGGTTCGTTGAAGGAAAGATACAAATCAATTTGTTACGCAAGCGCGGGGGCATATCGGCAATATGAGGTGGACTCAGAATCGTTTGAGGATAGTTATCAGTTTTGCAAAAGCGTTCCAGAGCAATATCGCAATTCATGTCTGATGAATCTTTCGGAACGCGTAGAGTTTATATATGCAGGCAATCCAAAGAAGGCAAAAAGAGTTTGCGAAGAACTCACTGGTGAATCGCAATATACTTGCTTAGAGAGTTTTAAATCGTTGGCACAATACTAACATGAAATATTTACTTCTCCTTGCTTTTCTCATTTTTCCAACTGTAGTAAGAGCGGATATACCTGCTCCAACAACAGAATATTTCGCAAAATATAAATGTTCTAGTGAAGTCATTATATGTAAAGCAAATTGCGAATCTTATCTTAAAGACGATCAACTGGTAGTTGTCGGTGGATATTCGAGCCGCAATAGCAATTCATATGTTTTTTGTAAAAAGGAAAATGTGGGAAAACTCATTAGGGATAGGAAGGATAGTTGGAATGACCCAGACCCTAAAGAACTTGCTGTGCAGGACGCTCTTGATTTTGTGGGTGAATCTCTACCTCTGATTGCAACGGCTATACTTGTGTTCGGCATTGGAATTGGTGCGTTTATATTCTTACGAAGACGAGGACATAAGAAAGAGTAATGGCACTCTCCTATTTTTTTGCACTCGCGGCAACATTGATCCTTGAGCTCATCGTTGCATTGATATGGGGTTTGAGAAAAAAAGAGTTGCTCATGGTGGTCGCTGCAAATCTCATCTCACATCCGACACTCCATCTTATTTTATTGATTGGAAGTTTTTTTACTCCGAATGTCCATCTTGCTATTCCATTTCTCGAGGGAGGAGTTGTATTGGCTGAATATCAATTATTAAAAAGTTTGTCTGACTGGAAAAAGGGTCGAGTATTTCTTCTTTCGCTCACTATGAACAGTGTATCCTATCTCACTGGTATAGGGTTTTATGCTATACTATATATGCTTAATCAATAAACAATGAATAGACTATGCATTACATAATCTGGCTTGCACTTCTTGTTCCATCAGCTGTGTTTGCAGACATTGTTGATCCGTTTTCGTTTAATCCGTGGTATGGGCAAACAGGACAAGCTGCAATAATCTTAAACGCTGTATTTACATTGGCGCCGTTAGTTTTGGTCATTGCATTTATCATTTTTATTGTTTTAGTATTTCGACACACTGATCCAGAAGTAAAAACAACAAAGGTCACCCTTCCCGGCTTTCCTCAACTTTTTAAAGAAACATGGGCCCTATTTTGGAAGCGTTTTAGGAGTATTGCCGGTATCACAGGATTTGGCATTCTATCTTTACTGGCAGGCAGTGTAATTATCGTCGGCGCACCGATCGCAGGTATATATTTTTTTTCCCTGCCTTCCGCCATTTTGTTCTTACTCTGTACAGTCCTTATTTTTCTTATTGGGAGCGCTGTTATCAGTCTTTGGCTTGGCGCGCTTATCGCGCTCTCCTCATCAGAAGAACAGATGCACGGAGCGAAGCGCTGGTATCATGAAGCTATAAAAAAATTCATTCATCTCTGGACGCTGCTATTGTTATCGGGTTTTGTACTTTCGGGATCAAGCGTGGCTTTTTTGATACCCGCACTTATTTTGAGTATATTTTTCTATTTTTCTGCATTTGCTGTTTTGATCGAGGGGAAAAATGGGTTCGAAGCCTTGTACGCCAGTTACCAGCTTGTACGTAATGCATGGTGGAAAGTATTTGGGCGACTCATTGTATTAACGATTTGCATTGCTGGAATAATGCTCGGGATTGGTATTGTATTCGGTTTGATTGCTGGCTTTTATGGCACCATTGCTTCCGCGGTGCTTAGTAGAGATGTTGCTGGTTTGGAATTTGTATCCAGTGTACTTAGTGGAATAGTATTTGCTTTTTTTGGGTTATTTATTTTTTCGTTTGTTACCTTTTTTGTATCGCGATTATATTCTGCCCTAAAAACAGCAAAGCAGAATATAACATTTGGACGTTCTTCGATTGTATTTCGGGTGATGTGTGTATTTTTTATCACTGTTACCATCGGATATTTTTCAGTTTTTTATTTACAGATACCGCGAATTCCTTTCGGTGAGTACAACGGAAAAGAATGGTTGGAGGGTGTAACAAAGGATTTTTTATCAGGACAAAGTCAAGGAAATACTGTAGAGAAGCAAGAAATACCAGGTGGCCAGGATACTGTAGATAGTGTTGAGGATACCAAGGATAGCAAAGTGAATTCACTTGAGCGAAATCGCATCCGCGAAGCTGATTTGCAAGGATATACCGGTGCCGCTGAGGATGATTTTTTTACGATCTACAAATCCACAGATCGCGATTTTTCGATTGAATTGCTCGCACCGAGAAAATGGAATTCTCAGTCTACCGAAGAAGCTCATGTGTTCAAGCGCCTTGATGACGGAGTGCAGTTTATTGTCGCACGGGCTTTGCAAGATAAAGACACCACTGACGAGCTTGCTTATAGCGCATTGGAAGCTCTCAAGGCAAGCTACCCTGACGATAGAGAAGAGCTTTCGACTGTTGAAGTTCGAGAGTCTCTTGTAGGTTTTATACAGCCCGCCTCTTTGTTTTCGGTAACTTTGACTCCAAGTGGTGTACGCATGAGGCAGGATATTTATAGTGTCATTGTGGATGGCGTACCGATTTTCATTTCTGCAATCGCACATGAAGAAGATTTCCAGTCGTATGCTCCTATATTTGATGAAATGATTAACACGCTCTCTATTCAAAAACTGATGATCCCGCAAGAGGTCGGTCTGGATTCTTCTTATCGACCATCAGTGCTCAATTTATATTATCGGATAGAAAAGAAAGATGAGCACCCTTATTATTTCGCTGATTTTTGGAAAGAGGGTAAGAAGAAAAAAGAGTATATATTTGGCAAGAGGATTGTGATTGATGCGCGAACAGGAAAAAAAGTTACGGATGGAAAAATTTTAAAGGAATTTTATGCGCGTGACGGAGATCTTCTTGACGGCATTGACCCGAAGACGCGACTCAATGTAGATGAAAAAAATCGTCCCGTCGCTCCCAGTTTTGGTGATGGAAAAATTCCTGTGTTTTCTCCGGATGAGATTCTTGTTGAGGCCGAAACAATCAAAGAATCGTATGGCCCTACTGCTGCTGTTTCAAATCCACAATTATATTATTCAGAATTTAACATTTCGTATTGGTATCTAGATCTCTACACAACAAAAAAGAGTACGGATCAACCACGATGGAAGGAGCGCCTTGTGTTTGATACATTTACTGGGACTCTGATGACGCAAGACAAGGAATATATGAAAGATACGCTTTCAGCATTGGGTGCCCTGAAAGGTCAAGTGCCACAAGGGATTGATCCGAAGACACGGTTGCTTATCGAGGAGTAATATATTGATTTTTTCATTTATGGCAGCTATAGCAATATGTATCTCACCTTTCTTGCTTGGAGCGATGCTCTTCGCACTTATTGTAGGATTGCAACCTGAGAGCGTATCCGCTGCCACTATCTCAAATACTGATATTGCGTATGGAGAATCTTTTGAGATCACTGGCTCAGGATTTGGTCCTCCTGCGGTGTTAAGTATGATTTGTTTTGGAGGTGACAAAACATGTTCGTATAGTAATGCTATGGCGAAACTAAAGGGACAACACTGGACTGACACTTCGATTCGCAGTGTACTGTATTCCGATATCCCGATTGCCGGATCACTGATCGTGTATGTCCAAACAACTGAACAGAGTTGTGTGGGCAGTAAATGTTTCACGATACCAAAAGAAGTAGAACGCGATCGTGTTTCCTATCGAGTAGTACCGACGATAAAAGAAGTAAAGACGGATATGCAATTCGGGGTAGGGGGGACACTGACTATCAGCGGCCATGGTTTTGGAGATCAGAGGGGAGGTGTTTCCATTGGTGGGATCGATCTACCCATCTCGCAGTGGTTATATAAAGAGATAAAAGTTGATCTTCCGCTTTCTTTAAATATACAGAGAGGGGAGCTCATCGTAAAAACAACAAATGGCCATGATGCGCGGACGTCCATTTCGGTTGCACCTCCTATTTCAAGCGATGAGCATTCATCTTTGCAAACTGATTATCTCGAGCAAATATCTATTCCAAAGGCATGGCAGCTTCAAGGGGGAAAAGAGGTGGTCGTCGCTGTTATTGATGATGGTGTATATGTAAATCACCCCGATCTTGCAGGACATATCTGGCAAAATAAAAAAGAGATTCCGGGAAATAGCACAGATGATGATGGCAATGGATATGTTGATGATTATTTAGGATATAATTTTGTAACAAACAGTGGTGCTATGGAGCCTGTCGGAGATCATGGAACAATGATCGCAGGAATTATCGCAGGCGTGAGAAATAATAAAATCGGAATCGCTGGCGTAGCGAGCAACGTAAAAATCATGCCGGTGATTGTTTTCAAAAAAGATGGAGGAGCAAAACTTGACGCCATTCGCGATGCTATCCGTTACGCTATTGATAATGGAGCCGAGATCATTAATATCAGCGCGGGAACTTCTGGCACACAAGGATATCGCGATAATGACACTGCAATCTACCAATACGCCTTTGATCGAGGGGTGGTCGTTGTTGTTGCGGGAGGAAATTCAGAAAAACTTGGTGGCATCGGCAATAATTTGAATATAGTCCCTGAGAGTCCTGCGTGTAATACTAATAAATCTCGTATCATGCTTTCTGTCGCGGCGCTTGATACTATGGATACGGCAAGCGCTGGTAAGAAAAAAGCATCATTTGCAAGTTATGGCAGTGACTGTATCAATATTTCCGCGCCGGGTGTGCAGATAGCAGGGACAGCAATACCTTTATTTTCAAAAGAGAAATTTTATACTCAGAAAGACGGGAGTTCATTTGCTGCACCGCTTGTTGCAGGTGTTGCCGCATTGCTTAAATCCAAAGAACCTTCACTGAAAAATTGGGAGATCATAAACCGTTTAATTGCCACGAGTGATTCAGTTGATGCTTCAAATCCTGGCTTTGAAGGACAAGTCGGTGGCAGAGTCAATGCATATCGTGCGCTTACGGAAAATTCGTTTATTCCGTCTGTTACGTTGATGTCTCCATGGACAGCAAATACTTTTGATTTGATAACTATTCGACTAAAAAATTATTTTTCCAATCAAACTTTTATTCTCACGAACGAACAAGGAACTGAGATTATTATTCCTCAAGAATATATTAAAGTACAAGCGGCAGATAAAGTGCTCCTGACGATTGCTCCTATCGTACCGTCCGGTTCCTATACATTATCATTAAAAGAAGGAGATCAAACTCTTGGCATATATCCTGATCCACTTCGCATAACACAAGTTCTTAGTGAAGTCCAGTCTAGCGCCATGGATCGGGGGGAGGAGCAAAAAAAAGAGCAAGAAAAATCTACTCCTACACCTCAACCTCAGAACACCATTCTTGTCAGCCACGACACTTTTTATGAATTGAATGCTCCTGAGGGGATTTCGTTTGGAGATGCTCGCATACCGGAAGTGTCATATATCTGTTTTAACGACGTGAATCATTGTTTTGATGGCGCAACCTTTCATGATTTGCATGGGTGGTCATGGGGACCGAAAACAATTAATTTTCAACTTTTTGATCACGATCCGATTGACCTTTCTGGAAACATTTTAATTATTCAGCGAGATAATCCTGTTTGTGACACTGTCGGGAAGTGCGTACCTGCCGAGACATCCAAAGAGATTTTTCGCAAGAGCTATAAGGTTGTTCCTTCAATTACTGCCGTGAAAGTTCCTTCAATAAAAAAAGGAGCAGTGATTACTATCGAAGGGAATGGATTTGGAAAGAAAA
>OBEQ010492488.1_pt1 | contig 13794 bp, 13 predicted proteins | sample 1670901 | NCBI WGS metagenome assembly OBEQ01 (sample SAMEA104232315, study PRJEB22302) | groundwater metagenome | biome: forest; feature: aquifer; material: groundwater | place: USA | collected 2011-08-07 | depth 5.4 m
CCTACAAAAAGGCTTAATAGTGATGCAATAAAATATAATATAAAATTAATTACTCCAATTAACTATTGGGCTAAGAACTGCTTTTCCTATTGGTATTAGTAAAGCAATTCCTACAATTTTAAATACTTCTGCCCTGTACTTTTCTTCTTCAGTAGCCATAGTTCAAAAACTGTACAAGTCTTTTGTTTCAAGATCAATAAAGCTTTACCTTAATCTGCAAGAAACTTGTAACCGTAGGTTACATTAAAAGATAAAATTTCTCTAATCTTGATAGTAATAATTCTAAGGAGACAAAAATGAAAACAATTGTTAAAACAATGAAAGCTATTTCCATAAATCAATTTGGAGGAATTGAAAATTTACAAGTACAAGAAATGCTAATTCCAAAACCTAAAGATAAAGAGTTACTTATAAAAGTACATGCCACATCAGTAAATCCAGTTGACTGCAAAATAAGAAAAGGTTGGGTTAATACTGGCTTAGGATTTCCTCAAATACTTGGTTTCGATGTTTCAGGAATAATTGAAGAAATTGGTGAAGCTGTAACTGATTTTAAAATTGGTGATGAAGTTTACTATATGCCCAGGATTGTTGGCTGGCAAGGAGCTTATGCTGAGTATCATCTTGCAGAAGAAGAAATTATTGCAAAAAAACCATTAAATCTATCATATGCTGAAGCAGCAGCAATTCCACTTGTAGGATGCACTGCATGGGATGCATTAATTGAAAGAACAAAACTTAGACTTGGAGAAACTGTTCTAATACATGCTGGTGCAGGTGGAGTTGGTTCTATTGCTATACAACTTGCAAAAATTTCAGGAGCATTTGTTTTTACAACATGCAGCAATAAAAATACAGATTTTGTAAAATCTCTGGGTGCAGACTTTGCAATTGATTATAAAAACAGTGATTTTGTCCAAATTATAAAAGACAAAACAAATGGTAATGGTGTAGATGTAGTTTTTGATACCGTTGGTGGAGAGGTTTTTACCAGAAGTCAAGCAATAATTAAACCCTTTGGCAGATTGGCCAGTATTGTAAGAGGAACATATAATATAGAAGCTGCTTTTATGAACAATATAAATATCTCTCCTGTCTTTGTTCAATGCGGAAGATATAAACTGGATACATTACGAAGTCTAGTTGAAAGAAATTTATTAAAGCCTGTAATTGACTCTGTTATGCCACTTAGTGATGCAAGGTCTGCACATGAAAAATTAGAAAAAGGCAGTGTAAGAGGAAAAATTGTTTTAAAAACTATTTGATTATTTAATTTATAAATTAAATAATTTTTTCTTTACTGCATAAGATATCTGTAAATCCTCTTTTTGTTGAAACTTCTAGAATATTACTCTTAGTCAGAGGTTCTAAAATACTATTTCCACTAGTTTCCAAAACTAAACTATTACAAAATCAACAAGTTAAAGAGAGTCTTTTACCAATTCCTTAGTTCCCACAAACAAAGCCAAAATTAGATTTTTACATACTATCAATTAAGTCAAGTATTCTTTTATAATTACTTTCATGTCTAATTTAAAAACTTTAACAGCTAATATAAATAAACAGGATCTTATTTTAATAATCATATTAATTCTTGCTGCAATTATTAGATTGACTCTTCTTGATTTAAGACCAGCACACCATGACGAAGGAGTAAATGGTTGGTTTGCTGATCAGGTAAAACAAAACGGGTGCTTTAAATATGATCCTAATAACTATCATGGACCTCTCCATTTTTATCTAATCTTCTTTTTTCAAGCTCTACTTGGTGACAATCTATGGGTTATAAGACTGCCTACTATTTTGATTAGTCTTTTATCTATTTATTGGTTTTTTCTTTTTTCTCCTTTTTTTGGACGACGGGTTGTGACAATTGCAGCAATTGCCATGACATTATCTCCTGCTTATGAATATTTTGGAAGATTTGCAATCCATGAATCTGATCTTGTATTTTTTCTAATTTTAACTCTATGGGGAATTCTTGGTCTTTATATTGAAGGTAAAAAAAAGTATCTCTGGGGATTAGGACTAGGTATCGCAGGAATAATTCTAACTAAAGAAACGTATATAATACACTTAGCGTGTTTTATGCTAGCAGGATTCTCTATGCATTTTATAGAGAATTTTTCTTCATTAAAGCTAGATCAACCAGCTAAGCAACTTTGGGTGAAAAGTGATCTTCAAGGAGTCATAATTGCTTGCCTCACTATAATTGTTCTTATTTATTCAGGGAACTTTCTTTATATTAAAGGGATTGCTGGATTATATGAAACATTTTTAACATGGTTTAACACTAGCAAGTCTGGATTTCACTCAAAGCCTTTTTTTTATTGGCTTAGCCTTTGTACTCGATATGAATATATTGCTTTACTGGGGATTATTTTTTCTACTAAATATATGTTTAGCTCATCTATCGCTCTTAGGTATACCTCAATTTATGGATTAGGTACATTTCTTGCTTATAGTATAGTTCCATACAAAACTCCTTGGTGCATTATAAGTATTTTATGGCCATTCTTTTTTATATTTGGAGAATTTATAAATAGTTTACTCAAAACTAAGTTTAAATTTTTAATAGATATCCTTTGCATTTCTTTATTTATTTTTTCGTTTTTTACTTTGATAAGGCTAAATTTTATAAATTACACTAATCATAAAGAGCCTTATGTTTATGTACAAACCTTTAACGATATTAAAAAACTAACTGAGCCTATTAATAATCTGGTTAAAGAAGATCCTACTCAAGAATATAGTTTAACTGGCAATATACTTCGCACAGACGAATGGCCTCTTCCATGGACTTTATTAAATCTTACAATGGTTGGTTATTTTGCAGCTGGAAATAGACCAAGTTCATACTATACAGATTTCCTATTTGTGGAAAATCAAAGAATAAGTGAAGTTGAAGAAAATTTACAAAAAGAATATTTTACAGATATTTTTCAGTTGCGCGATTCTCAGGATTCATCAAAACTTTATCTAAGCTATGAAAAATTTAAAAACTTGTTTCCTGGAAGAATCCCTGAATTTAAACCACTTCCTCAGGAACCAATGATTCCGGGAAGAGGACTCTTAGCTCGTTTCTATTCAAATGAAAAATGGTCTGGTACACCTATAATTAAAAAAAATGTACGAAATATAAATTTTTACTGGGAAGGAGAGAATCGTATTTTACCTGCTCCATTTAGTGCTGAGTTTATAGGAGAAATTAATCTTCAGCCAAACATAACTCTTGTTTTAACTACAGATGATGGTGGTTTTTTAGAGCTTGATGGTGAAATAATTATAAATGATCCAGGTCCCCATGCAATGAAATCAACCAGCGTAATGGTAAATAAATCTGGTTGGAAAAAAATAAAGGTTGGTTTTTATGATGTTGCAGGTGGTGCTATCGTACGCCTAACTAAGCTTACCTCCAGTAATACTGAAGTGCCAATTGACATAAATGATCTCCGTTATAATACGAGGTTATTAAAATGAAGTGGTTAATTGCTTATTTATCTCTAATTGCAAGCTCAGTGCTTTCAGCTGTTTTGTTGTGTTTTGTATTCAAAAGTTTAAGTACGCCAATTGCTTGCATATGTTTAATTATAGGCAGCTGGGTAGGATATGTTGCTTTTAAATCAAGCAATAAACTAACTTTAGGACTTCAAAAAGAAGATCTTAATTTCTGGACAATAATCATGGCTTCTATCTATCTTCTCATCTCTCTGAGAGGTTTTTTATGGCTTATTTTCAAAGTTGATGATTTTGTAAAAATTATTTCACCAAACAACCTGGGTGACATTTCACTTCATATTAGTTTTATTAAATATTTTGCAAATGGAGTTTCATTTTGGCCTGATAGTCAAATATTTGCAGGTGGAAAAATCCGTTATCCAATTGGAATAGATTTATTTAATAGTCTTTTACTTCTAGCGGGGGTTGATCTTATTCAGGGTTTAATATGGGTGGGGTTATTAGGCTCCATAGCAACACTTATTGCTCTCTTTGTCTGGGGAAGAGCATTTACAGTTGCCGGTTTCATTTTCAATGGAGGATTTGCCGGACTTGAATTCTTTTCTAATTTCATTTTGATAGACTATCAATCTCAATTAGCATGGAAAAATATTTTCCTTACAATGTTTGTAACACAGCGGGGGTTGTTATATGCAATTCCAGTTGGACTTCTTCTTTTATCAAGCTGGAGAGAAAGATTTGTTTCTTCAGAAAAAAAATCTTCTAAACAATTACCGTCATGGGTAGAGGTTCTTCTTTACTCGTCTATGCCTATTTTTCATATTCATACTTTTATTATTCTTTCATTACTATTAGGTATCTGGTTAATATTTTTATCAATGGATAATCGTATTAAAATACTTAAATTGCTAGGGTTTTCATTCTTGCCTGCATCACTTCTCATAGAACTAATAGCAATCTCTTCAAATGCAACATCATCAATTTATATAAAATGGGGTTGGATGCAGGGAAAAGATGGCTTTATACCATTTTGGCTTTATAATTTTGGAATATTTTGGCCATTGGTTATTCCTATCTTTATTCAATCCTGCGGCATTCCTATAAAGAGTAAATTTTTTGTACTGAACCTAAGCGATGATATAAAGCAAAGTAGGTTTTTTATTCTACCTGCTGTATTTTTATTTATACTTTTTTCTAACGTAATGATGGCTAAGTGGGAATGGGATAACTGCAAACTTTTGATATGGCCTTATTTGATTTTGCTTCCTTACATATGGAAAAATTTAGTATCAAAACTGAGCGACAATTTTAAGTATATTGTTTGTTCATTGCTTTTTTTCTCAGGATTTATTTGCATTTTAGGCGGGTTCACCTCCCCAAGAGGATATGATCTTTACAGACATAGCGAAATTGTTGCTACTCAACAAATAGTAAAAGAGCTTCCTATTGAAAATAGATTTGCTGCATTTCCTGCTTATAATCATCCGCTTTTGCTTTGTGGAAGAAAGGTTGTTCTTGGTTATCCTGGATGGATCTGGACCCATGGCTATGACCTAGAAAATCATTCTACAAAGCTAAAAAAATTGATGATGGGGGAAGAAGGGTGGCAAAGTATTGCAAAAGAGTTAGGAGTTAATTATATATTCTGGGGATTTAGAGAGGAAAATGAGTATAAAGATTCTACTAAGCCGTGGCAAACAAGTTCTAAAGTAATTACATCTAATAAATGGGGGACTATATTTAATGTTGAGAAAAAAGATTCTGCTCAATTTGAGTTTCACAAGGTAAAGTAAGTATGATTTGTGTATTTAGAAACAAAGTATTATAGTTTTTTTGAGCACTCTATATTGGTTTGCACAACTGGGGAGCACCAGAAAAATACAGAAATAGCCTTATTCATTTTTTTAATAACTTAATGATGGAATAAGACCTGAACATTTTTATCCTCACATCAAGGAGTATGAGTTTAGATTTAATAACAGATATAAAAATCTGTATGATATCCTTAGAAAGGTACTAAAAAAGTACTAAGTTCCCTGGTCTAGATCTTTAACTTAATAGAGACTATGATTCTGAATAGGTAGTGCTTTAGCAATGAACTTCAATAACAATACAAAGCTAATAATAGTACTCTTAATAATTTTATATTACTATGTTTGGACAGCAGCAATAGCAAGTAATAATTTTGATCCTAATTATAATATTCACAACTATTACAACATACTTACTGAATCCTTTATAAAAGGAAATCTTTATTTGCCCTTTGAACCAACTACAGAATTTTTAAAATCACAAGATCCTTATAATCCTGCTAAAAGGCAAGGTTATTTCCCCTGGGATACAGCTTTTTATAAAGGGAAATTCTATTTGTATTTTGGGATAACACCAATACTTACTCTTTATCTACCATATATGTTAACTACAGGGAAATATCTCTCGGATTATTTAGCAACATTGATCTTTATGTTTGGAAGTGTTATTTGGGCTACTTTATTTTTAAAGCTAGTGTTTTATAAAAATTTTAAAAAAATACCACAATGGATGTTCCTTACAATTGTATCTGTTATTGGTTTTGCAAATGTGGCTCCATATTTATTAAGAAGACTAGCTACTTATCAGGTGGCTATTTCTTGTGGCACCTTTTGTTTACTTGGTGCTATTTATCTTCTACACTATGCGGTACTAGGCTCTAATTTAAAAAGTCCTAAATTAATTGTTCTTGGAAGTTTATTTTTAGGTTTAGCTTTTGGAGCACGCCCAAATCTAATATTTGCAGTATTAGTAATATTAATAACAATGATTTACAAAATAAGTAAGGATTACTTTACAAACAATTCTAATAAAGTTCATTATTGTTTAGCATTAATACTTCCATTTTCAATGTTCTTATTGTTTTTAGGATTATATAATTACTTAAGATTTAATAATCCTTTTGAATTTGGGCTTAGGTATACATTAACACTTCAAAACACCAGACTTGCATATCATTTCAATACCAGCAACATCTTAATAAATTCATATTTATTTCTTTTTCATACCCCAATAATAAATTCCCAATTTCCATTTATTCATATTCTTACACGTATACCATCTACTATCACTCCTCCACCAGATTTTATTGCAGAAAAAATTGCTGGTATTTTTCCTAGTATTCCATTTCTTCTACTAATTTTTGTTGCTCCAATCATATCTTACTTTTCAGCTAATCAAGAAGCTCAAGACTCCATTTTTAATATTAAAGAGTTTCTTTGTGTTTTTATTTCAGGATGGCTAGTTCTATTGTTTTTTATATGCTGTGGAACAGTTACAATGCGATATCTAGCTGACTATGCCACGCTTTTCATTTTAAGCACAGGAATGATTTGGTTTTATTATGATTCAAAGCTCTCTGGAAAATCTAAAAGAACACTAAGGATTATTGCTACATCACTTGCATTAATTAGCATTATAAATGGATTATGTTTTGGCATAGAAGGCTGTGAATACGATCAAAAATATGGTCTAATGGGACAAAATCTTACTGAGTTTAAAAAACTAGAATTATTCTTTGAACCTATTCAAGATTTAATAAGCAAAAGATTAAAGAAGTAAAGAGTACTTCACAGATTTGCTAATATTCAAATCCTCCAATAAAAGTAAATGAAATATATACTTAAATAAGAATTCCAATTAGGAGACAGATTTTTAAAATGAACGAAAACTCTAACTTAGTGCATAATAAGTTTGTATATAGAATAGCCCAAGGAGCAAAATTCCAGGCTATATAACGATATGTCATACTTCTATGCGGTAAATCAAGAAAAAATATTACTGATAAAATTTGAAATAAATATGTGAGTAAAATTGAAAACCCAGACAATTGCGTAATTCTTGAGACATGTGCTTTTACTAAACCACCAAGATAGGCTATTAAGTGAATCCAATAAATAATCCATATGTATAATACAGAAGGATTAGTATAAGTTGCATCACCTATAATTGATGAAATAAAAGTATATGCCCAATAATCATAACGTTTAGTTGATGGATGTATATGATACCAAGCGGTATGAGGCCATGGATCATCCCATTCATTAATGTAATTTGGTTTATTCGGCTGTAGTGCAGATATTTTACAGGTTATCCCAATTAGTTGTTTAATCTGATTAACAGTTATATTTGTATTAGGTTGTTCTCTTGAGTATGGGGGACAGAGTAATATTAATTGTCCAGAATTTTTGTGATTGTTAAAAACAAGCCACGGTAGAAGAAAAAGTATCGAAATAAAAAAAGTAATTATTATTCTTTGTGTCTCCAGAATATGTTTCTTGACACAGAAAATCTCTATTAAACATAACAATAAAACTATACTGATTGAAAAAAGTGCTGTAAGTTTTACATATAATGCTATTACTGTTGTAATAAACAAAGCAATTGCACAAAACCATGACCATTTATTATATAATTTATAACTTAAATAAGACAATAAGATAGAAAGCAAGATCTCTAAAGAATCATTGTTATACATAGTAAATATGATAATGAAATTAGGAGTTGTAGCTATAAATAGAAGTGATAAAAGCTTTGGTCCTGGCTTATTAGTAACTTCTTTTAAAAAGAGTCCTATTACTATTAGTGAAATAGCCCCATATAATATTGATAATGCTTTAACAAAATTTATGTGAACAATTACATTGTTCATAATGTCCCTAGGAACAATTAAACTATTTAATAAGTAATAAAGTGGCATTTGCACAGCTTCTTGCCCTTCATTAGGGAAAGGAAGTCTGTGTTGAGTAACTATAATTTTTGTATTTTCTACATGAGACCAAAAATTATCAGCTATATGATCTATTGGTACTCTTATGCAATAACCTGCTGCGATTATAACCCAAACACTAATTACAATTGTATATAAGTGTCTTATACACAATAGATTGATCTTTTTCATCATTCTTGTCTTATTAAGACTTTGCATTTTATTCAAATTCATAACCCTCCTTTTATTGTAAGCAGAATATATATGTGGTAATAATTCCAATTATAAATAAACTTGACACTGTTGTTTTAATCCACTTACTAAACTCATTTTTGACTTCAAATAGATTGGAATATAATATTGCTCCGTATAAAACTGATAGAGCTCTTACATAATTAATATGAGCCCATTTATCGTTATCAAACGGTGATGGACTTACATCACAAGCTCGTTCAATCAGTGAAGTCCGCATACAATAAATAATACAAATGGTTACCAATACCATTATTATCAGTACAAATAAAATTCTATTACTAATCATTTTATAAAAAATCTATACTCTAAAAGATAAAACAGAGCAATAAAAAAATCTTTCCAACTGCCGCCTTTTTTCCCTTCACCATGAGAGCGCCCTTTGTACTTTATAGGTACTTCTTTTATTTTTATTTTCTTTTTTAGAAGCTTGTTTGTAACTTCTGAGCAAAATTCAAAACCTCGACATTTTAGGTTTAATTCTCTAATAACATCAATTTTAAATGCTTTATAAGCCGTAAATTGATCCGTAATCCAAGTGCCATAAAGAATGCCTGTTAAAACATTTAAGGTCATATTCCCAAGCCTATTTACAAGCCTCATCCTTTCAATTTTTCCCAAGAATCGTGATCCATAAACCACCTCGGCTTCTCCATTTAAAATAGGTTTTATTATTTCATTATAATCACTAGGATCATATTCAAGATCTCCATCTTGAATTAAGATAATGTCCCCTTTTGCTTTTTTTAACCCCATACGCACAGCAGTTCCCTTACCACAATTTAAAAGCAGATCGTGAGTAGCAATCATATTTTTACTAGCATAGTCATCTAAAATTTCAGCTGAATTATCAATAGAACCATCATCAATAGCAATAATCTCTTTTTCAACACCCTCCGGTAGTTTAGTCGAGATAATCTTGTCTATAGTTTGTTTTATATGTATGCCCTCGTTATACACTGGCATTATTACTGATAAAAGAACTTTTGTTTTTGATTTAGTCATTTATATTAGTAAGTAATGTTTTTTCTGGTTATATAAATTATACTATCTATAAAACAGGAAATAGGAAATAATTATGTCTAAGTGGCCAAAACAATTACCAATATTAAATGATAAAGAAAAGAGAATCCATGATGATTTCATGAAATATTGGCATGAAATAGTCCCTAAAACATATAAGATTGCTGAAGTGTTTAACCATAGCTTTCCTATAAAAAATTGCAAAGCGGGTGGTCAAGTATTAGAGATTGGTAGTGGGCTAGGAGAACATATATCATATGAAAATTTAAATGATACCGAATACTATGCAATGGAGCTACGACCGGAGTTAGCTGAAAAGATAAAAGAACGTTATTCAAAAGTTAGAGTTATTATTGGCGATTGTCAAAAGCCTTTACCTTTTATAGAACAGTTTTTTGATAGGGTAATTGCTGTACATGTATTAGAACATTTACCAGATCTTCCATCAGCATTAAAAGAAGTTTATAGAGTACTAAAATCAAATGGTGAATTTTGTGTGGTGATTCCGTGTGAAGGAGGATTTGCTCATTCATGCGCAAGACACATAAGTGCAAAAAGAATTTTTGAGAAAAGATATGGAATCAGCTTTAATAAATTTCATAAAAGAGAGCATATTAACAATGCTAAAGAAATAATAGAAGAATTAAACAATTGTTTTAAAATCACAAAAAAATCTTTTTTTCCATTTATAATTCCATCCATTAACCTGAATATTTTTATTGGAATGATTTTATTAAAAAAGCATATTTAATCTATGACCGTGTATACAAGACTGCACCCAGGCTCTTTAAAAAGTTTAGTTGCTTTAGACATCTTATTTAGCCATTTAGTGACCCCATTTACACCCCATCTTCCATAGTCATGCCAGATGATTACACTACCTTTATGGCAACATTTAAGTGCTATTTCAGAATCATTTTTTGCATATTCATAAGAGTGAGCACCATCAATAAAAAACAAGTCTATATCATTGTAGAAATTGGAAAAATCAAAATCTGCACTATCACCTGACAAATAGTGAACTCTTTCTGGTAAATTATAGTAAAATGTCAAATTCCCTTCTGTTTTTGTATTGTATTTTTTAAATAGAAAAGATGATTTTTCTGTATGGAGTTTATCAGATATAGTTGTTCTCAATTTTGATTTAGTTTTCTTAGGAATGTCTAAGGAATAAATTTCAGTTGATTTATTTGTGTTTAAAGCAAATAAATATGATGAATATCCTTTAAAGGTTCCAATTTCAAATATTTTTTTTGGTTTTAATACTTTACAAATAGTACAAAGAATTAGCAAATCTTTTGTATATGTGGGGAAATCCCAAAATAACCAGTTAGAAGGATCTCGTTGTAAGTTCAATGTAACATCTACATTTTTACACTCTGGGAAAAATTCAATGATTGGCTTTTCTTGAAGATCATATTTTAAAACCGCTCTGTGAATTAATAAGCATTCATTAATATAATCAACAAAGTTCTTTGGCCTTGTGATTAATTGAAGAGCTTTGAGATTTATTCCAAGAATAGTATTTTTTACTATAGTAATTAAAAGCTCAATTAATAATAATATCTTTTCCATTACAAAATCCTTAATTTTAGATAGATTTATGGATTAACATAAATTGTTCCATAACCCTTCTCAGCAACATTAATTACTCTTACACCAAATGATTGTGTAATATCTTTTGAACCATCAGTGCTTCCATTATCAGATACAATAATTTCTCCATTTATATGATTTTCTTTTAAAGTACTCTGGACTTGCTTTATACAATCAGCAAGTGTTTCTGCTTCATTTAAACAAGGGATAACTATTGATAACTCTGTACATTCATTATTGGTTTTTAAAATGTTTTTATCTCTCACTCTCTACTCAATAGTGTACCTTACATACAATAGATTTAAGTAACAGGCATATAGAAATATTTCAATGCATTAGTTTTTTCTGAAACTTCTTTAAGCCTTTTACTCCAATTAATCAGTTCAGCTTTAACAGCAGTATTGCCCAAAATAAACCAAAATAACTTTGCTGGTGGAGTAGCTATATTTAGTTGAATTGAATTTTCAATAATACATTGTTTCTCACAGGAAATTATCTTCCAGGAATTGTTACCTCGTAAAAACGGGGCAGAAAAAGAAATTGTCATTTTTTTTGAATCTTTTTTCTCAATTTTACAAGAAAACTCTGGCAAGAAAGGCAATAAAAATTCTAAAGAAAATTCTTGTCCTTCTTTTAATTCTTTAAAACCATTTAACCCCTTAATTCTTACAAAAGACGGCAAGCATAAAGCAAATTTTCCTAACTCTTCAAATAATGACGATATTGGACCCAAATTACTATCTACAACAATATAGCTTCTGATTGCATATGATTCTTTTGATAAATTTTCTTTTTCAATGCAAAAGTCTTTGTATAAAGCAGACTTAATTCTCAGATGTTTAATAAAAATATCAATGTAAAAGAAAATAGAAAGTATAAAATCAAATAATGGCAGGTTGAATTGATTATACAAAGAGAACTCTATTTTTTCTCTTAGAATACAACTACTATTGTCTTCCAGAAAATTAATACTTTGAGTTCCTTTTATTAGTCCCTGGAAGTTATATTGAATTTTATCTTCCGGAATTATTTCTTCAACAGCGAAATAAAGTTGGAAAAATTCTAAGAAGATACATTTTTGAATAAAGTGTGTGTTCAAATCAAGTGTTGAACTCTTACAACGCAGGTTATCTAGCTTAAAAAATGGCGAAGTAAATCTTGAGATCGTAGAAGAGTAAGAAAGATAATCATAAACATCCTTTTTAGGAAGCTCTATTCTTGAAAAAATATCAATAGTGCCCATAGGTTTCTATACTACAAAGTATTAATTATATTATTACACCAAATATCTGTAAAAAATTAATGTGTTAAGAAAGCCTATTATTGCAATATTGGTTAAACTAATCGAAGACATTTCAGAAGCCTAATGAATAATAAATATTTCATACAAAAAGAAAAAAGATTCTGGAGCAATTTTTTAAACATTGCTATGTCACAAATCTTTTTTCTAAGTGCATTTATAGCAGTAGTTTCTCTTCTCTTGATTACCATATATGTTTTTTATAACAGCATAAATTTATTTAAAGCGGTACCTATTACAGATTTTTTATTTGGCAAGGATTGGGAACCAGTTACATTAAAGCTTTTTGGTATTTTCCCAATGATTTTGACTTCTCTTTATGTAACATTTGGAGCATTGATTATTAGTGCACCGCTTGGTATTGCATGTTCAATCTTTCTTGCAGAAATTGCTTCCCAAAAAGCACAGCAAATAATTAGACCAGCAGTTCAACTACTTGCAGGAATACCATCTGTAATCTACGGCTTATTTGGTCTGACATTTATTGTCCCTATAATACAAAATCTTGCTGATGTAGCAGGCTTATCAATACTTGCAGCAATAATAATTCTTTCAATAATGATCTTACCGACTATAATTAGCATTTCCGAAGATGCAATAAGATCTGTTCCTAAAGAATTAAAAGAAAGCAGCATTGCTCTTGGCACTACAAAATGGCAAACAATTTACGGCACTGTTTTACCTGCAAGCTCTTCCGGGTTAATAACAGCAATTGTGCTGTCTGTAGGAAGAGCATTTGGAGAAGCAATGGCCGTAAAGATGGTTATAGGAAACACACAAACCATGCCTGATTTTTCTCCACATTCAGGGTTTGGTCTTTTAAGTTTAGCTAGAACACTAACTACAAACATTATTGGAGACATTGAGTATGCTGAACCTGGATTACATAGAGAAGCTTTATTTGCAACTGGGGCAATTTTATTTATTTTTATTATTCTTACAAATGTATTTTCTCATCTGTTGTTAAAAAGATCATATGGAGTAAAACAAGCATAATATGATTTCAATAACAAAAGAAAAATTTAATGATATTCGCGGCAATGTTTCAAAGATTCAAGTCGAACAAGAAATTGCTTTAAAAGCTCTATGGCTTTCAGGCTGGCTGATTGTAGCTGTTTTACTTTTTATAATCGGATACATTTGTTATCATGGGCTTCCTACTGCTTTATCTTTAAATTATCTTTTCGCTCCTCCACAAGGCGGCAGGTATGACACTGGCGGAATCTTATATCAGATCATCGCTACTATCTATCTTGTTTTTGGTTCAATTCTTGTAGCAGCACCTATTGGAATTTCTGCTGCTATATATCTGACTGAGTATGCACCACAAAATTTTCTTACCAGATTAATAAGATTTGCTATTGAAAATTTTGTGGTGCATACTCAGTCAGATATATAGCAGCAGAAATTCCAATAGGTGCTGCTA
>OBEQ011975311.1_pt1 | contig 13793 bp, 14 predicted proteins | sample 1670901 | NCBI WGS metagenome assembly OBEQ01 (sample SAMEA104232315, study PRJEB22302) | groundwater metagenome | biome: forest; feature: aquifer; material: groundwater | place: USA | collected 2011-08-07 | depth 5.4 m
CGCGTGGTGCACCTCCTCCCGACGATCCGGGGAACGTCGTGTTTTCGAACGCCCAGCCGCTTCGATTCACGGACAGCGGGTCCACTGTCGAGTCGTTCTCATCGGTGAGCAAGATGATGGCGACGAGCGAATCCGGCCTCAAAAAGTCGTGTCGTTGCTTGAGAATGACTTCGTCGATGCCCACGAGTCTCGCGCGGCCGTCCTGCACCACGATTTCGGCGTACGGATCCGGCTGGACAAGAAACCGGTACCAGCTCTCCAGCTGCGCTTCGAATCCGCAGCCGTACTCGTGCACGCCGGCCACCAGGTCTTGAAAATCCGCGGCGAACCGCGCGGGATCTTGAATGGGCGTGACCGCCGGCCGGTCGCCGTTTTGGTTGGTGCCGCTGGGAGGAAACCAGGCGAGGAAGTTCGAAGGCGAGCCATCGGGAATCGGCCGCTCGTCTCTGCCTCCTCGCATGATGAGGTGCCCGTTGTCGTTCATGTGTGCGTCGAGCAGCGGGTTCGTCGGGTTGGGCTGCGTCTGGCAGGAATCGCTGCCGCGACCGCCGAGAGACGATGTGACGATGGCCACGTGCAAGTCGTGTACGGCCGGAAATTCCGGGACCCCCAGCGTGCAGGTGCCCCCCGCCGAAGTGCCGACGACCTTGTTCGGATCGCTCGCGGCGACACAACGCGGATTCACCAGACGACTGACGAGGTCGGGCACCGCCTCTTTGAGCAGGGCCTGCTTGTCGGCCATCGAAGCCGAGTTGTCGATCATGAAGAGGAGGTCGATCTTGTCCGCCGGGGCAAGGTGGCGCGGAATGACACCGGGGTCCATGATCGAATCGTCGTGGTTTGCGGGCAGCGGCGTTCTCGCCCCGCATGCACCGGCGAACGCGGAAAGCAGCAAAAATAGCGGGGACCAGCGCATTGCCATTGCCTTTCCACGGCCTCGACCCCGAAGGATAGGCGTCGCAGCTAGCAAATGGCTAGCCAGGGAGAAACCTTTGGGCCCCTCCGGCCTTTGTTGTGCACTAGAATCCCTGGCCGCTGGCCGCTGGCCGAGTCGTGAGAGAGGCTGCGTGCCTGTGCTATCCAGCACAGACACCTTGGCTTGGAGGACAATCATGCGAGGGTATTGGGGTCGTTACGAGTTGTGCGAGCACGAGCGCGAAGACGAAGAGTGCGATGGAAACACGGTCCATTTTTCGCTCCTCGAAGTCGAGTACGAGCACATCCCGCAAGAGCCCGCGGCGGTGCGCATCGTGAGCCCTGACATCGGGCCGGTCGACGCCATCGATGTTCGCAGCAGCGCGGAAGACGCAAGGCGAAGGCTCGCGGACAACTTGCGCTTTCTCGCGGTCGATCTCGAAAAGCAAATGCGCGAGGCCGAGTACGCTTCGCGTCGCGTGCTCGAAGGGCCTCTCGAGCCCGTTCGGCTCAAGTAGCGCGCGGACGACGCGCGCTACCAGCGGATCACGATGTCGTCGATCCACGCGCGCGACCCGGGCGAAAATCGCGTGTTGTAGTTGAATTGCACGATCCCCCTGATCGAGATCCTGGCGCGTGAGATAGACGCCGCCGTTTTCTAGCGTGTGCAGGGCACCTGTACTTTTCGATAGCTCGACTGCGCTGGTTGGACCTGCGTGGTGATGGGCGTGTAGGGCTCGAACCTAAAGGTCGAGCTTTACGCGGCCCTTGGCGTGCACCACATGCGAACCAAGCGTGCGCGAGGCAACGCCTCGCAAGCTGGTTCGTGGAGGTTCGTGGGTGTTTGTGCGCCATTGGGAACGAGCTCTCCTTTTGCCGGGAACCTTTGGTTCGCGGCCGTGTCCTATTGCGCGAAGGACGGACGAACGACAATGAACAAGCCGGCGCTGACATTTCGCGTTTACCAGGGTTCTAGCCTCGTGCGCCGTGAGACGGTGCAGCAAGACATCGTCAAAATCGGCAAAGACCCCAAAAGCCACGTGCGTGTCGACTGCGATCTCGCGTCGCGCATGCATGCCGTGCTCGAGGCGAATGGCGCGGATCAGCTCACGCTGATCGATCTCGGGAACGAGCCGGGGACTCTGGTGAACGGCCGGCGCATCAACAAGTGCTCGCTGCGCGCGGGCGATCGGATTCAGATCGGCACCACCACGCTGGAGCTTGAGTCGGTCGAAGATCGCCCCAGCACCGCGCCGGCTGCGCTTCCCGTCGCGGCGCTGTTCGCGCCGCTGCACAATCCGTTTCTCGCGCCGATGGTGCCCATTCCCCCGTCGCCGGTGCTCGCGGTGGAGCAGCCCGCACACGACGGAGACTTCGTCATGCTGAGAAGCGCTCCGGCGGTCAATCTCGAGGAGGTGGAGCAAGCGGATGTGACGGCGATCGAGGTGCTGGTGAAGTGGGACTCGAGCGTTCTGCACGTGGCGCATCTTTCGCCCGTGCGCTCGTTTTTCGTGGGTGAGCGCGACGAAAAAGGCGGCGCCTGCGACTACTTGCTCCCAACTGACGTGCTCGGTGCGTCGCGTATGCCGATCGTCGTCTCGCGCGCCGCAACTGCGTGGCTCATCGTTCCGCGCGGCGCGGCCGGCACGGTGGCGATGCCGAACGAAGAAAGCCAATCCATCGACGACTACGTTGCCGCGGGAAGAGCGAGGCCGTCGACGGAGGTGAGCGGTGCCTACGAGATCGAGCTCCTCTCGGGCACACGCGCCAGGATGACGCTCGAGCGAAGCCAAATCGTCTTCGAGGTGAGCGCGGTCAACGCGGGCAAGAAGGTGCCGGTGGGCTTTCTCGCCGGCCTCGAGTCAAGCGCGTACAAACACGTGGGGGTCTCGGTCTTCGCGCACCTCGGCATCGTCGCGTCGCTCGCGTTCTTCATGCCTAAGATGTCGCCCGACGAAGCGGAAGGAATCGATCGCGACTACATGGCGCACATGCTTCACGCGGCCGATGCGAACCAACTTCAGGAGCTCGAGAAGGTCGAAGAAGAGTCGAACCAAAACGATCAATCCAGTGGGGGCGACGGCAAACGCGCGGAGAACGCGGAAGGCCAGATGGGTAACCAGCTGAGCCGCGAGGCCAACAGGCGCTACTCCATGGCAGGACCGCCGGACAGCGACCCCAAGGTCGCTCGCGAGCGGGCGCTCGAGGAGGCTCGCAACTGGGGAGCGATCGGCATGCTGGCGCAGGATCGCGGAGCATTGAACGTTCCCACGGCGGCGTGGGGTGAAGACAATCCCGTGGGGCGCGACGCGAAAAACTTTCTCGGACAGATGTGGGGCCCCGAAGCGGGCGACGCGTGGGGTATCGCGGGTCTCGGCCTCAGCGGCAACGAGGAAGGAGGCGGAGGGCTTTTCAGAGGGATTGGGCTCGACAGGGTCGGAACTGCTGGCCATGGCGGTGGCTGCATCGACATGCCGGGCAAACCGTGCGGAATCGGTTTCGGTCCGGGAGGTGAGGGCATTGGGCACGGCTACAAGCCGGGAGGCAATCACGTTCCGACGGCGAGGCCGCCGCGCGAGGGTACGCCGGAAATCAACGGGCGTTTGCGGCCCGAAGTGATTCGGCGCATCGTGCATCAGAACTTCGGCCGTTTCCGCAACTGCTACGAGTCGAGTTTGCGCACCAATCCGAGCCTGCAGGGCCGCGTCGCCGTGAAATTCGTCATTGGCCGCGACGGAAGCGTCACCCTCGCAAGCGATGCCGGCTCGGACCTTCCGGACCAGGGCGTCATCCGTTGCGTCACGCGGAGTTTCGCGAACCTTTCCTTCCCGCAGCCGGAAGGCGGAATCGTGACCGTCGTCTACCCGCTCGTCTTCACCCCCGCGGACTGAGCCGCTTCTCGCGTCGACGTGCGTGGACAAGTGGGCCGGCCAGCGTCATGCTTCCGCGCCAAGGAGGGCCGGCCCATGGAAACGCCGCGATTCGAATCGTTCGAAGAGTTTTGGCCGTACTACGTGATGGAGCACCAAAAGAAGGCCAATCGTGTGCTCCATTTCGTGGGCACGACGAGCGCGATGCTGTGTCTTGCCGGCGGTCTTCTCACCAAGCGTCGCTGGCTCCTCGGGCTTGCGCCGGGGTTTGGCTACGGCGCGGCGTGGGTCGGCCATTTCGCGATCGAGAAGAACAAGCCTGCCTCGTTCAAGTATCCGGCGTGGAGCCTTCGTGCCGATTTGGTCATGTGGAAAAAAATCGTGACGCGCACGATGGACGCAGAGGTCGAACGCGTGCTCGAAGAAGATCGCGCCAAGAAGGAGAAGGACGCGGAGAACGGGCCCGCCCGCGTGGACGGAACCCAGGAGACGGTCAACTGACAAAATGCGCGCGGCGCGCTGTCCGAGAGGAGGCGCGCCGCTTGCGTCTCGTTGCTCTCGTCAGGTCTTGAGCAGTGGGCGACCCTGCGAGTCGACGAACTTGCCAGTCAGGATCATGAAGAGATCGTAGAGCGACCAGAGGCCGCAACCTCCAAGCGTAAGTAGCTGCGCGATCCCGGTGCCTGTGTGACCGGTGTAGAAGCGATGACCTCCCATCGTGCCCAAAAATAGGCACAAAAGGAGGGTGATCATCCAGGGTCTCTGCTCGCCGTTGCTCATTTTGGATCCTCCATGGCGGCCTCCCCCCTCGGGGCGCCGCGGAACCTTGGTACGCCTCAGAGCCGTGGGACCTCCCCCAACAGCTCAAGCATTGACGATAACAGCTGCCGAGGGGGGTGGACACCCCCAAAAAACATCGCTCCGAAGTGCATTTTCGTGTGGGCGGTCGTTCGACAATGATCCACCCACCGAGGTAGGTCTCCGCGGTTCGGCATGCAGTTCACGGACGTTGGATCGCGAGTGTGTCCTTCATCCCAGGGGTGCGAGACGTTTTTTGAATTGAGCGGCGGCAATCGGATAACAAAGTCTGGCATCGTCACGCGTAGAAAAGACGACGTGTCGCCGGACCATGCCATGAAGAGAACCGCGTTTGCCGTTTGCCTTGCGGCGGGTATTCCCATCGTGAGCGCGACCGGCTGCAGGGGGCTCGATACCTCGTCGCTGCGTGCCTCGGCGGAGGAGGGCGGTGGACCCATCTTCGATGGTGGAACCGCTGCACGTGAAGGCGACGCCCGGGACGAGGCGCTCGTTCCCAATCCGGCCGCCGAACGGCCGCACGGAGTCTTGAGCGTCTACCAAGCTCCGCTCGAGTACCACTCTCCGAGCGACACGGCGTGGCCGATAGGGCACGAGCTCCGTGTCGACTTTTCACCAGAAGGCGTTGTCGATGCGTACGGTCAACCCGGGCGTTGCGTTCCCGAATACGGCGACCCGGACTGTCAGGTGCGGCGCTGCTACACCGACTGGCCCTGGGTGCCGCCTCCTAACGCCAACGCCGGAACGGTGAGATTCCTTTCCGAAGTACGCTATTTCGATTTTGACTATCGCGAGGGCGGTTATGGGCTTGCCTGGGCGTCCGACGGCCCATTTTGGAATGCGGACGGAATGTTGGTCACCTTCTCCGCCACGGGCGGTGACGTTCCTGCCTTCGAGACGCAGCTCAATCCGCCCTTCCAGGTTACCGTCACCGCACCTCTGCCGCCCGATGGCGGAGCGCTTCAGATCAAGTCTGGGAGTTGGCTGAATCTCTTCTGGACGAGTCCAAAGACCCCACACGGATACATGGACTTCCGAATCGAGCAGGACTTGACGTTTTGGTCTCGAGAGCTGACGTGCAGGTTCCCACTCGACGACGGCCGGGGTTCCGTGAAAGACGTCCCGATGGGCCTCTTGAAAGCCGGTGCCATCACGCGAATACAGGCAGTCGCCGGGGTCGACAAGACGTTGGGCGTGGGCGGCTGGCGAGTGCTCGTGACGGCTCGCCAGCACGCCCTCGATCCCTCGGGTGGAACGTACAAATACTCAATGGCAGTCCCACCGCCTTAGACTAGAGGTTGGCGCAATGACACGAATCCAAACGGTCGCCAGCATCGACACGATGATTCATGTCGATGGCTGGCGAATCCGAGTGACCGCTCAGCAGTACGCGCTCGACCCCTTCGGAAGCGCGTACCGCTTTTCTGTGCTCGTCGCGGCGCCGTAACGAGCGTTGTTTCTGTGCTCAGTTGAGGGTCGCGACCTGATTGTTCTCCATCTGCACGAGCCTGCTCTTGAATGTGACGCCGTGTGACTGCCGGTTTCGTTCGCGGACGGTCGTGAGCTGGAAATTCGCGGACGCGCCGCCTCCAAGGGAGTCATTCAAACGGTCACGGTCACAAACGGCGTCGCGCGCTCGCATGCTCCCCTCGACGTGCAGCCAACTACCACGCTCGTTCCGTTGCCGCTGCACTTGGATTCAGGCGCCGCTGTGTCGAGCTCGCGAGTCGTCTTCGTATTCACCTCAGCGCCGCTCTCGACTGCTGAAATCGAGAGTGCCTCCCAAGAGCTCCGCGAGGCAACCGACCTCGAGCGGCGATTGGGCGTACCGGTCCGCATTCTCGACGTGAAACGCGGATCCCCATGAGCGCGCGCCTGGCTGTATGGATGCTTGCCGTTCTGGCGATTGCGCGCCCCGCGGCGGCTGAGGCTCCGCTGCCCGCGCGATTCGTAGTCATCGTTGCCAACAACAAGAGTCTCGATCGCGGCACCCCGGACTTGGAATACGCCGATGACGACGGCGCTCTTTACTACAAACTCCTTTCCCCGTTCGTCGCGAAGATTCACCTTCTGTCCATTCTGGATGACGACACGCAGCGCCGGCATCCGACCATCGCGCCGCTGACACGTCGGCCCGATATCGCCACCCTCCGCGGCACACTCGGCCAGCTGAATGGAGAGATTGATGCGCTTCGTCGCAGTGGACGGCCTACCGAGCTTTTTTTCGTGTTCGTTGGGCACGGCGGCTTGGATGACGAAGGCCGGGGCTATCTCCATCTCGCGGACGGACGCCTGACGCGCGCCGAGTTTTTTCGCGATGTCGTGGCCGCATCGCGTGCGGAGACCACGCACATTGTCATCGACGCGTGTCAGGCATATTCGTTCATCGCGGGGCGGGGTCCGGGCGGGCAAGAGGCCAATGCGACCTTCGATCGATTTCTGGCCGGCTCGGATCTCGACCGGTACCCATCGGTGGGCGTGTTTACGGCTGCCAGCGACAGCCCACAAACCCACGAGTGGTCCCGTATTCGCGCGGGCGTGTTCTCGTATCAGGTGCGATCCGGCCTGGCCGGTGCGGCCGATGTCAATCACGACGGGCGCATCGAATACAGCGAGCTCGCTGCATTCGTGGACGCGGCCAACGCGCGGGTGCCCGACTTCGGCAAGCGCGTTGGCGTCTTCGTCTGGCCACCGCGACAAAATCGGCACGCGCCGCTGCTCGACGTGAGGAAGGGGGAAGGCGTTCGCCACGTCGTCCTCGATCGCCCGTTGACCGGCCGCTTCGCGCTCGAAAGCCTGTCGGGTGGCCGGTGGTTCGAATTTCACAAGCTGGTCGGAGATCGGCTCGTCTTGGTACTCCCACGCGCGCAGACGTTCTTTCTGCGCGGCGCGGACGGCGAGGTCGAGCTTGCCGATGACGCCAATGTCCGATGGGTGATCGCCTCTCCGACCGAAGCCACGGCGCTGAGGTCGCGCGGTGCCATCGATCGCGCCTTCGACGATGCCCTCTTCTCGATCCCGTTCGGCGACGGCTTCTACCGAGGTTTCGTGAGCGGGCGCCAAGAGCTCGTCCCAGTCGAGGATCGAAGCGAACGCTTTCTCGTAGATGCGTCTCCCCCCGCGTCTCGATCCGCCTGGCGCTTCGAAGTGGCCTACCAGCTCGCGCCGTTTCTACTGGCGGATGGATACCTCGAGCACGCCGTAGTCGCCCAGGTGGGTATTCCCGTCCGGCCGGGGTTTTTCATTACCGGGAGTCTTGGAGCGGGCCACGTGGTCATAGGCGCGCCTCTTCCGGCTACCGGCTTTACGCGCGTGGCGGTGGCTCCGGGCGTCATGTATCGGCTTGTCGCAAATGACACGTTTGCCGCAACGATGGGTGCCGAGCTGGGATATGCCCTCGTGGCCATTCATGGATCCTCGTCGACGGTGGATCCCTCGGTGGGTTACGCGCGCGCGAATGTGGGCGGAGAGCTGCGATTGATCCGTCCCTTTTGGCTTCGAGCCACTGCGGGATGGTCGGCGTATCTCATGACCCTCGACGACGGCGAGGCCATTCGCCATCGGCCGGAAGTGTCGCTTGGCGTCCTTTGGCACGATTGACACCAAGACGCCGTGCCGGGCACGCCGTGGCACGCCCTCCCCGACACGAATGTCGTGCCACTCTGCGTGCGCGGAACGAAATTCCCAGGAGTGTCGCGAGCGGCATGCCCTGTGCCTAGGGCGTGCGCTACAATGCGCGATGGACGGAGGACACTCATGCGTCGAAACTGGAAAATCACTGCTCTGGCGCTGCCCATCGTTGGGGCTTGGCTCGGCTGCTCCGTTCAAAACGTACCCAACCCGCTGCCCCTGGAGCCGGCGAACTTCCCGGCCCCTGCGAAAGGGGCCGGCTTTCAGTTCAAGACCGACAGCTTCGAAGTTCCGGCGAACACCGAGGAGCAGGATTGTTACTTCTTCAAGGTGGGCGATCTCGCTGCCTCGGGAGGCCTGCCCAAAGACCAGCCGGTGAACCTCCACCGCGTGCAGATGGTGCAGAAGGAAGGCTCGCACCACATGAACCTTTTCCGGGTGCGCTCGATCGTTGGGCTCGATCCCGCGAAGGGTGTCGTGCAGCGAGGGCAAAACGGAAGCGGCGAATGCTTCAAGAGCCCGAACTGGGCCGATTGGCCGCTCATCGCGAACACCCAACAAAAAGGGGACGTGGATTGGACCTTCCCCGACGGCGTTGCGAACGTCCTTCGGCCCGACGAGTGGATCATGCTCCAGACCCACTACGTGAACGCGTCGTCGCAGAAGTCTCCGGACGGCAGAGGGTCCGTGACGGTCAATTTCTATACGATGCCGAAGGAAGAGGTGAAGCACGAGCTCGGAACCCTCTTCGCAACGAAGCAGTCGATCCGCATCTGCTCCAAGAACCCGCGCCCGACGTTCGAGGGTGGGTGTCAGATCAAATCGCAGGAGCCGGTGACGATCATTGGCGCCAATGGCCACTTTCACGGCCGCGGTAAGGAATTCGGCATCTTCACCTGGGACGGCACGTCCACGTCCACACCGCCCGAGTCGCAGCGCATCTACCAATCCAAGGCCTGGGATGATCCGCCCATGCTCCGCTCTCCCGAGCTCTCGGCAAAGGTGCCTGCCAACGGCGGAGTCTACTACACGTGTTCCTACCAATGGCAGCCGCCGGACCCGGCGGTCGGATGCCAGGGGCTCAACGACTACGATCAAAAGCCCCATCCCGGCGCGAAGGACGGCACGCCGGCAGAAAACCTGGATTGCTGCTACACGTTTGGGCCGATCGTCGAGAAGAACGAGCACTGCAATGTGTTCGTCTATTACTACCCGAAGCAGGACAACGTGGCCTGCTTCTGACCTACGTGTCGCGCCTCTCGCTCTTCTTTCTCCTCGCGGTGGCGGGCTGCCCAACTCCTTCTCCCGTGGAGCCCGCAGATGCCGAGCCGCCTCCTCTCGACGACGACTGCGGCATCGGTTTTCTCGGCGATCCGAACAAACCGGTGGAGTTCGACTTTCGCGTGCTTCGCGTCGATGGAACCGACGTAGCGCTCAACGAGATGGATGACGTAGCGCTCATTTTTCCGCCGCAGGGTGGGCGCGTCGTTTTCGTGGGTGTGCGTGCGACGAACATCGACGGTTGCGGCGTGCAGCTCACGGGTGCCGTCCGCGATGAGACGACCAAGCAAGTGCGCATCGATGCGCGCACGGTGAACCTCATCCCGTCGGGCGACGGATGGGGAACCAGCGCCCCCCCCTCGCAGACCATCTCGGCGGCGCGCGATACGTACTCGAACGTGCCGCTCTGCCCGAACCAGTGGGCATCGACCCATGTGTTCGGCCGCGAGTTTCAGCTCGAAGTGACCCTTAAAGACAGGGCCAAACGCACGCGCACGAAGACGATTCGAGTGACGCCCCGTTGCAACGAGCCGGACAAGATCGACGAGTGTTTGTGCATCTGCAAGCTCGGTTACATTCTGGGCGAAGATTGCACGAAGGACGGTGGAGGTGACACGTGAAGACGCGCACGCTTCTCGCGATGGTGATCCTCGCAGGGTGTCCGGGGCCGCACCCCGTCGATCCCGTCCTCGACGCGGGCGACGCGGCGGACTCGAGCTCCGACCCTAGCTGGCAAGTGGTGCTTCAGCGCTTGGACGGAACGCTGTTGTCAATTTGGGGACCCTCGCCCAACGACGTTTACGCGGTCGGCGGCCCGCGCGGAAACACGCCATACAAAGCGCTCGTGATGCATTTCGATGGAACGCAGTGGAAGCGGCTCGATGCGAACAACACCGATACCTATTGGTGGGTGCACGGCTCGAGTGCGACCGACATCTGGCTGACCGGAGAAAATGGCCGGATCACGCACTGGGACGGCGCGTCGTTCAAGGACTACACGTCGGGCACGACCGCGACCATCTTCGGTGCGTGGGCTGCGTCGGCGACGGATGCGTGGGCGGTCGGCGGAACGCCGGAAGGCGGGACCGGCGCTGCGAACGACGTCCTTCTGCATTGGGACGGAACGATCTGGTCCAACTCGCCGCTACCGAGGGCGCTCGGACGCACCTACTTCAAAGTGTGGGGGACCGGGCCCGACAACGTGTACGCGGTCGGCGAAGCGGGGACGATCTGGCACCGAACGCAAGGCGTCTGGAAGCTCGAAAGCGATCCACCGGTCGCGCACGGCACGCTCTTGACCGTGCACGGCTGTGGACCGAACGACGTGTACGCGGTCGGCTCGCGCGACGTTCTTCGGTGGGACGGAGCGACGTGGAGGTCGGAGCCCGTGCAGCTGTTGAATGACGTGAACGGCGTTTCGTGCGCCAACTCGGGCCAAGTCGCCATCGTCGGGACGGGCGGCCTCAAGCAACGCCGCGTCGAAGGCACGTGGTACGACGACTTCGGCACGAAGCCGTACTCGGACCTGCACGGTGCCTGGATTGACCAGGCGGGCGGAATTTGGGCCGTTGGCGGAAGCTTCGTGGCGGCGCCGCAGCCCGGTGTCACGCGAGACGGTGTCATCGCACACTATGGCCGAGTTCCCATCCCGACGACGATTGCACGCTGAAAAGCCGCTATTGTGAGGACGTGGCACGGCAGCTCAAGCACCTCGTCGAGCCTGCTCGCGCGTGCTCCTACCTGCCCAACGAGCGCGCGAGCCTCGAGATCCGTCTCCTTCTCGATGTGTCGTCCGCGGAGCTCGACGCGATGCTCGAGCGTGGGTGGCGTCGCTTCGGGCCGTGCTACTTCCGCCCCGCATGCGAGGCATGCTTCGAATGCGTGACCCTTCGAGTGCCGGTCGCGACATTCGCGCCGAGCAAGAGTCAGCGCCGTGCGGCGAAAGCAGCATCCCGACTGCGCCGCATCGTCGGTCGTCCCATCGTCGACGATGAGCGTCTGGCACTCTACTCGCGCTGGCACGCGAGCCGAGAGGCCTCGCGCGGCTGGGACTCGAACGAGATCGACGCCGAACGGTACGCGCTCGACTTTGGGTTCCCTCACCCGTGCGCGCGTGAAGTCAGCTTTTACGACGACGATGCGGGGGGCAAACTCGTGGGCTTGGGGATCTGTGACGAGACACCCCGCGCGATGTCGGCGGCATATTTTTTCTACGATCCCGACTACGGCCACATGTCGCTCGGAACGGCCAACGTCGTGCTCCTCGTCGAGGAAGCGAAACGCCGGGCCGCGAGCCACGTCTACCTCGGCTACCGCGTCGAGGCGTGCGCGTCCTTGCGGTACAAAGCCGGGTTTCGAGCGCACGAGATTTTGATCGGGCGTCCATCGTTCGGTGAACCGCCCGTGTGGCGTGCGGTATGATGAGGTAGAATGTCTCCACCGCACGGGTGGCGAAATGGCAGACGCAGCGGATTTAGGTTCCGCCGTGGCAACACGTGAGGGTTCAAGTCCCTCCCCGTGCACTTCACCTGTGCTTCTTCTCGTACGTCCCCAGAACCTCTGCCTTCGCCAAGACGTGCCCTTCCATCGCATGCTCCAGCTCGGCCTTGGTCGGGCTCTCTAGCCCCTCCAGCCGCGTATCGAGCGCATACAACTTGAAGAAGTAGCGGTGCCGGCCGATTGGCGGACACGGTCCGCCATAGCCCTTCTTTTTCCAGTCGTTCAGTCCCTCGGCCGCGCCTTCTGGCAGCGAGCTCTGCCGAACACCCTCGGCAAGCGAGTGCACACTGACCGGCAAATTGTAAACGATCCAGTGCACGAACGTGCGCTTGGGCGCTCGCGGATCGGGCGCGTCCGGATCGTCGACTACCAGGGCGAAGCTCTTCGTGCCCGGCGGCTCCTCGGACCAAGCGAGCGGTGGCGAGAGATCGTCTCCCTCGCAGGTGTACACGGACGGGATTTCTTCCCGGTTTCCGAACGTCGGCGATCTCAGGCTGAAGGGCATGGGTCTTCCTCTCTGCGAGGGCGAGCAATCTGCGTGCGAGGTACGCGTATTGCTGCATCACGAAGAGAAGCATCAAGGAGCCGCGACATGAAAACGGCCACGAGCTTGGCGAGTCGGCTTGGGGCCATGGCGCTGGTCGCCGGGTCTGCCTATTTTCTGGACCCGCGCAGCGGCCGACGCCGGCGCGCTATCGCCAAAGACAGACTGCGTCACGGCGCGCACCGAGCAGAGCACACGCTCGAGGCCGCGGGCATCGATCTCGATCGCCGTGCTCGAGGCAGGCTCGCCGAGCTTCGGGCACGCATTGCTGGCGAAGACGTGGACGACGACGTGGTCCGTGAGCGCGTGCGCGCCAAGCTCGGCCATGTGTGCTCCCACCCCGGTGCCATCGAAGTCCGGTGTGAAGGGGGTCGCGTCGGGCTCAAGGGCCCCATCCTGAAGCGCGAGGTGCCCGAGGTGCGCTCCGCGATTCGTCGCGTGCGCGGGGTTCGCGACATCGCCGACGAACTGGAGGTGCACGAAAAGGCCGCGGCGGTTTCGTCACTCCAAGGTGGGGTCCGGCGGCGCGAGCTGTTCGAGCTGAGGCAACGCCATTGGTCGCCGGGCACCCGCCTTCTTGCAGGTACGTTCGGGGCTGCGCTCGTCGCTATCGGTCTCGGCGTATGGCGGCGGAGCTCGTTCGGCGCGCTCGCGGCAATCCTTGGTTCCGGCGTCCTCTTGCGAAGCGTGACCAATCTCGACCTGAAGCGCCTCACAGGTGTTGGCGCCGGCCGTCGGGCGATCGACATCAAAAAGTCGATCACGGTGGACGCTAAGGTGGAGGAGGTCTTCGCATTGTTCAGTGTTCCCGAGCGCTTTCCTCGATTCATGAGTCACGTCGAAGAGGTCGTGCGCAACGAGGACGGGACGTATCACTGGAAGGTCCAAGGCCCGGCAAAGATCGCGTTCCGATGGGACACCATCGTCACGGAATTCGTCCCCAACGAGGTCGTCGCCTGGAAGAGCAGGGAAGGCGCTTCGGTCGAAAATGCAGGAGTCGTACGATTCGAACAACGCCCCGACGGCCGGACGACGCTGCATGTTCGCTTGTCGTACAATCCTCCCGCGGGTGCGATAGGTCACGAATTCGCCAAGCTCCTAGTACCGCGACACAGAGGAATGGAACGGTTGGGGCAGGAGCCGCGGGATTTCATCGGCGGATAAGCACAACTCGATGCTTCTCGCCTGTCGCGGGGCGCGCCGAATCAGTCCCAGCTTCTCCAGCTCGACGACCATCC
>OBEQ010039637.1_pt1 | contig 13792 bp, 9 predicted proteins | sample 1670901 | NCBI WGS metagenome assembly OBEQ01 (sample SAMEA104232315, study PRJEB22302) | groundwater metagenome | biome: forest; feature: aquifer; material: groundwater | place: USA | collected 2011-08-07 | depth 5.4 m
CCGCCGCCTCCCAGCCTCCTTTCCGTTCCTCTTGCCGCAGCGCCAGGTAGAGGGCGGCCGCCTCATCGAAACGACCCTGGGCCTGATAGGCTCGCGCAAGGAAGAACGTCGCGTCCTCCCGCATCTCAGGATCCTCGAGCGTCAAGAGCCTCTTCAGGAGACGCTCCGCGGCGCGCGACCGGCCCACCAGCAGATGATGCTGCGCCCGATGAAGCTGCTGCCGGGAGGGCGTCCGATCTGGCACGCCGGTGTCAGACCATAGGTAGAGCTCCTGCAATCCGCAGACGACCGCCTGCTGGAGCGGTGTTGGCAAGCGGGCGAACCACGCCTTGCGGTTTCCCCGCCAGCTATTGAAGATCCGCGGAGGCTGCCGGAACCACTGGGCCATCGCTGCGACATCGGGTGCCGGCCCCCGCCCATTGAGCGTACGGGCTTGTGCCTGCGCCGTCAAGAGCTCGGGCTGGCCGGCCAGCTCCTCCCGCGTCGCCAAGGCTCCGTCGGCGTTCCGGGGCGCGAGGCCCACGTAGGGATCGAGCACCCGCCAGGTGTCGTGCAGGCGCACTTCAGCCACGCTGTGCGGCGACTGGCCGTGTCCATCCTGTAAAAAGACCAGGCGCGCATCGAGGGGGATCGTCCTGACCAATTGAATCAGGACGCCGGCTTGCTGGTCGCACCAGCCTCTTCCCGCGGCCAAGATCTCGATCGGCTCCACGTCGCCGATCGGCTTGCGGCTTGGCGGATCAGCCAGGTTTGCGTGCACGTACTCCAGCAGGCGGACCACCTTGGCCTGTGGATCAACGAGCCCTTCCGTCGCGCGATCCGCAAGCCACTGGAACGTGAAACGCTGGTAGGTGTGCGCCAGCCGCTCGCGTCCGCCGGGAACCACACTGATCCAGAACCCGGCTCCCACGACCACCGCGAGCCCGGCGACGAGGGCCGGCCGGACCACACGCCACGCCCGATGGCGCTTCTCGGTTGCGCTCATGCGAGAAGCTCCGCGTAGAGTGCTTCGATGTCGCGAATGAGGCGCGCGGCGGCGTAGCGCATCCGGACGTGCTCGCGTCCCGCCCGGCCCATCGCCGTACGCTCCTCAGGATGGTCCGCGAGAAGACGCAACGCTCGTTCACACGCCTGCGCATCGCCCGAGGGGACGAGGAATCCGTGAGGAGTCCGAATGAGGGCGCCGTCGACTTCTCGCGCGGGACCCACGACGTCCCGCACCCCGCCTACGTCCGTGGCGACCACCGGCCGGCCCGCCGCCAGCGCCTCAATGAGGGAGACGGGTGTGCCCTCGTTGAGCGAGGTGAGGCAGATGATGTCCAGATCGCGGTAGATGCTCGTCGCATCCGCCTGCCAGCCGACAAACGTCACCGCCCCGTCCAGCCCCAACTGGCCTGCCAGACGCTCAAGCGCTGCGCGACGCTCACCATCTCCGACGATGACGAATTGCCACGCCGAGAGACGCGCATCTTGCCGGCACCGGCTGGCCACCTGTAAAAAGAGCTCGTGGTGCTTGATCGGGACGAGTCTGCCGATGATGCCCACCCGCAGGATCCTGGATCGCGCCTCTGGCAGCGGAAGCGAGAGGAGCTTGTCAAGCGGCAGCCCTAAGGGGATGACGCGCAGCCGACTCTCGCTGCCGATTCCCCGACGCAACAGGTCCTCCCGAACGGTGGGACTGACGGCCACGATCCGGTCGGTGTAGCGCGCAAGCCATCGTTCGATGTCGAGGAACATCCTGGAGCGCATCCGTCCAAAGTACCCTTCCAGGACATGCCCGTGAAACGTGTGGACGATTCGAGCGATCCTTGCCGGAGCGTGCCTGTGAGGCGCCAACCACCGCTCCAGCAGGTTGTGCGCCAAGGCGGCACTCCGGCCCAGCGCCCCGGCCTTCGCCGTGTGGGTGTGCACGATGTCCGGTCGCTCCCGTCTGAAGAGCCGGAAGATCGCGCACCAGACGAGGAGGTCGCGCCAGGGGCTCAGGGAGCGCCTCAGCGCGGGCAGCTTCACGATCCGCAGCCCTCGACGAACCGCCTCCTCGCTGAGGTCGCCTTCAACACCCTCAGGGGATCCGGCGACCAACACCGAGTCGTACCAGGGCGCTCGCAGCGCCTCGGTAAGCAGCAGGGTGTGAATCGCCGGCCCGCCGACGTTCAGCCGCGCGATCAGGCGGATCACCCGCACTGGACGGCGATGCGAAGGCGGCGCACCCGCTCGCTCCTCAAGCTGGGCCGGCTCGGCGGTCACTGAATGGGTGGCTAACATGGCACCACCATTCCTTTCACACCGCCGCGCGCGGCGAAGCATGCCCGCAGCCAACTCCACCCTCCCCCGGCCAGCACCAGCAGCAGCGGCTCCACCCCCCACCGGTGCCGCCCCTCAACATAATGCAGGCTCTGCCCGATGGACAACGCGAGGAGAAAGCCGGCGATCAACAGCGCGGCCTGACGCTGCTCGCCCGTCCCCTGCGCTGCTAACCCGGCGCCGCAGGCCAGCACCAAGCCGAGGAGACCGACGTAGAAGAACAGGTAACCCCACAGCCACCACGCGGGATAGAGCAGGCCCGTCTGAGGCGCCATCCACCAGAAATAGAACAGCTTCTTCAAGGTGAGCTGGAGGAAGGCGTCGGGATGCGCCCGGATAAACGCGAACGCCTGGTCGCGAAACCAGCGCACCTGCCGCAGTTCGTCCGGCTGGCGCGCGAGCTCCTCGGCCACTTCAGGAGGGAGCGAGTCCACGATGGTCCGATCCCGATCGATGTACGAGTGGCCCGTCGCGAGCGGATTATTCCCCCGCCAGAAGAGCTCCCAGCTCGTCGTCTGGATGAAGACGAACTGGCGGTGCACCAGTGCGCCGCGCACCACCCATGGCGCGATGACCACTGCGGCGCAGACGGCGACGAGGGCGGCGAGGCGCAGCGCCGTCATGCGCCGCCGTGGCGGCGCCGTCGCCACGAGCCAGATCGCCCCAACGGGCCAGAAGACCGCGCTCGTCGCGCGGGAGAGCAGGCTCAGGCCGAGGCTCAGTCCGGCCCACACGCTGCGACGGATGGTGCGCGCCCAGCCCAGTCTCAGGAACTGCCACAAGACCAGGGTAAAGCAGAACGCGTCCAGCGTCAGCGTGTGCAGCTTCATGCTGCTGTAGATGATCAGGCCGGGGTGACAAGCCATCAGCGCGCCGGTCACCGCTCCGGCCGGCCGGCCGAAGAGCCGCTGCGCGATCGTACCCGCCAGCACCGCATGCGCCGAGCTGAGGGCGATCTGGAAGAGAACGACGGCTGCTACGCTGCCACCTGTGAGGGCGTAGAGCCCGGCGCACAGCCACGGGTAGAGCGGGGCCAGGTACGAGGCATACGGAACGCCGTAGGCGTGGTAGAGGAAACCTTCCCCAGCCAGCAGCGACCTGGCGATCGCCTCGTACTCGAAGAGTTCCGGTCGGTGGAAGGCGCCGGTCGCGGCCGCCGTGAGCAGTCGCAACCCGAACGCCAACCCGCCGATCCAAAGCCAGGTGACGGCCGGATGAGAACCGGAAGGAGCCGGCGAGCCGCGGAGGGCGACGCGAGCGGTCATGAGCAGGTTGCCTGTCTCTGAGCGTCCGCGACCACCACGGACGAAGTCGCTACGGGTTCTGCGAGGGCCGCCGCTACAGCGGCAACCGGTTCAGTGGATCTCGGTTTCGTGCGGAGGAAACCAAGCGATTGCCTGACACCCACCAGCCCTCCTCCAGCCAACACGAGCATGGGGAGCACAAATTGCAGCCGAAGCCGATACAGCGAGCCCAGGTTGGCCACGACCAGGGACATGGGAACCGCGACGACGAACACAAACACCAGCAGGAGAATGCCATCGGCCCGTCGGCGCCGCACGACGTCCCAGATCCCGATGAGCAGGGCGGGGATGAGGAGGTAGATGAGGAGCATGTCGGCGCTCGCCAGCGTCCGCATGATGCCGGTGCTCCCTTTCGTGTCAAACCACTGAGGGGGGAACGGAGCCAGGAATCCGATGAGCAGCGCTCGTGGCAGGTAACGCACTAAGGCCTTCGGGTTCGAGATCGTCACCCATGCATCCATCAGCGAGTAGCCGCCACTGTCAATGAACCCTTGGCGACGAGAGTCGAGAGACTCTGTAGACATTTCACTGGCTGCCAAGAGTGCTTCCTCATCGAGTCTCGTGACGCTCTCCATGAGACCATCGGCCCTTCTCGTCGACCGCGTTGCGAGCTGTTGACTGCGCTCCTCGGCGATCGGCAACTGCCAGACCGCACGTTCTAACCCATGCTGCTGGAGGTAATCCAGCGGCTCCGTACGCAGGGATTTCCTCGCAGCCTGTGGGAAAAATTCGACTGCCAGCGAATCGAGCGCAGCAAGTCGTTGAGATAGGGAGGTGAGTTGACCGGCCGCTCCGGCTGCTTCTGAGCGCCCATGGTCACTGGAAGGATTGTCGGGACCAGCGGGCCTCAAGGCTTCCGGTGGATCCACCCCGCCGTGGGCCTCCCGCCATAGGCGGGAGGGGGAAAGATCGTTCGCGTAGGCGGGGTGTCGCTCCCCCGGCCCGGCACCGGCGCGAGCCGGGGCGGGCACGTGGGGCGTGGGGGTGAGGGTGCCACCCTGCCGCTTGGCGGGGTGGGGCTCCACGTGTTTCGGCGGAGGCAACGCGGCAGACTCGACGCCCGATGCTCCGTTAATGCGTAGGCGCAGAGCTTCGTATTCCGACGCGATGTCCGGGTACAGGGCGCAAGCCTGCTTGAACGCCTCAGACGCGTCGTCCGCACTTTTGCGTATCGACAAGCAGGCGGCTACCTCAAAGTAGAGCCGACCCATCACCTGCTGGATCAGCTGCCGTTGCCGCATATCGTGCTCGCGCTCCAAGAGGAGACCGTACATCCTGATGGCATCACGGTAGGAATGGATGGCATTCCGAGCTAGTCCGTTGGATGCCTCTCTGTTGCCGAGCTGAGTCGTCATCACCGCCAGCCCCCGATACGCATCAGTGTAGGCGTCGTTCAATTGGACCGCTCGGGAAAACTCCCCGCTCGCCCGATCGAGCTCACCCGCCTTGGCATAGCGGACTGCCCAGCGGAAGTGGGCAATATCCGGATGGGGAGGGGAGAACCAGCGGAAGAGGTCCCAGGTCCTCGCCGCGAGTGAGCAGGCGACGATCACGAGCGCGATGGTGAAACACCGCAACCCGTCACGGACGCGATGCTGCGCCACGCCCACGAGAGCGAGTGGCACCAGCACGACGCCGATGGCCACGGAGAACAGGGAGCCCATGTAGGGCCGCATGAGGCTGAGGACGCTGATCGTGCACGCCAGCAGACCGCACCGTGCCAGCGTCCCCATACGGCTGTGGTGCGATCCGACATGGCGCTGTGGGAGGAGAGTCAGAATGAGGAAGAGGGTCGAAAAGCAGAGGGCCCATGCGAGCGAGTCCTTTAGGACTTGAGACGACCAGAGCAGCGACGAGGGCCAGAAGCCGATCAGCGCCGCACCGACGAGGCCAGCCACTCGGTTGAAGAGTCGCCGGCCGATCGCGTACGCGAGGACCGCGACAAGCGAGGCCAACAGGCAGTTGACCAGCGCCGGGTAGAGCGGATGGGGTCCCAGCAGCCAGTAGATCAACCCGACGACAAAGAAGTACGTGAGATTGAGTTGTGGGTCGGACAACTCGAATCCTTTGGCCCAGGCGTTCGCAAACGTGGCGCCATAGAGGTGGTACGTGGTCGCGTCCACGCCAAACAGCCAGAACCCCTGACTGTACTGTTGCTGTTGGAGAATCGGCCACCCCCGGAGGGAGATGTAGAACATGGCGAACGTCACGCACACTCGCAGGCCGTAGGAGCCAAGGACGAGGCTCGTCAGGCGCCAGTCGCGCCCGACGCGGCGGGCGAGCACGACGAGGAGGGCCCCTTCTCCCACAATGAGCATGGCGAGCTTGAGCCACATCACGAGAGAGGGCGATCCTACATCCATCCGTTCCCCCAGTAGGCGACGATCGCGGCGTACTCGTGCAGGATGCCATGAATCTGCTCGAGGCTGGCCCCGTTGCCGTGAGCGTAGAACTGGCTGTACGGAACGGGTGTCGGGATAATGCGGATGCCCGGCGCCTGCTTCCGGAACGTCCTCACGGCACGACGCATGTGGTAGGGAGAACTGACGAGCAGGACGGAGCGCCAGCCTCGCTCATCGAGCAGGGCCTTCACGAACGCCACGTTCTCGAACGTGTTCGCCGCCCTGGTCTCCAACAGGATCGCCTCGGGCGGCACCCCATGGTTCACCGCGAGATCCCGCATGACCTCGGCCTCCCGAAAGACGAAGGCGTAGCCGGAAGAGAAGATCATCACGGGAGCCATCTCGGCGCGATAGAGGTCGACCGCCTGCTTCACGCGTTCCTGATACCCACCCCCCGCCTTCCCAGACTCCCCAACCCCCCCGGCAAACACGACAATGGCATCGACCGGCCGTGCTGGTTCAGTCACGCGCAACGGTTCAGCCAGGAACCACATGAACGAACTATGGAAGAGGAGGACATACACGGCGGCCACACCGACGGCTCCCTGCGCCACGCGGCGGCGCGCGCTGCGGTAGAGCCGGCGCAGCGATTCCTCCCACCGGTCTCCGCGGGCACGGCGCTCGAGGAGCGCGTGGTCAATCAGCTGCGACATCTGCTCGATCCGCGCCTCCCAGCTATTCTGACGGGCGGCATCGAACCGCCGCGCAACGACCTCCGGAGTGCGTTGATCCACGGCATCCTGGATCGTCTCGGCGAATTCACGAGCGTCCTGGGCCACCGCGACGATGGCCCCGAACTCGGCGTTGAAGCGGCGAATCTCCGGCAGGTCCGTGGCGATCACCGGGATGCCCATGGCGAGGTACTCGTTCAGTTTGGTCGGGTAGACATTCTCGGTGTATCGGCTCAAGCGGTAGGGAATGATGCCGATGTCGAACCCCTTGATGTAGCGAGGGACGTCGGCGTGCGATCGTGACCCGAGGAGGTGGACGTTGGAATGGTGGCTCAGCCGGGAGACGTCCGTCTGCCGAGGCCCCACGAGGACAAAACTCGCATGCGGCAGACGTTGGGCCACCGTCGCGAGCAATTCCTGGTCGAGCCACTGGTGGATCCCGCCGACGTATCCGATGATAGGGCGCGGCAGGCGGGTGAGCTCCTCCGGGACCGCGTCAGACTGCTGTCGGACCGCCTCGAATGTCTTCAAGTCGACGCCGAAGGGAAACAGATGCACGCGGGATGAGCCACGGGCCGCGCGAGCCCGGAGCTGTTCAGACGTGACGAAGACCAGGTCCACCTCCCGGAAGAGCCGCTCCTCGCTCGCGAGGATCTTGCGGGCCTGGGATGAGCTCGACGTGAAATCGTCGATGCAGTAGTAGACGGTCAATTGCGGGTCGAGCGCTTGGATCACGTCGCGCGCCAGGGGAGTGGGGAGGAACGTCCACACGAGCGGCCGCCGGCACCCCACGACGTGCATCCACCGCTGCAGCGCGCGCACCAAGAGCCACCGGTTGATCCCCCGGGCCATCCGCGAGTACGGAAACGGGAGGATGAGCGGCGAGTAGACGAACAGGTTGTCGCGTTCCTGCCGGAACCCTTTGGTCCCCCGCCGCCAGTTATGGAACCGGTGTCGCAGGCGCGGCAGGTCGCGCAGCGTTGGGGCGCGCACCCCGGTATTCTCCACGAACAGGACGCGGTTGCCGTTCGCCGCGAACGTGGACATAATCTCCTGGTGCCCCTGCCAGATGAAGTCCCAGTCGATTGAGGAAATGCAGATGACGTCCTGGCCGGTCAGCATGACGCGACGAACTCCCGATACCACAGTTCGAGCATGAGCAGCGTCCAGAGGTGATGGGAGACGTCCCGCCGTCCCTCGAGGTGATCGCTCACCAGACGGGTGATGGCGGATTGCCGCAGCCCCCCCGCCTCGGCGACCCGAGCGGCCGCCAGATGGTCCGTCAGGAACTCGCGCAACTCGCCCCGGAACCATCGACCGATCGGGACGGCAAACCCGCTCTTTCCCCGCCGAAGGTTCTCGGTCGGAACGAGGCCGTCCAGTGCCCGCTTCAAGATGTACTTCGAGGTAAGCCGCCTGAGCTTGAACGTGCTGGGCAGCCGCGCCGCGAATTCCACCAGGTGGTGGTCGAGAAACGGTGATCTGGCCTCGAGTGAGTTAGCCATCGTGGCGATGTCCATTTTCACGAGGAGGTCGGTCGGCAGGTAGAACTGGGTATCGACGGCGAGTGCCGCATCGACCGCGTCGAGCGGGCCGCTGTCTTGGAACAACTGGCCCACGACCCCGTGCTCCGCTGGGAACCCGTTCGAGGTGCCAATGAGGTCCGCCTTCTGATCACGGGTGAAGACGCCGACCCAACTTCGGTACCGGGCGGCCCGAGGGAGCTCGGAGGCGACCAGGAAACGCTCCAGCCGTGAGGGCCACTCTCTCGAGTCAGCCCGCCGACCGGGGAGCCGCCGGCCGACCCACCCGAGGGGCGCGCGGACGAATCCAGGGGTCTGCTGCCACATCTCCGCCAGCCGATTCGCGAGGTGCCGCTTGTAGCCGGCAAACGTTTCATCTCCGCCGTCGCCGTTGAGTGCGACCGTCACGTGCTCCCGCGTCAGCCGCGAGAGGTAGTAGCTGGGGATCGCTGAGGAGTCGGCGAACGGCTCGCCGAAATGCCGGACGAGCTTCGGGAGCACGTCGACAGCCCGCGGCCGGACGACAAACTCATGGTGCTCGCAGCCGAAGCGCTGCGCCACCCGGCGGGCGTGCGGCAGCTCGTTGTAGTCGGCTTCCTCGAAGCCGATCGAGAACGTCTTGACTGGCCGATCCGAGAGGCGGGCCATGAGCGCCGTGACGGCGCTCGAATCGATGCCGCCGCTCAGGAACGCTCCCAAGGGCACGTCGCTCACCAGCCGCTTGCGGACGGCCGCGGTGAGCAGCTCCAGCACCCGCTCTCCCGCCTCGTCCTCGCTGATCTGCAGCTTCGGGCCGTACGAGAGCGTCCAGTACTGCCGTAGCCGGCTGCCCGCGCGCTCGCGGATCAGGAGCGAAGCCGGGGGGAGTTTCTTCACCGCCTGGTAGATCGACAGCGGTGCTGGGATCGCCAGGTAGGTGAGGTAGTAGTCCAGCGCCTCCGGATCGAGCGCGCGCGGGATCGACCGATCCAGCATGAGCGCCTGGAGCTCGGAGGCGAAGACGAGCCGGTCGGCCGTGTCGCTGTAGAAGAGCGGCTTCTTGCCGAACCGATCCCGGCCCAAGAGCAGCCGACCTCGGCGGTCGTCCCACAACGCGAAGGCGAACATGCCCTCCAGCCGGCCGACGAACTCATCCCCGTGCTCCTCGTACAAGTGCACCAACACTTCCGTGTCGGTCTGGGTCGTGAAGCGGTGGCCCTGCTGGATGAGTGTACGCCGCAGCTCTTGGAAGTTGTAGATTTCTCCGTTGAGCACCGTCCACACGGTCCGATCCTCGTTCGCGATAGGTTGGTGGCCTCCCTGGAGGTCGATGATGCTCAGCCGACGGCTGCCCAACGCGGCCGCGGGTCGCCCCGACCCTGGGGCGCCATCCAGCGGAAACTGCGCGATGCCTTCGTCGTCCGGGCCGCGGTGCTGAATCGCCGCGCACATTCGGCCCAGCAGCTCCGCGTCGCTGGGGCGGCCGGAGAAATCAACGCTCCCGATGATCCCGCACATGGCAAGAGGAGGAAACCTGTGGGCTCCTCCGTGGGGTCAGTCGAGTTGGAACTCGTCTCGCCACGATCCGGTATCGTGGAACGGCGGCTGCGTGGACTTCTCGAGCACGAACGTCTCCAACACCAACACGTCCATCTGCGTGCGCATGAAGCAACGGTAGGCGTCCTCCGGCGTGCAGACGATCGGCTCGCCCCGCACGTTGAAGGAGGTATTCACGAGCACCGGACAGCCGGTCAGATCGTCAAACGCCCGGAGGATCTCGTAGAACAGGCCGTGCATCTCGCGACGCACCGTCTGGATGCGCGCCGAGTAATCCACGTGTGTGACCGCGGGGATGGTGGAGCGCGGGATGGTGAGCTGCTCGATCCCCCAGCGTCGGCGCGCGTCCGTTGGCTGCTCCACCCATCGCGACTGAGCGACGGGCGCGACGAGGAGCATGTAGGGGCTCTCGGCATCCAGGTCAAACCACTCGCGGACGCGCTCCCGCAGCACGGCTGGCGCAAAGGGCCGGAAGGATTCCCGGAGCTTGATCTTCAAGTTCATGACGCTCTGCATCCGGGGCGAGCGGGCGTCGCCAATGATGGACCGCCCGCCTAGCGCCCGGGGACCGAACTCCATGCGCCCCTGGAAGAGCCCGATCACTTTCTCCTCCGCGAGCAGGCGAGCCACATGCTCAGCGAACGCAACACGGTCGATATGGGTCGCCGGATACCCCCGCGCAGAAAGCCACGCCCCAATCTCCGTCTCGGAAAAGGCCGGACCGAGGAAACTTCCCTTCATCTCATCGTGATACTCAGGGAGGGCTCGCTCTTCTTCCGCCATGACGCCGGTGCGGGCGCGAGATGGGACGGTCGCCTCGGAGCCGACGGCCTGTCCGGCTTCGACCAGGACCGCCTCTCGGTGGGACCGCCATCGCCCGGCGCGCTCTGCGCTCACCCGAGGCTGCCCCAAGTAGCGATGCCACAGCGCGAGGGCGACCCCCAACGCCCCTCCGGCATCCCCTGCGGCTGGCTGAACCCAGATCTCCTTGAACGGCCCTTCTCGCACGATCCGCCCATTACCAACGCAGTTGAGCGCAACCCCTCCTGCCAGGCAGAGGTTGGGCAACCCGGTCAGTGTGTGGGCGTGTCGAGCCATCCGGAGCATGACCTCCTCGATGATCTCCTGGATGGAGCGCGCGAGATCCATCTCGCGCTGCGTCACAGGGCTCTCCGGCCTGCGCGCAGGCCCGCCGAAGAGCCGCTCGAACGCGCGCCCGGTCATCGTCAAACCCTCACAGTACGTGAAGTAGTCCAGGTTGAGGGTGAGGCTGCCGTCCTCATGGATGTCGACCAGATGATCCCGGATGAGCGAGACATACTTCGGCTCGCCGTAGGGGGCGAGGCCCATCACTTTATATTCGCCCGAGTTCACCTTGAAGCCGGTGAAGTAGGTAAACGCAGAGTAGAGCATTCCCAGCGAGTGCGGGAATCGCATCTCCTGTAGGAGGGTGAGCTCGTTTCCCTTCCCGACGCCGATGGACGATGTCGACCACTCGCCCACCGCATCCATCGTGAGAATAGCCGCCTCTTCAAACGGCGAGGGGTAGAACGCCGAGGCCGCGTGTGACTCGTGGTGGTCGCCGAACTTCACCTCGCCCTGATAGCCGAGCTCCTTGCCGATGACATCGGAGAGCCACAGCTTCTCGTGGAGCCACAGGGGCATGGCGCTGAGGAACGACTTCAAGCCTCTCGGGGCAAAGGCGAGGTAGGTCTCGAGGAGCCGGTCGAACTTCACGATGGGCTTCTCGTAAAAGCCGACGAGGACGAGGTCGTTGACCGAACAGCCCCCCTCTTTCAGGCAGAAGTCAATGGCGCGGGCGGGGAAGCTGGAGTCGTGCTTCTTTCGAGTAAAGCGCTCCTCCTGGGCCGCTGCGACGATCTCCCCATCCGCCACGAGGCAGGCGGCGGAGTCATGGTAGTAGGCGGAAATACCCAAAATCCGTGTGGGCACAGGCAGCTCCTGGGATGGTTAGAAGAGCGTGTAGATGAAGGGGGCGACGGCGCTGGATTGGGCGGTCACCAGCAGCACGCCCAGCAGCACCAGCATCAGCACAATCGGGGCGAGCCAGTACTTCTTTTGATGCCGGAGAAAATCCCAGAACTCTCGCAACAGCCTGGATTTTGCCATTGGTCAATACATGCGATCGTAGTGCTTCGGATCCCGAACCCGCTCCGGAGACAGGGACCAACCGGTCATCCCTGTTCCCTTCCTCCGCTGTAACGGGTCCCAGCCACACAGCCGCATCGCGAGCCCCACAGGAGTGAACACCAGGAAAAAGAACGCGGATAACGCCAGCCGTATATTGAACCAGCCGAGGGCATGCGCGAAGCGCCACCACAGCGCGCTGGGAATGCGCAGGAGCGATGGCTGTGTGAGCGCCGGCACCAGCAACGCAACCGACACGATGCCCCATCCTGCCGCTGCGACTTCCCTCCCCCGCCACAGGGCATAGATGGCCAGGAGCCCGCATACGGCTCCCACCGAGAGCCCAAACGATCGCTCAGTCCCCTGCCCTTTTGCGCTCATGTCTCGTCAGAAAATCGTCATATTTTGACACATCCTGAAGGAGAATACAATGCGTCCTACCGAAACCAGTCAGCCTGGAGAACCTTCAGCCGCTGGGCGATGAGCCTGGCGAGGGCGGCGTTTCCCTCGCTCGTCAGGTGCACTTCATCGTAGAACAATCGCTTGAGCTGACTGGGGAGCTGCGTCTCGTACAACGGGCCCTGCGCATCAATCACATTCATGTCGGACCTGAGGGCCATCTCCTCAAGCGCGATCATGGTCTTCCGATACGTCACGAGGAACGTATGGTACCAGCTCGCCGTCGTGCTGATGTAGTCGATGTCAACCGCCTCCGGCACGACCACCACGAGAATCCCCCGCGCCCGACACGCTTGGATCATCGCTTCCATGTTGTCGCAGAACCGTTTGGAGAGACGGATGGCCGTCTCGGTCGTCAACTCCCTGTGTGTCGCCTTGAGCAGCAGGTGCTGGAGCGAGGCGTAGAACGCGCTGAACCTGGACAGCGCATGGTGCACCCGATACGCCAGCCATTGCGGTTTCGATTCCAAGATCGCCGGTTTGAAGAGGTCGTTGTGCAGGCAGTAGAAGATCTCCATGTCATGCTCAAACCGAAACCCCTCTGGTTGGCGGACGGCCTTTAGATAGTCCGAGTCGACCCCAGGCACTGCCATATTCAGCACCTCGAATCGGCTCTTCCCTGCCGCTTCATTCAGGAAGCGCTCCAGGTACGCGGGAAACGCGTGATCCCCCGGCGTGGTCACCCCATAGGCTGAAGATGCTCCAAAGACGAGCATGCGGATTGATCCGTGGGATTTCTTGAACGGATAGTACCGGCCGCGGACCACGGCGCCTCGGGTGAGATCGAACGCATGGGGGTCGATCGCCTCTCGTTCGACATAGAAGGTTCCCTGTTTTTTGACAATCTCCTGCTTGTCCTCGAATAGGAACCGATGGAGCTCAGGCACTCCGTAGTACAGCGGTTTCATGGTGCCGTTCAGACACGACCACACCACGCGTGTCCCCACCTCGGCACCCGTGAGCAGGAAAAGTGTGGGCAAGATCGCGAAGACGAGCGACTTCTTCGTCCACTGGATTCGAGAGGTCATCGCACGCTGATCTATGCGGGCGCCTGGTGATGGGTCCGCATCGCCTGGGCGTCAACGGGCTAGTCTGGTTCCAAGGCGCGAGCGCTGAGAGCGAGCGTCGAGAAGCTCGATCATGGGGGCCACGAGGAGCTCTGCGAGCCGGTCGCTCCCTTTTGCCGTGAGGTGCCTCCCATCGTAGCAGAGCTCCCTGTCGTGGAGGTCGATGACCCGCCCAAGGTTGACAAGTGTCAGCCCTGGGAAGCGCCTGTGAAGCATGGCGGTCAGCACCGCCTGCTGTTCTGCATGGGCGTCCGAAATGTCCAACGAGCGAACAACCACCGCTCCCTTGCCCTGGCTCAGGACGTAGTCCACCGCGGTCGCCATCGACTGGCAGTAGCGGCTCCAAGGCTCAGGACAATCTGGGCTGCCGCGGATGGC
>OBEQ011878637.1_pt1 | contig 13792 bp, 13 predicted proteins | sample 1670901 | NCBI WGS metagenome assembly OBEQ01 (sample SAMEA104232315, study PRJEB22302) | groundwater metagenome | biome: forest; feature: aquifer; material: groundwater | place: USA | collected 2011-08-07 | depth 5.4 m
GAGATTGCCTGAGGCGTTCTGGAAGCAGAAGGGGTGATGGTGAAGGGAATTGTCGAAAAGCCCACTAAGTCCTATCTGATCAATGCAGGAATCTATTTGATAGAATCGTCAGTGCGTCGACTGATTCCAAAGGCACTGCGTTTGGATATGCCGGAACTGATTCAAAAAATATTGGATACCGGAGGCCGGGTGGTGAGTTTCCCGATTCGGGAATATTGGCTGGATATCGGAAATAAGGCAGATTATAAAAAGGCCCGGATAGATGCTTCTAAGATGCGAAAGGTTTTGTAGAGGGTGTGAAAGAAATGGCTCGCGCGGAAAAGGTTCCATAAGTGAAGGTTTTAGTGACAGGTGGTGCTGGGTATGTGGGTTCGACCCTTGTTCCGTTTTTGCTTGAAAAAGGGCATGCGGTAAAGGCTTTGGATAATATTTCCTTTGGTGGCGCATCTCTTCTAGGCGTCTGGTCTCATCCAAAATTTGAATTTATTCAAGCGGACATCCGAGACCAAAGGGCCGTAGAAAATGCTTTGGAAGACATCGATGCCGTTGTCCATTTAGCCGCCATTGTGGGCGACCCGGCCTGCGCTAAAGCTCCAGAGTTGGCTGATTCGGTGAATCGTGGCGGTTCGTTGCTCCTATTCCAGCAAAGTCAAAAAGCGAATGTTAAAAGATTTGTATTCGCTTCAACTTGCAGTAATTATGGGCGGATGAATAACCCAAACAAATATGCGGATGAGAGGTCGGATTTAAATCCTCTTTCTTTGTATACCAGAACAAAAGTAGATGTTGAGCAGGCTATTTTGAGGTCGGCATCTATGACAGGAATATGCTCGACTGTACTGCGTTTTGCAACGGTCTACGGTGTGTCTCCCAGAATGAGATTTGATTTAACTGTCAATGAATTCACCTTGCAACTTCTGACTGAGAAGCGTTTAGTGGTCTTTGGGGAGCAATTTTGGAGACCTTATGTGCACGTCAGAGACATTGCCGGAGCCATAGCTCTGGTTTTAAATTCCGATGTGAAGATAATAAATAATGAGACATTTAACGTTGGCAATACGGAGCAAAACTACACCAAGGCTCAACTGGTTGAGTTAATCAAAGGCCACCTCAAGGATCCCGTAGAGATCAGCTACGTGAAAAAGGAGGAGGACCCGAGAGATTACAGGGTGTCATTTGAGAAGATTGAGAAGAAACTGGGTTTTAGAACCACTCGCACAGTGAAAGAAGGAATATCAGAAATTATTCGTGCGCTTCAGAGTGATATTTTTTAAAAAATTGACAACTTGTTGTATCAAAATTGATCTCTGTTAAATGAAAATGAGAATAAATAATCGAAGTATACCTTTATGTGTGCCCTGCATGGCAGGCAATGAATGGAAATACATCAAAGAGTGTCTGGACACGAATTGGGTTTCGTCCGTCGGCTCATTTGTGAACCGGTTTGAAAAAGCGGTCGCGGACACCGTCGGTACGAAATACGCGGTCGCCACCGTGAATGGGACGGCGGCGCTTCACGTTGCTTTGCTTGTTGCCGGAATCCGGCCCAATGAAGAAGTGCTCGTTTCGGATCTGACCTTCATCGCGCCAGCCAATGCCATTCGTTACGTCGGTGCTTGGCCGGTTTTCATGGATGCCGAGCCTGCCTATTGGCAGATGGATGTTCAAAAAATGAAGCTTTTTCTGGAAAAAGAGTGTCACTGGCGAAAAGGGAGGTTGATTAATAAAAAAACACACCGGCGCGTCAAAGGTATTTTGCCGGTTCATATTTTAGGACATCCGGTGGATATGGACCCTCTTCTTACTTTAGCAAAAAAATATAATTTAGTCGTAATCGAGGACGCGACCGAGAGTTTGGGCGCCAAGTACAAAAGTAAAAAAGTCGGAAACCTCGGGCACGTGGCCTGTTTCAGTTTTAATGGAAATAAAATTATAACAACCGGCGGCGGGGGCATGATCGTCACCGATAACAAAAAATGGGCTGAAAAAGCAAAATATTTGACGACCCAAGCAAAGGACGATGAGATCGAATATATTCATAAACAAATTGGTTATAATTACCGGCTCACGAATATTCAGGCGGCGATGGGCTGCGCGCAAATGGAACAGTTGGACTCATTTATCGTCAAGAAACGGGAAATAGCAGGCCGCTACACTGGCCTTCTGAGAGGTGTTCCGGGTATTTCATTGATGCCGGAAGCCCCCTGGGCCAAAAGTATATTTTGGCTGTATACGATTCTGGTCGACGAGAAAGCCTATGGAATGGGTAGCCGCACACTCATGAAACGCTTATCCGGCCACCGAGTTCAGACGAGGCCCCTTTGGCAGCCGCTTGGACGCTCAAAGGCGTATCTCAAAGCGCAATCATACCGTATAGAAATCGCTGATATTTTAAATAAAGAGGCCTTAAGCCTTCCTTCCTCTGTCCATTTAAAAAGATCAGACATGATCAAAATAGCAGGCCTTATTAAAGATTCCTCAAAGAAGAAATGACGGCTCAGGAAGCCCATGAGCGTATTTGCGAATTGGAAGTTGAATATGATTTGTTGCAGTATAAAGTGGACGGGTGGTGCGTGTGGCCGCTGTTTCGGTTTTCCGCCGCCTTGGCCCTGCAGGACCTCTCTTTGGGTTCACCTGAAGGCCTATCTAGAATGCAACGTTACGCTCTCGCTCTGAAAGATCTAGCCGGTTTGGCATTCCTAAAAAAATCAAGAGTCATTGTCAAAACTTATTCCTCGGCAAGGGTCGAATCGGAAGGAAATTTATACAAAGATGTTTATTTTGATGATTTACTCAGAGAGCTTCGAGATTTCTCTAAAATCGAAAGCGTAAACAATCGCATTTTTTTTCAAAGGGGTAAAAAAGCGCTTTATAAAAGCGACATGACGACAACCGGTTTGAATATTGTAGCCAGTCAATTGATCAAAACAGGAGGCCCGCGTGTTGCTGCCGATGTTGCTCAAAAATTAGGAGGGCTTCTCCAAAAAGAAAAGGGGCTCGAACGGTTTTCTCCCTCTGCGGTTACGGCTTCTGTTTTATCGTTCTATTGGACAAAGAAACTTTATCATTGGCTCTTGGGCAAAACGAAACCCAAATATGTGTTTGTGGCGGATCCAGGGGAATACGAAATTGTGACAGCGGCAAAAGAGAGGGGAATAAAGGTCATCGAATTCCAGCACGGGATCGGGGACCGCCATAACAGCAGCTATTCCTGGCCTGCCGACGCGTTGCCCCACAAAGCCCATATGCCATTGCCGGACCGTATATTTCTTTATGGCGACTACTGGATGAAAGAACTGAATGCCGGCGGTTTTTGGAATGAGGAGCTCTGTCCCGTGGGAAGCCTCCGTATTGATGGGTATCGCAAGGCTGCGATTCAGAATAACGGGAGGCTGAACATTCTGATCACGACTCAGGGCATCGATGTGGACAAAATAATCGAATTTATTCTTAAGTTTATGAACTGTGCCGCGGGTCAGCACGATCTCCATATGATTTTTAAACTGCACCCGCTTTATGAAAATAGTAAACGTCGATACCAAGAGGCATTTTCCGGATCTAAAAATATAGAGGTCCTTTTGGGAAACGAAGGGCCGTCCACTTTTGAGCTTTTAATGAAAAGCAGTTTGCACGCAAGTATTTCTTCCGCTTGTCACTATGATGCGTTGGCGCTCGGCGTCCCGACCGTCATCCTTCCGTTTACGACTCAAGAGACCGTCATGCATCTTTGCAAGGATGGACATGCGTCTTTGGCTCGTACTCCTCAGGACTTGTGGCAACTGGTCTCAACTATGGAGCAAAGGCCAGTGCCTGAAGAGGTCCGCAATCGATATTTTAAGGCGGGTGCCGTAGAGAATATGAAAAAAGAATTGGCGGTTTTGTCATGACCGCAGAATACCGGCAATGTTCCCGCTGTGTGTTGGATACAACCGCAAAAGATATCACCTTCGATGCAAACGGTCTTTGCAGTTATTGTCAAAAATTTGATTCGACGGTGCGAGATTGGATTTTTATGGATGAAAGTGCAAAAAAGGCAGAACTCGATCGCATCGTCAAAAAAATTAAAACTTTGGGCCGGAATAAATCTTATGACTGCATTTTGGGATTGAGCGGCGGCGTGGACAGCACTTACCTCGCTTATTTTGCAAAAAAGAAACTGGGATTACGGCCTCTGGCTGTTCATTTCGATAACGGATGGGATTCGGAACTCGCTGTCAGCAATATCAAGCAGATCGTCAGTAAATTGGGCCTCGATCTTTACACGCACGTGATCCATTGGGATGAATTTAAGGATCTGCAGCTTGCTTATCTCAAGGCTTCAGTGATCGATATCGAGGTGCCCACGGATCAGCTCATTTTTGCGAGTCTTTACAGGATCGCTTATCAAAAAAAGATCAAAACGATCCTGAGCGGAAATAACAACGCCACCGAGTTCACGATGCCCAGGGGCTGGAATTACGAAGCGAAGATGGATCTCGTGAACTTAAGAAACATCCATCGACAGTGCGGGAGCTTAAGGCTCAAAGGATTCCCTAGGCTAGGCTATTATCACAGGTATTTTTATGACAAGATTGCGCAGATCAGGCAGGTTTTTCTGCTGGAATACGTCCATTATGTTAAAAAGGATGTTAAAGAAATCATCAAAAATGAATTGGGATGGAGGGACTATGGGTACAAGCATTACGAATCGATCTTTACACGTTTTTACCAGGGTTATATTCTTCCCAAAAAGTTTAATGTGGATAAGAGGAAAGCGCATTTATCCAATCTGATCTGTTCGGGTCAGATGACCAAAGAAGAAGCGCTGGAAGAGCTAAAGCAAGAGCCATACCCGATTGAGCAGCAGTGGGCGGACAAAGAGTATGTCATCAAGAAATTAGGATTGACGGAATCCGAATTTGAAAACATTATGCGCTTGCCGATCAGGGATCACGCGGAGTTTGGGCGCGAAAAAGATGATTTAAAACTTTTTAGGGTTTTTATCCAATGGCTCAAACGTTTTTTTGCTAAAAATAGGGAGTTTGAAACTCAGCAGTGACTGTTATCGTGGACTATGGAATGGGAAATCTGGGCTCTATTCGGAACATGATTCGGAAGGCCGGCTTTGAAGCCAGCCCGTCTTCGAGCACAGCGGATATTCGTCACGCCAGGAAACTAATTTTGCCGGGTGTGGGAGCGTTTGATGCCGGCATGACACACTTGAATGAATTAGGTTTAATACCCATATTAGAGGAGAAAGTCATGCGAGACAAAGTCCCTATTTTAGGGATTTGTCTGGGCCTTCAGCTTTTTTCCAAAAAAAGCGAGGAGGGTGTAAAACCTGGCTTGGGTTGGATCAATGCGGAAACCGTGCGATTCCGGTTTGAAAACGGCTCCGGCAACTTGAGAATCCCGCACATGGGTTGGAACACCGTACAAAAAAATCGCGAAAGCCAATTGTTTCATGCTTTGCCGGAGGCTGCGAGGTTTTATTTTGTCCACTCCTATCATGTCCTTTGCGGCAATAAGGACGATGAGACCTTGAAAACCCGGTATGGTTATGATTTTACCTCGGCTATCGAGCATGAAAATATCTATGGAGTGCAGTTCCATCCGGAAAAAAGCCACAAGTTTGGGACTCAGGTGCTAAAAAATTTTTTGGAGTTTGCTTAGATGCTGATGACGCGCGTTATTCCCTGCCTCTTGATCCAGCAAACGTCGCTGGTCAAGACCATGCATTTTAAGAATCCACGGTATGTCGGAGATCCGATCAACGCGGTCCATATCTTCAATGACATGGAGGTTGACGAGATTGCGATTCTGGACATCGACGCCACACATGAAGGCAGAAAACCTGATTTTAAGATGGTAGAAAACTTGGCCGGCGAATGTTTCATGCCCTTGTCGTACGGGGGAGGTATCCGAAATTTAGAAGACGTAAGGACGATTCTAAAAATAGGCGTCGAAAAAGTCATCATAAACACGTGTGCATTTGAAAATCCGGAATTTATCCGATCGGCGGCCAAGGAGTTCGGGAGCCAGAGCGTTTTAGTCTCCGTGGATGTGAAGAAAAGACTTTTCGGAAAGTATGAGGTTTTTGTGAACGGCGGAAGAAAAAGTACCGGCAAAGATCCCGTGGAGTATTCCAAGCGGATGCAGGAACTGGGGGCAGGTGAGATTATTCTTACTTCAATTGACAGGGACGGAACTTGGGAAGGGTACGACATTGATCTCGTCAGGCGAGTGGCGTCGGCAGTGTCGGTCCCGGTTATCGCCTGCGGTGGCGCGGGACGGTTGGCAGATTTTTCCGAGGCAGTCAAAAGCGGCGGCGCTTCGGCTGTAGCGGCCGGCAGCATGTTTGTTTATCAGAGCAGGGACATGGGAGTGTTGATCAACTATCCTGTCAGGGACGAGATTGAGAAGATTTTTTAAGCAGACGGAAGGAGCTTCTCATTGAGCCATAGCATCGCTCTTATAGGTTTCGGTATGTGGGGGAAAAATCTGGCGCGTAATTTCCATGATTTGAACGCGCTCAAGGTCATCTGTGACGTGAGCAAACCGCTTCTTGCAGAAGCGGGGAAACTTTATCCGGGTGTCGACACATCAGACTCCATCGATGCCGTGATGGAAAGAAAAGATATCCAGGGAATTGTCATCGCCTCGCCTCCTGCCGAACATATGAGATTGGCCGTGAGAGCGATGGAAGCGGGCAAAGACGTGCTTGTTGAAAAGCCTTTGGCGTTGAGTGAGGCGGACGGCAGGAAGATTCAAGAGACGGCCCAGAAATTTGAAAAGATATTATTGGTGGGGCACGTGTTGGAATACCATCCGGCTATCCTAAAACTTCGCGAATTGCTGGAAGTCGAGGCGCTCGGTAAATTGCGCTATCTGTATTCCCATCGTTTGAATCTGGGGCGGATTCGGGCGGACGAGAATGCCCTTTGGAGCTTCGCTCCGCATGACGTGGCGATAGCGCTGCGCCTGATGAAGGGCGCTCCGGAAAGCGTGACCTGCACGGGGGGGTCGTATCTCAACTCTAAGATCGCGGATACTACCATCACCGTGATGAATTTCCCGAATGGGGTCCAGTCTCATATTTTTGTGAGCTGGCTCCATCCGTTCAAAGTCCAGCGGTTTGTGATCATCGGCGATCGCCAAATGGCCGTCTTTGACGACACCCTGCCATGGACAAAAAAACTTCTACTTTATCCCTACCAGGTCGATTTGACCGATGGGCAAGTACCGGTCGCGCGAAAGGCGGAAGGAATCGCGGTCCCTCTCGTCAAAAAAGAACCGCTTTTGGCCGAGTGCGAACACTTTTTGAAATGTGTGGCAACACGACAGAAACCTTTGACGGACGGTGAATGCGGAGTCCAGGTGCTCCGGGTGCTTGAAGCGGCCCAACAATCCATGCAGCAAGGAGGCAAAGCGGTGTCTATGGAAATCAACAGGAAATTTTTTATTCATCCGACGGCTGTCGTGGACGTCGCCGCCGTGATTGGAGAGGGGACGAAAATTTGGCACTTTGCTCATGTGATGGCGGGGGCCAAGATCGGAAAGAATTGCATTTTGGGGCAAAATGTGTACATGGCTCGAAATGTTATTCTAGGGGACGGCGTGAAAATTCAAAATAACGTGTCGCTCTACGAGGGCGTAACACTGGAGGATTATGTTTTTTGCGGGCCGTCTATGGTATTTACGAATGTTATAAACCCAAGAAGTGAGATATCACGTAAGAATGAATTTAAACCGACTTTGGTCAAACGGGGAGCGAGTTTGGGAGCTAATTGCACTTTGATTTGCGGAGTGACTGTTGGCCGCTATGCTTTTGTGGGCGCCGGCGCGACCGTTACGAAAGATGTGCCCGATTACGCATTAGTGGTCGGGACGCCGGCCAAGATCACCGGCTGGATTTGCGAATGTGGACAAAAACTTTCGTTTTCGACCGGCGATGCCATCTGCGGAGCATGTAAAAAATTCTATCGAAAGACTCATGAAAGCCATGTGGAGAAAAAGGCTTGAACATTGTCACCATTGTCGGCGCCAGGCCTCAATTTATCAAATCAGCTCCTGTTAGCAAGGCTCTTCGCAAAGCCGGCCATCGTGAAATAATCATTCATACGGGCCAACACTACGACCAGAAGATGTCACGGATTTTTTTCGAAGAACTTAGCATCCCAAAACCGGAGGTAAATCTTAAAATCGGTTCCGGAACTCATGCTTATCAAACGGGACATATGATGATCGGGATCGAAAAGGTTCTATTAAACACAAAGCCCGATTGGGTGCTGATTTACGGAGACACGAACTCGACGCTGGCAGGCGCCTTAGCAGCTTGCAAAGTGGGATGTCGTTTGGCGCATATCGAAGCGGGAATGCGTTCCTACAATCGCCAAATGCCTGAGGAGCACAATCGGGTGCTTGCGGATCATTGCTCGGATGTCCTCTTTTGTCCGACAAAAAACGCCGTCAGAAATCTTCGACGCGAGGGTATTGTAAAAGGGGTTTATTTGGTGGGGGACACGATGTACGATTCAACACTAGAGTACGCGAGGGTTGCAGAAAAGCGGTCAACTATTCTGAAGAAACTGGGTTTAAGGCCCAAAGCGTATTTTTTAGCCACTGTTCATAGATCTCAAAACACGAATGATTGTAAAAATCTGAAAGAAATCTTGGAAGGGTTTTCACGCTTAAACGAGCTTGTTATTTTTCCCGTTCACCCAAGAACCCGGAAGGCCATCGACAGCTTGAACGGAGGCTCCAATCTTAAAAAAGAGGGCTCCAGCATAAAAATGATCGATCCTGTCGGGTATCTCGATATGCTGCTCCTTGAAAAAAACGCCAAGGTCATATTGACTGATTCCGGCGGTATCCAGAAGGAAGCTTATTTCTTGAAAACGCTTTGCATCACGCTTCGCACGGAAACGGAATGGCCTGAAACCGTCGCCGCAGGATGGAACGTCGTCGCCGGACCGGATTTATCACGGGTCTCTATTTTGGCAAAAAAAATCGTTCCACCGTCCCGAAAAAACGTTTTTGAATTCGGGGATGGAAGGGCGACCCAAAAAATACTAAGGCTTTTGGAAACAGTATGAAAGCGCGAACAGTTTTAATAATTTGCGAATTCTTCCCGCCCTGCCGCGACATGACTTCGTCCTCAAAGCGGTTGGAAGGTTTTACGAGATATTTGTCCTCATTTGGCTGGAACCCGATTATCTTGAACCATCAATGTTCTTGCGTAAACGGCGTCGCTCTTGCGGAGCAGCAACCATGGGCGGATTCTTTTTTTCTGCATGAAAATGACTCGATTCAAAATCTTCACGAAGCCTTATCGATGAGAAACGAATCAAGGCCATTGATCATTCGGATCTCATCCAAGGAAAAAAAGATAATCAATCTGAGACTACGTTTGGCCGCATTGACGAATCCAAGGTTCGAAGTTGACAATCATTTTGGCCGAGCCTGTGCAGTGGATTCAAAATGTATCTCGTTTTTGCCGCTGAGGGCTCTTTTATCTGTCTTCCGAAAGCTTCTTTCATGGATCTCCACATTTTATTGGGATCAAACCGATTGGCCCGAGAGAGCAACGCGAATCGCAAAAGCTGTCTGTGGAGAACTAAAAGAGATAGATCTGATTTTTTCGACTTCGCCTAACGTGGTTAATCATGTGATCGCTTGCCGGGTTTCAAAGGCTATGAGACTACTTTGGATCGCGGATATCAGGGACTCCATCATTCGATCTTGCGCAGATGCAAGTCATTTTACCGGTTCCATCAAATATGGCTTTTTGAAGAAGGCCTCCGCTTTAGTTCATGTGACACCCGAAGAAGCGGAAAGGGATAAACATTTTTTCACAAAACAAAGTTACGTGATTGAGAACGGATTCATAGATGACGAACTTAAAAGGGCAAAGGGTTCAGCGAATCATTCAAATGGCGTATTTGTCATGCGTTACTTGGGAGTCGTAGACGCCTTCTCACAGTTGGACACTTTTTAGAAAGGTTTTGCGCTTTTTTTAAAATTGACAAGGGTGACCCAGTCTAATTTGAAATTTCAGTATTACGGGCAGACGTGGAAAAAAGTCCAGAATCTTGTTGATCGGCTTGAACTCCAGCAGTTTTGCGAGGTTCACCCAACTGTTTCACGTGACAGGGCTATGGAGCTTATGATCACGGCCACTGTTTTGGTCCAGCCCATTGACTCACGATATCCCGGATGCCCAGGAGCGAAGTTTTACGAATATGTGGGATCGGAAAGGCCTATTCTGGCAACCGGGGGACAGGAAGTTTACGTCGAATCCATTCTAAAAAAAACAGGATGCGGAATACCGGCCCACAGTGTCGAAGAGGTTTGCAAGGCCCTTCAGTTATGGTATTCAAATTATCTCAGAGACGGAGACGTGCTTCTTAATTATAACAAAAATGAAATCATGCGATTTTCAAGACAAAATTTGACGAAGAAATTGGCTGATGTCTTTGAAGCCCTCATTTAAGCACTCGTCTCGGTTGAATCCGAACTTATTAACTTATTGATTAGTATGTCACTTTCAAAGCCAAAAAAACTTGGGATTATTGGAGCCGGTAGAATTATTGAAGACGGCCATCTGCCCGTATTGTTGAATATCAAAGAAATTGAAGTGGCATGGGTCAGCGACAGCAATCCGCAGCGTTCCGAATTGATTTCAAAAATGTTTGGCGTTCCTTGCCAACCCATTGATTCAGTCATGTCCTTATTGAAAAATATCGACTTGTGTTTGATTGCTATTCCCGTGGGGGCGCGAAGACCGTATATAGAGGCCTGCGCACGGGCCGGGATCCCTATTTATGCCGAGAAACCATTCGCCAGAACAATAGAGGAACAAAGATATTTTTGTTCGTTATTCCCGGATTTTAACGTTGCCGTCGGATTACAAAGGCGATTTTTTCACGGCACTCAAGTCATGAAGGATATTATCCAAGAAAAATTTTTTGGAAAACTCACCAAAATCGAGCTAAATCACGGGCAGTATTCTTTAAAAGCCGGAAGTCCAGGCCGCTATATTACTGATTCACAGCTCTCCGGCGGAGGCGTGATCATAGAGTCCAGCATTCATTGTTTGGACCAAATACTCTATTGCACGCAAGCAGAGGCGGTTACCGTACGGTCCGCGGAGGCGGTGGTCTTTAATAATATTGATTATGAGACGACCGTTGATTCCTCTCTTGCGATCAATGACGGGTCCAACATTGGTGTGCATTCCAATCACACCAGTCTTCGAAACCTAGAAAATGGTTTTGTATTTTATTTTGAAAAGGCGTCTGTTTTTTTGGGGATCTTGCCTGACTCTTTGCCACTCATTAAATCTTTAGCAACTTCTCAGTCTGCTAGATGTTTTAGCATCCGTCAATCGAATGGTTCGTGGGCTTTAACCTCTTATCAGTCATTTTATTTATCTTGGATTTATTTCCTCAAAGGCATTGAAGATAAAACGATCGAAATAACATCGGCAGCCCGAAGCTATCTGACCATGACATGGGTCGATACTATTTATAAAAAAATTTTCGTATGATAAAAATCGGACTATTGGGAGCAAACGGTCAAGTCGGCACGGAAGTGGCTTTTCATCTATCGCTCAAACACGATATTGACATCCTTTGCCTTATCCGATCGGAATATAGCGCAGCATTATTCAAGCTCCTTGCAATTCCGTATAAGGTAGTTGACTATTCAGACAAAAAAACCTTGAGCCAATTATTATCCAGCTTCGATGTCGTGCTCGATTTCAGCTACACTTCCGGAGAAGTCAGCGATATTTTAAAATGGATAAAAAAGCACGTAGAATCAGTCATTAGTGGTATGCGCGCCCACAGCAAATATTTTTACATGAGCAGCATCATGGCTTATGGCGTACCCAATCCCGCTGATCATTTGAGAAATTATTTATTTCCACGGACTGTTTATGCCTACAGCAAACGATGCGCGGAATCAACGGCACGGAAGATGGGAAATAAATATCAAGTGGATATTTATAATTTTCGGCTTGGACAAGTCCATGGACCCTTACAAATGGTGACGCAATTATTTATATCCAAGCTACGCACAGGGAAGCTTTACGTAAACGGTGCGCCACAAAGTTTGACTAATACCGTTTTTACTCATTCAATCAGCGAAGCTATTTCAAAATGCATTCAAGGCAATGTTATTCCGAGAACTTATACCATAGTCTCTTTTCCTCAATGGACATCCGAAGAACTGTTTCATTTCTATGAAAATAGGTACGGATTTAATGCTGAAATTAAATATGTTGGGGCCGCTCGTACCGGTCAATTTTATTTAGTGAGCCGCTTCGATGCGCTAAAAAAAATGAGGTCATTAAGAGATCTTGTTGAGACTTATTTTTTAATAAATTGCCCTTCAGTTGCGTTTAGAATCAAGGGCTGTTTTAGAAGAAAAGCCGCTCAAGGCGAAATTTCAATGATGCATCCCGAAGATGAAATATACCCCATGTTGCTGGGTCCCGTTCCCGAGGTTCCGGCGCCCACAGTGCCGAATATCAAATCAGCTATTCCCGAGACGCAAAAGTCGATGGATCATTTTGAAACCACCTTGTTTAAGGTCATTGATAAAGCAAAGAAAAAAGCCAGCGTTACGTCTACTTAAAAGAGGTTATATGGTTAATGAAAAAATAATCGGCGCAAAGAAAACCTGGTCACCTTATGACCTTCTTTCTAATTCATCAAAGAATTTTTTGAAGCGTTTTTGGGACAAGATCGGGTTGAGCAAAGAGTTTGGGTCGATGTGCCGATATGAATTAGACATGCTTCTTCTTCGGATATCTTGCACGTTTAATATTGTCCAAAAAAAACAAATAAATAGTCTGAGAACTGAAAAGGGGCTGAAGGTGAATCTGGGTTGCGGCTGGGCCCCTATTCCCGGCTGGATCAATCTCGATTGCTATCCACCGCCTAAAGAAGAATCAAAAAAATTTAAAATTCTTGTACTCGATATGAGAAAAAAACTACCTTTCTCTGATAACTCTGTCGTGTCCATTTACTCGGAGCACTTTATGGAACATCTTCCATTTCGAATTGTCCGAGATTTTTTAATTCCGGAGTGCCTCAGGATGCTATCGCCGGGTGGGCTTATTCGCATGGGTGTCCCTGATGGCGAAGTGTTTATAAAAAGATATCAATTGAGAAACGCCAACGACAGTCCAAACGTGACCAGCAATCCAATACCTGAGATTATGAACATCAATGACATCGCGCATGGCGGCGGACATTTTTATTTATATGATTATGAGGTCTTGGAAAAAATATTTAAAGAGGCCGGCTTTAAGAATTTACGAAAATGCAGTTCATTCGAAACCTATGCGTCTTATTTCGAGAAGCTTGATCAGGATGATGAATGGCGAATCAAGAATACAGTATTTATCGAAGGACAGAAATTATAAATTTCTCTACTGATATGTCTAAAAAAATTCTTTATTTTCAATATACGGATCCGGCCATAGGATACCCGCCCCTTGAGCATAGCTCCGAAATACTTGCTAACAAGGGGTGGCAGGTCCTTTTTTTAGGAATTACATATGCAAATAATATTTTTAGTCTAAAGACACATCCTAATATTAAAGTTAAAAAACTGAAATTTATCAACGCAGGATGGCGTCAAAAAATTAACTTTATTTGGTTTAACATTTGGGTTGTTTTTTGGGCGTGGTACTGGCGACCTGATTGGATATATGCCTCAAATTCAACATCTGCGCCTGCAGTGATCGCCTTCAATCCGTTCTATCGAGACCGAATCATCTATCATGAACATGATTCGCCGGATA
>OBEQ012922941.1_pt1 | contig 13792 bp, 8 predicted proteins | sample 1670901 | NCBI WGS metagenome assembly OBEQ01 (sample SAMEA104232315, study PRJEB22302) | groundwater metagenome | biome: forest; feature: aquifer; material: groundwater | place: USA | collected 2011-08-07 | depth 5.4 m
AAAACCCCAAATTCCGGCGCTATTCTTTCGTCGATACTCTTGAATCCCCCTTTCTTGAAATGTTTTTCAAATAGCATGCTATGCGTGCGCGCTACACTCAACCACACGCACACCTCGGGCCGCAGCAACGAGCCGAGAAACCGGCCCTCACCGGGCCTGTCTCCGTCGGCTTCAACGATGTATATTTTTTCCGCATACGGCCCTTTCCATGCTGCGATCGGAGCGGCGAGTATGAGCCATATCCACTCGAGAGGCGAAAAGCTCTTGCGTTTCAATCCCAAGATGTCGAAGCAGATGCCGTAGGCGCTGTTGGCATGATGCGAGTACTTTGCCGCGCTTCCCAGTTGTACCTCGGTGAGGTGGAGAGCCATCGTCTTGCCGTTGGAGCCGGTGATAAGTGCGACACGCGGCGCCCACTTCCGGAGGCGGATACGGGCGAAGAATCTGAAGTAGCGGGCCACCAAGAGGTAGACCGCGATTTTTAGTTCTTGCAGCATTAGAGCCAGAATACTCGATTTCCCGTGCTCTCGCCATCGGGGCGGTGCGGCTGTAGTATGGGATCGACGAAAGATAAACGGAAGGTCGCAATATTCGATGTGGATGGCACCATTTTCCGCTCGTCGCTTTTGATACAGGTAGTTAACCGGCTTATCGAAAAGAAGGTATTTCCGACTTCAACGCGGCGTGTCTACGAGCGGGAGTACGAGCGTTGGCTCAATCGTGAAGGCGACTACGACGCTTATATCGGCGCCGTCGTTGAAGCATTTGTCGGGCATTTGAAAGGTGTGCATTACAGTGAACTTGCCGATGCGGCGGAAGAGGTTGTCGACGAGCAATCAAAGCGGGTGTACCGTTACACACGCGATCTCTTGAAAGATCTGAAGAAGCGCGGCTATTTTCTACTGGCAGTCTCGCACTCACCGAAAACCGTGCTCGATAAATTCTGTCCGCGACTGGGATTCGACAAAACCTACGGCATGCTCTACGAGATTGGTCCCACTGAATGCTTTACCGGCAACATCACCGAAGAGCATTTGATACTCAACAAAGCCGCGATCGTCCGCCGCGCTATCGAAAAAGAAAATCTCACGCTCACGCACTCCATAGGGGTTGGAGATACGGAGACGGATATCCCGTTCCTCGAAATGGTCGGGAAGCCCATATGCTTCAATCCGAACTCAAAACTCTACCGGTATGCCAAAAGAATGAAGTGGAATGTCGTTGTTGAACGAAAGGATGTGGTGTATGAGCTCTAGGCGAACGCCCCGTACATTTTCAGGGTCGCGTCCCCGCCTGCTGGCGGGGCGCTCGTTCTCGCGCCGTCGCGCTGCGAAAGACCCTGAAAACGCACAGGTCGTCGCCTTTCGCGTTTTGGTTTGGAAATATTGGAGGGAAAACGGACGGCACGATTTGCCGTGGAGAAAAACAAAAGACCCGTACCGCATTCTCGTTTCCGAGATAATGCTCCAGCAGACACAGGTGCCGCGGGTGCTAGGAAAATATAAGGAATTTTTGAAACAGTTTCCGACAGTTCGCGCGCTCGCCAAAGCGTCTCTCTCCGATGTTCTCAAGGTCTGGAGCGGACTCGGGTACAACAGACGGGGGAAGCATTTACAGGACGCGGCAAAAGAAATCGTCGAGAAGTACGACCGCAACCTAAAGCGTGCGTTGGAACACAAATTGTCTGGCGTCGGACCCTATACTCGGGCTGCGGTAAAAGCTTTCGCATTCAACGAATCTGGAACATTTATAGAGACCAACATCCGCGCGGCCTACATCCATCACTTTTTTGGGATATCCACCAACGTTCACGACCGTGAGATATTATTGATATTAAAAAAAGCGGCGGAGGGGCAGGATCCAAGGAAATGGCATTGGGCTCTGATGGATTATGGTGCGCACCTCAAGCGTTCCGGCGTTCATAACAATCACAAAAGTGCTCACTACACGAAGCAATCAAAATTCGAGGGCTCGTTGCGCCAAGTCCGCGGCGCAATCTTGCGGAAGTTGCAAAAAGGCTCTCGAACTGAAAATGCGATGAGGTCAGACCTCATCGCATTTGGGAAAAGGCGGTTGGAGAAAGCGTTGGCGGGACTCGCGCGCGACGGGCTTATCGCGAAAGAAAAAGGGAAGTGGCGGATCACATAAAACAAAGCGGCAAGGGGACCTGCCGCCTTGCCGTTTTTTTCGACCGATTTTAGCAGAATGGTTTGGGGACTGCCACCAGGACCTTCCAGCCCGAGCTGTGCTCAAAGCAGACTGCGGGACTTTTCATCGGCACGATATTGGACAGGACTATGAACACCGACAGGAAAGCCAAGACGCCCCAGCTCACGCGCCAAACAGGAGACGAGCCAGGAATCAGTGCAACAAGCAACCCAAACAAGAATGCAGCGATCATCGCCACCTCCATCAATGTTGCTGTGTTGAGATTAAACACAACATGACCTCCAGTGTCAAACACTCACAATTACGGGAATCACAATAGGGCGCTTCATGGTGCGCTGGAGAAGAAATTGGGAGACCGCATCGGCGAGGTCTTCGCGGGCCGCGTCTAGATCGGCCGCGCGCGGATTGCGCAGCGAGGTTTCCACCGATTTTCGGATGATGAGCCGCGTCTGGTCCATCAGCTCTTTGTTGTCGCGAAGATAGACAAATCCGCGCGAGATGATGTCGGGGGATTTGTGAAGCTTACCGGTGCGGCGGTCTACTGTCGCGACGACCACACAAAAGCCCTCCTGCCCGAGCGCTTTGCGGTCTCGCATCAAGACATCGGAAAGTTCGGAGACGGTAGTTCCTTCGACGACGCGCAACTCAGCGGGTGCCTTCATCGCATGCTTCGCGATCTTCTCCCCATTTTTGATATCGACGAGCGAGCTGTTGTCGGGAATGCAGATATTTTCGGGCTTCACACCCATTTCGACAGCGAGATCGGCATGCACGCGCAACATGTAGTGATACCCGTGGACGGGGATGAAGAATTTCGGTTTTATCTGTGTGTGTATCCACTTGGCTTCTCCTGCATTGCCGTGCCCCGAAGCGTGCACATCGGAAGCGTGGTAGGTGATGATGTGCGCACCCTGACGGGAGAGATTGTCTTTGAGCTTCTGCACCGCACGTTCATTCCCCGGAATGACCGAGGAGGAAAGAACGACGGTGTCAGACTGGTCCAGACGGATGTATTTATGGGTCTTGTTGCCGATGCGGGCGAGCGACGCAAATTCGTCCCCCTGCGCGCCGGTCGCCAAGATGATGAGCTTCTCGGGCGGGTACTGATTCATATTCTCGACAGCGACAACGGTATCGTCTTTGTATTTGATGAGCCCGATCTCGCGGGCGATCTCGATATTGGTGCGCATGGATCTCCCGTCGATAACGATTTTCTTACCGTACTCCTCTGCGAAATGAACGACACGAATGAGGCGCTCGAGGTGCGATGCGAACATCGCAATGATGAGCCGGCCCTTCGACTCCTTAATTATTTTCTCGAGCGTCGTGTAGACGGTCGATTCGGGGATCGAGAATCCCGGCTGCCAGACGTTGGTTGAGTCCATCAGGAGTGCGAGGACTTTGCGGTCTTTGAAGATCGCGAACTCGCGCTTCTCTTCGTCGGATGGCTCGCCGTCTTTGTGATTGAGTTTGATGTCTCCGGTGAATACCACGTCGCCCCACGGGGTCTCGATGATGATGCCCATCGAATCGGGGACCGTGTGCGTGACGCCGAAAAATCGTATCGTCGTCGAACCCAGTTTGATCACCTCGTCTTTCTCGACTTCGCGCACATTCACAGGAGATGTCTGAGTGAATTCCTCCTGACGCTTTTTTATCATCATCCCCGTGAGCTTGCGGGTGTAGATGGTCGGATTGCCGATGCGGTCGATGATGTAGGGGATGCCGCCGATATGGTCGAGGTGGCCGTGCGAGATGAGGAGGCCGCGGATCTTGTGGCGGCGCTCTTCGAGATAGCCGGTATTTGGCAGGATGTAATCAATACCCGGCGTGTCTCCTTCGGAGAATGCAAATCCGCAGTCGAGGATGAAAATATCATCGCCGAATTCGACCGCAGTCATGTTGCGCCCGATCTCCTCGACTCCGCCGAGCGGAATGATGCGTACCGTCTCCGGCGAGGGCGGCGGGATGGGTGCGCTCTGCTGCTTGCGTTGCGTAGGCGCCTGATGCTCAACGCGCGATTTGCCGCGTCGCGGCGGGTGGTTCGGGCGACCGAAATGTCTCGCCGGTCTGCCGGTGCGTGCCGGTCTTCCTGCAGGCCGCGTGCGAGGGCCGAGCGGAGGGCGTGCATGCCGCGGCCGCGTCGCGGGGGTCGGTGCTCCGTGGGGAGCGCTCGCGTTCCCTAAGTCGTCGGGTGTTCGTTGGGGTTCCATAAGGTTTTCTGATAGAGAATAGTAGTCCTGATTGAATAATTAATTACGCGCAAAGATGCTCCACACTTCTTCCGTTTCGGTATACCACTGATACACATTGAGGAATCTCTCCGAGGGCGTTGTTAGTGCTCCGAGCTCGACGCCGTGCATTGATTGCGGGACGACATAGATAAATTCGGGAGCGTACAGAAATAGGGCCGGTGTATCTTTTGCCACAGCACTCACAAATTGTGCGTAGAGTTTTTCACGTTGTGCCGGATCGCTCGATGCACGTGCCTGTGAAAGCAGGGAATCAACCTTCAGATTGGTATAGAGTGCGAGATTGAGTCCGGGGTCATTGCGCTGCGATGAATGCCAAAAGGCGAAGAGATCAGCCGTGCGCCCGACTACCTCGCCGAAGAGTATCGCGTCGTACTGACGGGGCCGGATAATGCTGGTATTCAACTCAGAGAGGGAATATACCTGCACCGTGACTTTGATACCCGCCGCCCGCCATGCTTCCGCAAGCGTATTGACGGTTGCGACCAATTCCGGCTCATCGGCGGTCGCAATCGTGAAGGAAAGTTCGAGTTTCTTTTTCTTCCATACTCCTGCTGCTGTATCAAATGTCCAACCGCCGCTGGTGAGCATGGCCCGTGTATTTTCTGTAGTCGAACTCGCAGCCGCAGTCACCAGCCCCTCCCGTTTTTGGTACGACACGGGAATTGCGGGGACGGTCTTGCCGATGACACCAGGCGGGATCGGGCCGTCGAGAGTGGCACCGTAGCCCTCCAAGACCGTATTCACGATGTGCTGTTTGTCGAGTGCCGCCTCGAGCGCTGCGCGTACCGAAGAGTCGGCAAGAACCGCAGAGTGACTTTGGTTGAAGAAGACACCAAAAACGCGGGGGAGTGCCACGTGCACGTAATCAAAGTCAGTGCGCTTGAGGCCTGCGAGATCGGACGGTGTGACGCCGGCGACTGAATCTATCTGGTGCGCGTCAAATGCTTTCAGCATTGTTTCCTGATTGGGATAAAACATAAACGTGATCTGCTGGAGGTACCCTTTGCCGAGGACGAAGTTTTTAAAAGGTGTGAGCTCGTAGCGCGTTGCCGAACCGGTGCTATCAGTCGACACACTCTCGATCCGGTACGGGCCGCTGCCGATAGGATGCGTGTTGGCGGGGTTGAAAGGAAATTCTTCGGCGGATACATTTTCCCAGATATGTTTGGGCAAAATACCGAGCGTAGTGTTCTCGAGGAAGGGAGCGTAGGCGTGTGCGAGTTTGAATACGACCGTATGGGCATCGGGGGAAGACACTTGTACCCCTTCCCAGTCGGCGCGGCGCGGGCTCTTGGTCGCGGGATTCTGCGCTGCGGCGATCGTAAAGAGGACGTCGTCTGCCACGACGGGTTTGCCATCGTGGAAAGTCGCATCAGAGCGGAGCGTGAAGGTGTAGGTCGTCCCGTCTTCGGAGATGGTGTAGCTCTCTGCGAGATCCGGCACGATGCCGCTCGGAAGTGCCCGTGTAAGGCCGGAGTAGACAAGCTGCGAGATATCCTGATCCGGCTGCGAGAGGGTGAGTACGGGATTGATGAATCGTGCGGGGCCGATCTCTCCTTCCACGAGCGTACCGCCGGCCGAGGGAATGGTGACCGAGACCGCAGAATTCAATCCCGCAAGGAGTGCGAGTGTCGAGACGCCGAGGAGTATCGAGAATGCATAGAGCATGAGACGCTCACCCGATGAAAAGGCGCGAAGCAGATCCTCCAAAAAAGAAATACGCCAGATAGAACGCTCTTTTACGAACGTCTTCTTCAGGTTTTGAGTTGTGTCAGGATAGGAGTCGTGATTGAAATCCATACGCGCGATCGCGCGCTTTGCGTATGCAGTCCGCCCTGGGGGCGGGCACGCGCATAAGCGCCTAGCTGATGATTAAATTAACGAGTGCCGAGAGTGCGAAGAGGATACCAAGAGCGATACTAACATGGAAGAGCGTGCGCTCCAAGCCGCGGCGCGTGTGAAAACCCGACGAGAAGTTGTCCGCACCGAAAGCCCCGCCCATCGACGCGCCCGTACGCTGCAAAAGAATCGCAACGATAAGAAGGGCCGAAAGACCTATCTGTATATAGGGCAGTGCTGTGTGGAGCAAAACCATTCCCGAGAGCGTAGCATGGCCAAGAGGAAGAATCAAAGGAATTATATCATATTACAGCATAGTGTCAAGAGTGGCCAAAAAGTCCGTTTTCATTTACATTAGTGCCGTTGCAGCGTATGCTGCTCTTCCAAACAAAGGAATTATCAGACATACATCTTTTCGATATGAAAAAAGAGACTAAAACATCCACGATAAAAATGCAGCTTCTCGGAGATAGGGTCTTGGTCCGTCCGGAGGAGCAAATGAAAAAAACCGCCTCCGGGATTCTGATTCCCGATGCTGCGCAAAAAGAGAAGGCAACACGCGGGGTGGTGCTTGCGGTGGGTCCCGGCAGAATGAACGACGACGGCAAGGTGCTTCCGATGGCACTCAAGGTCGGGCAAAAGGTGTATTTTAATCCGGGGTGGGAAAGCGAGATCGAAGTCGACGACGAGAAGCTCCACCTTATCCACGAGAGCGATGTTAAGGCGATCATTAAATAACTATGGCAAAACAGGTAATTTTTGACGAAGCAGTACGCTCCGCGCTCAAGCGCGGTGTCGACATCGTCGCAAGTGCGGTCAAAGTAACGCTCGGGCCAAAAGGCCGCAACGTCGCCTTAGACAAATCATGGGGCGGGCCGACCATCACCAACGACGGTGTCTCTATCGCGAAAGAAATTACGCTCGCGGACAAATTCGAGAATATGGGTGCCTCCATCGTGAAAGAAGTCGCGACCAAAACCAACGACAAAGCGGGCGACGGCACGACAACCGCGGTTGTTCTCACACAGGCGATCATCCACGAAGGACTGAAACGCACCGCGCTCGGCGCCAACGCCATGATGGTGCGCCGCGGCATCGAAGCGGCCGCAAAAGATGCTGTCGCCGAATTGAAAAAAATGGCCCGCGAAGTCAAGGGCAAGACCGATATCCGGCAAGTGGCCACTATCTCGGCTGAATCTGAAGAACTCGGCAAGATCATTGCCGATACGGTAGAAAAAGTAGGGAAGGATGGGGTCGTCACGGTGGAAGAATCACAATCCTTCGGTATCGAATCCGATTTCGTCGACGGTATGGAATTCGATAAAGGATACATCTCCGCCTACATGATCACCAATGCGGAGCGCATGGAAGCAGAAGTGAAAGATGCACTCGTTCTCATCACCGATAAGAAAATTTCAACCGTAAAAGATATTCTGCCGCTGCTTGAGAAGGTCGCACAGAGCGGAAAGAAGGAGCTCGTCATCATCGCGGAAGATGTCGATGGTGAGGCGCTTACGACGCTCGTCCTCAATAAATTGCGCGGCGCATTCAGTGTACTCGCGGTCAAAGCGCCCGGATACGGCGACCGCAAGAAAGAAATGCTCGCCGATATCGCGATAACACTTGGCGGGACTGTCATCACCGACGACCTCGGCATCACATTTGAGAAAGCGGAACTCACGATGCTCGGCCGCGCAAATCGCGTGGTGGCAACCAAAGATTCCACGATCGTCGTCGGTGGCAAGGGCAAGAAATCCGAGATAACGGAGCGCATTGTCCAATTGCGCAAGCTCGTGGAGAATACCGATTCAAAATTCGACAAAGAAAAATTGGAAGAGCGCATCGCAAAACTCTCCGGCGGCGTTGCGGTCATCCGCGTTGGTGCGGCGACCGAGACCGAGATGAAGTATCTCAAAGACAAAATCGAAGATGCCGTCAACGCGACCAAGGCCGCCATCGCCGAGGGAATCGTCCCCGGGGGCGGTGCGGCTCTCGCGAAAGTCGGCGAGAAGCTTGGAAGGAAAATCGATGGTAAAGCACATGATGAATACACCGTGGGGTACCGCATCCTTATCTCCGCACTCTCGGCACCACTTCTGCAAATAGCACGCAACGCCGGTCGGGAAGACGCTGCGGTCGTTCTTCAGGAGGTAGTGAAGAAAGGTCCGGCGTTCGGCTTCAATGCCTCCGCCGAATCTGATGAGACATCTATTGTCGATATGTACGAAGCCGGCATTCTTGACCCCGTGAAGGTCACGAGAAGTTGTGTGGAGAATGCGGCGTCCGCCGCAGCAGTGCTGCTCACGACCGAAGCGGCGGTTGCCGATATTCCGGAAGAAAAGAAGGCAATGCCCGCAGGCGCGCCTGGCATGGGCGAGGACTACTAGGAGGTTCAGCCGACAGTGTCTTTGCGAACGGTACGAAAGTGCCTGTTTGGTCCTGCATCACCACTACTGTATGTCTTTACAGTACGTACATGCGTTGCGCGAGGTTCGCAAAGACACTGCCGGCCTTCCCTGAACAATGAAGAAAGCTTCCACCGCGCGCCGACCCTAAGGGTCGGCGCGCTGATATGATTAGGCAATGCTGACCGCATTGCGGGCTTTTTTTCTCGTACCTCTGTGCGCCTTTTTCCTCCTCGTTTTTTCGGGAATTGCCTACGCCGCGCAGGATGACGGAGATGGAAATCTCCAGTGCCCGTCAGTCCCAAGTGTCTATGTCTATGTTTCGGGGGTAAAGTTTGGCGAGAAAGTCGGCGACAAAGTAAATCTCTACGGCAAAAAGTGCGTCGATTTTGAGAACGCGGATAAAGCGGCTGAAGGGCATTGCGTCGGACCCAAAAACTGCAAAGCCGACCTTTGCGACGGCAAGCCCTGCGCATTGCCCAAAGTTGACCTCAAAGAAAGCCAGAAAACACCGCAGGGTGGACTGCCTCCGGCATCTCCTGCGCAAACTACTCCCCTCAACACCAACGGGTCTTTTCTTGACCAGATGATGTTTGATCCCACACCGCTCTCAAACCAAAAGAGCACGCTTGCACCGTCTGCGAATTCCGTCGCAGATATGCTCAAGCAATCCGATACCCAGACGGGATTTCTCGACAAAGTTCGCGAGAGCATCGGAAATTTCTTCTCGCCAACTCCTATCAACCCAAACCAAGAGGCGTTTAAACTTCAGCCGCGCGACGAGAACGGAGTCCCGATAGGTTCGTCGGATGTCGGTCCGCAAAACACGATGACGACCCCGAATTCGACATTCGGAGAAACACCAGAGAAAGAACGATCAGTATCAGTGGACGAACCCCCTCCGTGCGACAGCTGGATACAGTGCATGCGCGAGAAGATAAGCACATTGTATGAACCGACCGATCTTGAGGAAGTGAAGCGGCGGGCGCTTGAAGACAATTGGAATTTCGGGAATATGAAAAAGGCCGGCAAAGAGTCACTCAATCTTGGGGGTACCGTTCCCTGTGCAGGAATCTATATTTGTTTCGCAACAGCACAAGACGGTGCGAAAGCCGACTTCAAAAACATCGCGCGCTGGATCGACAATGGCCGCGATACGGTGGCCAAACTCATCGATACCCTTTCACCGCCTTTTGAGAACAATACGAACAACATGGTCCGCACGATCGCTGCCGAGATGGGAGTAAGCCCGTATGAGAAACTCGATTTTCGGAATGAAGAACAAATGGTAAAGCTATTTGACGCAAAAACCCGTCTCGAGTGGAGTACGCGGGCCTCCAACGTGATGGACACTGCCGAGATAACAAGCGCGTATCGAGCCGTTGCGAGTCCCGGAAGTGTTTCCCCGAACCCTCCAGATATCTGGTCGAACACTCCCGTAAACGATTACTCAGCTTTCGCATATGGAGGAATTCCGGTACTGCTTTCGTCCGGCCGGACTGCACACGAATTTGATGACATTCAAAATCCAGATTCGTGGATAGCGCAGGGGACACCACATCCGGTCGTCGCAGTCGCCTCATCGCCGCTTCTGCCGGCAGATACGGAGGTCACTGCCGAGGATGTTAAGGGAATGATTGATGCCTATCCGCGTACTCTGACGCCTTCAGAACTCGCCGATCTGGCACGCATTGCGGCACGGGAGCAAACAATACCCCCGGAGTTACAGACAGGGGAGATCTATCCCGCGGGAACTTCGATACCTGAAGAGCCGAAGAAGATTACGATCGCGACCGAGCATGAACCGCAAAATCAAAAGATTTCTCAAGAGGACGTCCAAAAACTTGTTGATGCATATCCCGCCGATACAACACCAAATCAAAGTTATCTTTCAGACGTCAGCGGGAAGATGTGGGATTTAGGTCAGAGCGTGAAAAGTTCCGTGACAAGCGGAATCGCATCACTTTTTGGCAGCAGCAATCCCGATCTGCAACAAACCATCAGTACGGCACAACAACCGGCACAAAGTATTCCGGTCGTAGGCGATGAGCACGACGTGCTCCGGCAGGCGGCGGCGAATACCCCCGAAGTGAAAACGACAGATGTACCCGTAGTTTCAGAAAATAAAGTTTGGACGCCCCAGAGTGAAACGGCGACGCAGCTCGCTGATGCGATGCGGAAGAATCTCGAGGACCAACAGAAAAAAGTCGCCGACACGGTCGCCACCTTGAGTCCTGAAGCGGCGGACCGCGGAGAACTGGCGTGTGCGAGCACTCGCATCGTCAATGACACATGCACTCGCTTTCAGACCTATCAGACTGCCGTCCTCACAGAAGAAGCGAAATTGGAAAAGATCGCCAACAATTACACCGCATTTCTCAAGTGGATGCAGGGCGAAGAGCCCCTGCGGGCCGATCTAGAGAAGACGCTGGCCGACATGGAAAAGGGTCAAGGCGTTACATCCAAATCATTCGATACCGTTTCAACAACGCTCGGCACCATTGCTTCGGCGCAGTTCACGAGTCCGGTAAACGAAAAAGGGGAGGTCGATATCGATAAGCTACGGGCGCGGACTCTGGGTCTTGGAGTTCCCGGTGGTCCGCTTGTGATTGGGGCAACCGCTTTCCTCGGGTCCATACTTACAGACGATATCAAAATCGCAGCAGAACGTTTTGCTCCGGATTCGTGGGATTTCCGCGGTACTCCCAAAGAAACGGCTGATTGTGCGGCAGTAGGTCAGGACCTCTGTGATGTAAAAGGGGCCGCCCACGCTGCAAACGCTTTGACGGTCCCACTTATCGCGAACGACCTCCGTCGGGCTTTTACAACAGCTCCCGCGCGGCTTTTTGATGACATTGCGGGCAGAGCCGCACCTACTATTGATGATACCGCGCGCGTCGTTGCGGAAGTGCCGCGGCCTGTCGTTCCACTTGCGACAGAAACTCCCACACCCGTAGCAACGAATCTGCCCCGCGCAGTCCCGCTCGAAGAGGTGCGCCCCATCGCGTCTCCTCCTGAGGTACCCGTCGTTGAAACGCCGAGGGTATGGTCATCGGATTCTCCGATGCAAAAACTTGCCGACGAATTTAACGAAATCACCGGCAGAACTCCGAAGCCAGAGCCGGTACCCGCTGTTCTTCCCGAAGTTCCATCTGCGCCAACGAAGCTACCGCCCGCGGCAACCTTGGATGATCTTACTACTGTCGTTACGGGCAAGACCCCGTCCGCATTGGAAGTGCAGATGCAACAAGTGCAAGACGCCGCAGCGATTCTCAAGAGGGAAGCAGTATCTCCGACGCCGGAGCCGGCTGCGACTGTGCCCGCCCTTCCGGAAACTCCTGCCGCGGCACCGCGGGGCTGGGGCGATTTTGTGCCGGATCTAAAAGATAAATGGGCCAGCGTGCGGGATAAAGCCACAAATACCGTGAGCGATTGGACAGACAGTTGGCTCACCAGAAAAACGGTAGAAACTCCTCCGCCTCTCGAAGGGCCGTTCCCGCGTTTGGTCTCCTCGCAGGATATTCCAACGACTGCAAAGATACCGAGTACAGAACCGCCGACCACTATTCCGCAGGAGCTTCCTAGACAAGTAGCTGTAGGAGAGAACATCGGACCCGTGCCCCTAGAAGAGACTTCGGCTTTTCGAAGGGCGAATATGCGTGATGTAAATGCCGAGCATCCGGTCGAAGCGCCCGCAGCGGCCCCCGCACCATCAAAAGGAACTATTACGATTGAGCCGGTGAAACCCGCAGACCAGAATCTCACCGCCCTTCAAAAAGCAATCGCGGAAGATGCCGCGCTTCGCGAACGCATCGCAGCAGACGCCGCACGACCGGCGCCGAACACCCCGCCTTCGTGGGCCCATAATCCCGATGGTCTGCCTCCGCCGTTCCCGAAGGGCAAGATGGTTGAAGAGTGGACACGTATCGATGAGCTGATCGCACAGCAAAAAGCAAAAGATCTCGCAGCCGAGACGCGTGTTGTCCCGCAAGCCCCTGCCGAAACTCCAACTGCGCCCGCTCAAAAAAGTACCGTCGTCACCGAGACACCGGTACCGCCCGGTCGACCCACAGACATCGTTGTCAACGATTCCCCCCGCGCTATCATCGAAACACCCGTGGAGCGGATATCGCCGGAGGTAAAGCCGGCTACACCGATAGTCGATGCTGCTCCACCTGCACCGACAAAGACTTTATCCGAAACAGTAAAGGATTGGTATACGACTACGAGTGAAAAGATCTCAAATACATTCACTGACATCCGCGACAACATCACGAGTAGGTTCAAGTCAGAAGTAGCAGAAGTTCCTCCCGCCACGCCTGCATCAAACATTGTCAGAGAAACTGTAGTACCGGAAGGTAGGCCTACGGACACCGTCGTTAGAGACTCACCGCGCTCTATCATTGAAGCGCCTGCGGAACGCATTTCACCGGAAGCAAAACCTCCAGCACCCGAAATAACTCCCACGCCCGATGCGGCGACCGCACCCCCCGTCGCCGACAATCGTAATTTTATTCAAAGAGGTTGGGATTATTTCTTCGGCAAAAACGAAACACCGACAGTCACAACGCCTCCGAAGCTAGCCGAGGCAACGCCCGTACCGGAGCCGCCCGTTGCAACTTCTCCAAAAGCGGCAGAGATGACGTCGCCTGTGGCACCGGAAGCGGCACCACTCTCGCGCCAACAACTTGAGGTACTTACAGGGCAGAAATTTACTGATGCAGAATTCCAGCGCCTTGTTTCTAAAACAGATAACACGTCGGGAGTTATGGCACGCGAACAACTAGAAGTGCTGATGGGCCGAAAACTTACCGATGCCGAAGCAATTGAGTATGGATTTACGCAACCACCACGGGCCACAGCTGGACCGACAGGTCCGCGCATTGCTCCAGCAGAAAATCCGACTTTAGGAGAAACTCCTGCAGGGTTTAAATCACCTTGGGCGTCGGACAAGTGGTCGACAGGAAGTAAGGTAGCCGTAGTGACTGGTCTCGGTACCCTCGGGGGAGCTTTTGTATGGGGGATTACACACTTACCGACCCCGCTAGACGAAACACCGTCGCCTCCGCCTTCCGGCCCGACACCTCCGCCGAGCGGCGGGGCCCCGCCGCCCGTCGCGCCCCC
>OBEQ011430924.1_pt1 | contig 13789 bp, 7 predicted proteins | sample 1670901 | NCBI WGS metagenome assembly OBEQ01 (sample SAMEA104232315, study PRJEB22302) | groundwater metagenome | biome: forest; feature: aquifer; material: groundwater | place: USA | collected 2011-08-07 | depth 5.4 m
CCCTATGGGAAACCGTCTGAATTTGAGGCCCAGGTCGTGCGGCGGAATGTCGAATGGTTGAACGCCACACGCGAGAGCGCAGTAAACTTCACGCCCATCCATGCGCTGGATGGCATCATCACCCCGAATGGCCTGTGCTTCGAGCGCCACCATGGGGGAACCGCCATTGTTGACCCGGCAGACTATCAGTTGATGATTCACGGGCTGGTGGACAAGCCGCTGATCCTGACCCTGGATGATCTGCAACGTCTGCCCCGGATCAATCGGATGTATTTCTGCGAATGCGCTGCTAATTCCGGCATGGAGTGGCGGGGCGCGCAGCTTAATGGCGCACAGTTCACCCATGGCATGGTGCATTGTGTGATGTATACCGGCGTGCCGCTGAAGATCATTCTCGAAGCGGCGGGCATCAAGACTAATGCTAAATGGATCCTGGCCGAGGGCGGCGATGCGGCCGCCATGAACCGGTCAATCCCGCTGCCAAAAGCGCTGGATGACTGCATGATCGCTTTCAAAATGAACGGCGAGGCGTTGCGTGAGGAAAATGGCTATCCCGCGCGCCTGGTCGTCCCGGGCTGGGAGGCAAATCTGTGGATCAAGTGGATCAGGCGCATTGAGGTTGGCGACCAGCCCTGGCATGCGCGCGAAGAAACCTCGAAATATACCGATCTGCTGGAAAACGGAACGGCGCGGCGCTTTACATTCGTCATGGACGCCAAGTCCGTCATCACCAGCCCAAGCCCGCAGGCGCCGCTGAAATACAAGGGGCAGAATGTCATCTCGGGTATCGCCTGGTCCGGGCGCGGTACAATCAAGCGGGTCGATGTCACACTGGATGGGGGGCGCAACTGGGTTGCCGCCAGGCTGGATGGCCCGGTTCTGCCCAAGGCGTTAACCCGCTTCTATGTTGATTTAGACTGGACCGGTCAGGATCTTCTGCTGCAATCGCGCGCCATGGATGAGACCGGTTACGTGCAGCCAACCAAAGCGGAGTTGCGCAAAGTTCGCGGCGTTAATTCCATCTATCACAATAATGGCATCCAGACCTGGCACGTGCAGGCCAACGGCGAGGTTGAGAATGTCGAGGTCTCCTAAGATATTTGTGGCAGGCCTGTTGGCTGCGGCTTTGGTTGGGGGCGCGGTTGTGTACATTGCCATGCAAACAGACAGGATGGGCTCGAAACAGGCTGCCGCCGAAATACCGTCAGCTGCATTTAATGCCGGCCGCACACCTGCGCCGGAAGAAATCGCTGGTTGGGATATTGATATTCGTCCGGATGGTCACGGCCTTCCCGCAGGCAAGGGAACTGTTTCAGAAGGCGAGACTTTATACAATGAGCGCTGCGCATCGTGTCATGGCGAGTTCGGCGAGAGTGCGGGGCGGTGGCCCATGCTGGCGGGTGGTGCCGATACGCTCACCAGCAATGATCCGGTCAAAACGGTTGGCTCCTACTGGCCCTACGCCTCCACACTGATGGATTATATCCGCCGCGCCATGCCCTACGGCAATGCGCAGTCGCTGACCAATGATGAGCTTTATGCTGTGACTGCCTTTGTCCTGTATCTGAATGATATTATTAAGGATGAAAACTTTGAGCTTTCCGGCAAAAACTTCGCCACCATCAAATTACCGAACGAAGCGAAGTTCATTGACGATGATCGGGAGATTACTGAGAAGCAGTTCTGGCGGCGCCCCTGCATGACAAATTGTGTTCCGGGTGAAGCCAAAATAATTGGACGCGCACGCGTTATAGACGTCACACCAGAATCCGGCAAAGGGCCCGCAGCCGATTAATGGCAGGCATGGCGTAAAGGTGGCCTAAAATTACTAACCCATCGGATTCAGCGCCTAAAGCCCAATGCGCTTTCCGGCAAATCCGAACTGACCACGGCGGTACGATGCTGTAGTGGTATTTGCAGCATAATCCCTAGCGCCCGCGCCCCATAACTGGGCGCCGCCGAAATATTTGCATAGCTTCCGAGAATGAGATTTGGCCCAAGCAATGCTGCCCCCCGTAGGGCCAGATCACCGGAAACACCTGTCGAAACGGTTTGGCCGAAACGCCCGCCCGCACCGGGCGTTAATGGAAATCGCGGCGAAGAATCTTCTTTCGACCTGCTATAGCCAACAGATGCAGTCGTGCGGAGTATCCATCTGCGCCCCTCTGGGGTAAGGCCATCGATAAGCAGCCCGGAGCGCAAATCCGATTGCGGGCTGTAATAGCCGCCATGGCCGAATGTATAATGGCCAAGGTTGCGTTCATGGGAGTCCCAGGAAACATATGGGCCGGCGCGAAGATAGTCCAAACTCGCTGGCGCGAAATTATGGGCGAGATCGCCGCGCACTCCAAAACGGGAATTATCCGCCACCCTATGACCATCCTGCGCCGCCACTTCACCCTTCAAAGCCACGCTCCAGGGGCCAGGCGGCGCCCAGATTGTTTGCAGCGCCGCGCCGCTATCTATGACGCGGCCCCAGGACCGGCCAGTAGCCGGATCTTTTGTTCCGGCGAAAGAAAGCATGCTTGAAGTGACTGGCAGAGAAAAAATCGCCCCGTTGATGATGAAGGGATCCTTGTATAACGACACATCAAGCGCTCCTACGGGCCGCGCACTGACGGGGCCGCTGAGCGGTGTCGATGAAATCGCACCGGAAAGGTTTACATCTTGCAGCTCCAGCCTGCCGGTAATTTTTGGAAGCAGCACATCCTGCCGGGCAAACGGCGTTCGCCGGTCCGGTGCGGGCCTTGATCCAAGATCGTCAAACACACCCGCCGTTCCCGTATCAAGGCGCGCCCCGGTCAGCGACAGGTCCATCCGCACTTTACCGAGCAGGCCCTGGGCGCCGGTTCGCGGGGCCATCATCTGTATCTGGCCAAGACCTTTTTTACCCTCCACGGTACGGGCTTCATATCCTGTTGTCAGCGCCCAGCCGTTCCGGCCCGCAAGCGCTTGCGTCTCCGGATCCAGCCGCTGCGCCAGATCGAATTGTTTACGCGTCCAGGCGGTCTGCCGCTCACGCCTCATGAAAATCCCGCTTATATATTTATCTCCGGAACTTAACTCTTTCAAACGCTGCTGGCTTCCTGCGGTCTCAAGGCTTTCTATTAATCCCGCAGTCAAATCGGGATCACGCCTCTCCTGATACAGGCTCTCGAAAAGAATGGCCGCCGCCGCCGCATCCCCGCCGCGAAGACGCGCCCAGGCGGCAACCGGCAGCAGTTCCGCGCGATGGGTTGCGCTAACGCCAAGTTTGGAGGTCAATTTCTCAACTTCACCATACTGACCGGCCTCATAGGCCGCGAGCAGTCTTTCCACCAGCGCATCATCGCACGTCTGCTGCATTCTGCTGGACATAGCAGCGGCGGCGCACGCCATTGCCGCTGCTTTTTCGCCGCCGCCAGTGCGGCGCAACGCCAGTATCCGGCCATAGGTCACATTCTCCGTAGACGGAGATTCATTAAACGCCTGCATGGCTTCGGAGGGGTGGTCATTATCGAGCAATGCCCAGCCCAATGTTTCCAGCGCGTTACTGCTTCCAGCGGCGGCAGCGCCGCGTGCTGCGGAAAATGCCGCCGCAAAATCACCCTTCTTTGCCGCATCGGAGGATTTTCCGGATAAAGCCAGAGCCAGCCCATTACTGGTGGTCTGTTTGCCGCCCCACGCAATCGCCCGTTCGAACCATGATGCAGCATCGTCAGATTCGGCGCGATTGAGGTAAAGCCAGCCAAGAATCTCAGCGCCTTCAATGCTGCGCCGCGCCCTTACAGTCTCGCCATAATCCTGCAACCGGCTGGCGGCCGCCTCACGCGCGCGGGAAGCGGGCAGCTTTCCAAGCAGCAGTGTCTCACTGGCGAAAAAAGCTTCTTCAAGATATTTCTGAATAGCGGATGATCCGGCAAATTGTTTGCGTAACCTTGCCGTCTCAGGCGCGCGCCGGTCATCCGGCATTCCTGCCAGATAACGGCTCAGGGAGCCGGTTGCAATGCCTGCATCTGTACATTGGGCGGCCATTCCCAGCAGGCTATCCGCGCTGGCCAGGCCGCGCTCCACCAGCAGCCATGCGATTTCCGGGTCATCACAGGATGAAAGGCCGCTGATAAAAGCATTCAGTTCATCTGGGGGCGCCTGTTTTCCGGCAAGCAGATTGTTTCTGAAAACCAGCCGCTTCAAAGTCTGCACGGCCTCGTTTGGAGGCTGCCAATCAGGATGTTCGCTCTTTAACCGCTCCAGTTCCTGATGTGCTGATTCCAGTTTCCCGTGCCTGAGATGATACCAGAACCCCGTCAGGTCAACCTCTGGCGGCGGCGCGTCGCGAATTGAAGCAGGCGGGATGACATTTGTGCCTGGTTTTGTCTCCAGACGTTCAATCCCAGGAAGCGCCTTGGATTGTGCAGCCACTAACTGAATCTCAGTTTTGGCTCCCTGCAAAAAAGCGTCCTGTGCGCTACTGGCAATAACGGGAACGCCAGAGGCGAAGCTGCTTGCCAGCGCCAGCAAAGAAAAGCATGGCCATCCTCTCATTGATCAAGCTCACGCAACGCCACGCGGGAAAGCAACGCAATGCTCCAGGAATAATAGCCATCTTCTTTGCCAGGCGCGTGCAGGCTTCCGGCAGTCATTTTTTTTCCGCCGTTACGGCCAACCGTAAGGGATATGATGGCGTTGCTCCCGGCAGACGGGCCATATTCCGCAGTACTGTTATCCACTAGATTGACCCATGCGGGCGGCGTGCCGGTTGCAGCCCAAAAATCCAGAAACGGCTTTAATAGCCCGTTCGATGTTTCGCCTGCCCAGACCAGATAAAGGGGAATTCGAATGGCGTTGAAGCCATAAATTGGTTCAAATTTGGGCGATGGCTTCAGGCCCTGCCCGCTCACTTCAAGCCAGTCCGGCGGTAAATTCCATTTCCCGAAACGGGCCTTTTGAATCAGATCGCGCCCGCTTTTGGCCACATCTCTCCATACTGGCGCATCAAGTTGCGTCGCGAAGGCCTCGAACGCGGGAAAAACCCAGTATGACAGGTTGACCGTCATTGTTTGCATTTCCGCAAAACCGGAAAGGCCGGGCAGTACAAGATATCGCCCGTCCCGTTTGATCAATGCATGTTTTTCCAATGCGCCTACAATACGCGTGGCGGCCTCATGATATTCAGGAATGCTCCATCGTTCCGCCGCGCGCAACAGCGCCCATGCAATCAATATGTCGCCGTCCGTAGCATTGTTAAAGTCGGTGACGCAGCCATCGGGATTTTCGCTGCACGGGCCAAAGCGCCATGCAAACAGCGAATCGGCGCGCAGCAAATGGTCCCGCGTCCAGGACCATACGGTTTCAAATGTTGCGCGGTCCGCCGCAGCTTCAGCAAGCAGCAAGCCATAGCCTTGGCCCTCGCTATGCGTAATACCATCATTATCATAATCAATGATCCGGCCCGCACGCACGAAGCGGGCCGTGAACGCGTTCCATTGTTCTGCTTCCAGCACTGGTCCAGTATGCGCTCTGCCGGGTGGCGCTTCTGGACGCAGAGCGAGGTACAGCACGGCTGCCATGCCTAGAACTATAATGCCGCCAATGATTAAAGCGCGCCGGCGCATCACTCGCTTTCCAGCCGCCGCCGCCGCCGCGCCAACAAAATCACTGCACTGACCACGGCTAGTAAAAGCGCCCCCAAGACTGCGCCAATCCAGTACCAGGGGTTATTTGACAGTACAAGGCGCAACCAAAGCCACTGGTCCTTACCGCCAACTTCGAAATGGTCAGCGAAACGCATCGTTGTGACCCGGCCATTCAATCCGTCCCAGACCGCCAAATGGCCTTCAATTTGCCCCCAGATTTCGCCCTGCACCAGATCGGCAATTCGCTTCCGCAACAAATCCTTATCACCTGCCGTGATCAGGGTGATGGTTGACGCTTCATTATCATAGGGATTGCGAAAGGCGGCAATTGCCCCCATGGATCCGAAACCGCCAGCTTGTGTAATTGATCCCTGCAGTACATCCGGCGTGTCCTGGGGCTTCATTATAGAGAAAAAATTATTTGGAATGCCGCCAGAAAGATTGGATGTTATTTCGCGAACATCATTCAAGGCCTGGTACGGCCATTTTGATGTGCGCCCTAACGCCGCCGACCAGGAAGCAAACAGATCGGCTGACAACTCCTCAGGCGCCGCCAGGACAATTGCGTTTCCCTTGATCCGGTAATCCTTTCCCACGCCGATCCGCCATCCGCCGAGCGGCGCTTGCGCAACTTGCGCCAGCTTACCTACCAACGTCAGCGCGCTTCCCATCAATGTGCGGTCCGAGATCATAATGGTTTTGGATTCTGTGCTGGATGGCGTCACATAGGGAAAACCAGTACCGGTAAAAAGCGCCAGATTGGGCTGTGTCGCAACAGCCCCGCCCGGCGGCAGCCTGAAAGTCGAGGAACCAAGTATCTGGGCCATTAAATGACGCCCCTTGACCCCAACACAATCGCCGCCGCCTGCCTGTGGCCGTAAATTGAAATCAAACACCACATTATTGCGCCCAGGCACCAGACGCCGCGCCGGGACAAATATCCGGTAACGCCGGTATGAGGCGCCATTTGGGTTATCCAATAGCAAGCCGTGAATATATTCCCCATTCAGCATTACGTTCATCACGCTTCCCGGCCCCATGCCGGCGCCGTATCCAAAATCCACCAGCAGCTCAGCCTGCGCCGCTTCATCCGTATAATAATTGGCCGGTACCGGCAGTTGCACAGGAACAGATTGGCTTCCGGCCCCCATCACAGCCTTCGTTACGGTTCCAAGCGCTTCAAAATTATAGAGTGTGTCTGGACGTAACACACGGCGTTCAACCAGTGCGTGATTTTCGTCATTCACATCACGCGACAGAATGGAAACATTTGCGCCGGGATTAACGGCGTCATCCATTTCCGCCAACGCGCGGGCCGCAGCAATTACATCTGCCGGGGTTGGCCCGGTCACAATCAGCCGGGAATTATTTCCTTCCCGGCTGATCATAAGATGCGGCCCGTTAATCCCCTTGAAGGTTCCATCGGGCAATAAGCGTGTCAACTGGCCGAGCGTCCCAACCAGCACATGAAACGCCGGGCGGGAATTAGACGGCAGGTATAAAATCTGATCCAGCAAGGCGCCCGCTTCAGCGTCCGGCGGCCCGTCCGCCTCCTGTTCGCGCCAATATTCGTGCTCAACAAAAAGCGGCGCAAACTGCCGGCGCAATGCGAACGCTTGCGCAACCAGCGGCAACGCTTCTTCGCTCAAAGATTGACCGGTTTCGCTTGGCGATGTCAGAATCAGCACAGTGTCCAGGCCACCCAAACCTGGCGAGAATAATCCTGAGAGATCGCGCAATACCGGCCCGGACGAAATGGGGGCTGTGGAATAGGTCAGGGTGGAGTTAAAAAGATCAAGCTCGGTCCATAACTCTGGCGCCTCAGGATCCTCGCAGCCGTCCGTGTAATGCTGGACCACCGCCAAGGTCAGTTTATTGTAACCTGCACGCCATAATTCTGCGGGCAACCGGACACGGGCGCTGGCTAATGGTTGCGCCGGGTCAAATGGAATCTGCGCCAGGGTCGCCTCGTTTAGACGAACCGCGAGATACGAGCGGGCCCCCTGTAGGGCGATCGAATGTGTGAAGCGTAAATCAGCGGTCACATCACCCACGTTTACGGCTGATGAAACAGGCACGAACAAATCAATCGCGCTGCTGGCGTCGGTCAAACGCACCGGACCGGTTTGCGTTGTAAACTGTGACATCCTGACAGTTTTTTGAGCAGGAGGCGCTATATTCTCCTGCGCTTTCGCGCCTTCTGACGCCATGATCATTACCGCCAGCGCCATCAGGAAAAAAAACTGCAAACGCGCCATCAGGACGGTGAAAAGCGCAAGGGGGGCAGATGTCATTTTCTAATCCAGAATCACTTTTACTTCCGCCGCGCGATTGCGCCTGAAATATTCTAAAAACCCGTCAGCCCCGGTTCGCAGCGCCAGGAACAAATGCTGGAAGACCGGCCTCCATATCTGCTTTAGCACCGTCCGCAGCGCCATAAAAAAAGAAACCTTACGCCATCTGCGTTCTTGAAAATATAGCCAGCGCCCGCTATCGCCCATGCTCAAAGCCACTGCTGCATTCGCATGCGTTGAATCTTCCGTGACAAACCGGGCGCCGACTTCGATTTTGCCGCGAAGCGCAGTGACAGCCCGGATTTCAATGGGCACTTTTACCTTGCGGCTTAGAGCCTCAGAGTAAACATCTAACCAGAGCATCTCACCTGCGGCAAAGTTCGGCTTGGCGTCTTTGATTTCCACGCGCACGCCACCTGCTGACAGATTGATCAGTGTACAAGGAAGTATGGTTTTATCTGGAAGCACGACTGAGGCTTTCTCTTTTGCCGGCATTCGCGGCGAGGCCCGCTGCTGACGGCGTTCGAGCAACACGCCAAGCGCGGCAAAAACAGAAACAAAATTAAACAGATTCCATAATAGTACAACAACTGTCAAATCGCGGGTTAAGGGATAAAACCACCAGCGGTAAACGCCGGCGGCAAAACCTAACAGCATTAAGAAGAAGATTGCGTAAAAAGGGCGGGCTAGCGGCGAAATGAAACCTTCATCAAGCATGTCGCCTTTGGGCGTCACCATGAAGGCTGGCTTGCGAGGGTTTGAAAGCACCTTGATGATGGCGATGAGTGAAAAAAGGCATTGCAGAACTTCATAAATTTCTGACACCAGTGGCCAGCGCGTACGCCCGAACAGCAGCCCGGAAATCATGTAGATCGCGATAACATGCGGTAATGTAAAGGCCAGTATCTCGCGCATCGACGCATTATAAACCTCCAGGCCGAACAATAGATAAGCCAATGGTGACAGAAGGAAGATGAGACGCGCGAATGGGAACAGCCAGAACAGGATTGAACTCATATAGCCGATACGCTGATGCCAGCTAAGGCCAGGCTCCATGAAGGGCCGCTTGAGCAGCAAAATCTGGGTCATTCCCTGCGCCCACCGCATGCGCTGAACAATAAACCCGGTGAATGTTTCCGGGGCAAGACCGGCCACCATCGGCCGGTCAACATAGATCGACCGGTAGCCGCGGCGGTGCAAATCCAGTGCGCACTCGGCATCTTCGGTAATCGAATGCCCCGCCAGTCCGCCGATCTCTTCGATATGCCGCCGCCGCAATACCGCCGCCGACCCGCAAAAAAACGATGCTGACCAAAAATCCAGGCCGCGCTGGATGGTTTGATAGAACATGTCGTTCTCGGAAGGCATTCTTCCGAAAGACTGTAATAGATTGCGTTCGACCGGATCGGGATTGATCATAAAATGTGGCGTCTGCACAAGGAATACGTCATCGTGGCGAACGAACCAGGGCACCGTGTGGTCAAGAAAGTCGGTGGTCGGCACATGATCTGCATCCAGGATCACGATCAGTTCGCCGTCCGTGTGCTCAAGGCCGTTATTTACGTTCCCGGCTTTTGCCCGTTCGTTACGGGCACGGGTGATGTAGTTAACACCTAACCGTTCGCATAAGGCCTGCAACACCTTACGTCTTTCCAGGGCGCGTTCCCGGGAGGCCGGGTCTGCGCTGTTAATTTTCTCTGCGGTGCCGCCATCGTCAAGCAAATGCACACGCAGTTTTTCATCCGGGTAGCGCATCATCCGCGCCGCCCGCAGGGTAATCTCCAGCAGTTCCGGGCTTTCATTGTAACTGGGGATCATAACATCCACGGATGGCAGGCGGACGCCAGGCGGCAAATCGGCCAGACTGAGGAGCGGCCGCTTCATTGGCGCGGCGTTGACCATCGCGCCCATGAAGTGCAGGATTGACGAATAGATTTCCGCAGCAAAAACCAGATAAACGCCGGCAAGACTGATAATATCATTCGCCACAAGCGTATATTCAGACCGCCAGGCCAGATAGCGCAGGTTGATAACAAGACCTGCGAACAGCGCAAGCAGGCGGAAAAAATCATCATTTCTGAGGTGTGTGGCGGACTGCCCGATCCACATCAGGCCAAGCAGGACCGTTGCCGCAACCATCTGCGCCAGGGAATCCATCGGTAACAGGGCAAACCCGGCAATCATTGCGCACGCTGCGGCAAACAGACCAACGTGAAGGCTGCCGGGCATCGTCACGCGTGTAAAGATTGCGGAACTGAATATGGTGGTTTCTGAAAGCTGGAAAAATCACAGACAACCTGCGGATGCGCAGTGTCCGTAACCAGCCTGCCTTGTCCGTCAACGCGCAATCCCTGCTCGAAGAAACGGCGCGCTACCTCGTTACGCCGCTTGCATGTCCAGTAATGTATTATCCCCGCAAACGGCGTGATAATGAAAATAACCGGAAGCACGATGACGGAAATGACAAACCAGCTTTCGTAACTGTGCGGTGCGGCCTGTAACAAAAACAGAAAGTTTGACAGGGACACAGATAACATCCCCCAACAAGCCGAGCGTAAAAATGCCGTCACCCGCATTCTGTGATCTAAACCAAGGAATATTCGTAACTGGCTGTGTAAATTGGCTTTGCTTGTCTGATTGCCGTACATCGCACCTTGCGACGGTGGTATTGATTCCCGGCAGGAATAAAGCCGTGTCACATTCTGATCAGAATTCACATCTGTTTCTTTTGAAGAGACGCAAGAAGGCGCCTCATTTTCTAAAGTAAGGTCTTCGGGTACGTCCATACCACCAGTAGCTATTCGTGTTATGGGAATACACAAGATATTTGCCCCGGAGCTTGAAAAAATTGGGATACTGGCCTTCGCAACTTCTTACTATGATAATGTTCGAGAATAGTTAATTTTTTCTAATTGCATAGTGATGGAGATCACAAATAGCTGCAAAATCAAATATTATTGAGGTTCTTCTGGGCGGCGTCAGCCCTCTGGCTTTCGAACGAAAGGCATCATAACGAGAGGCAGGTAACTGGAACAAAACCGTTACAAGTCCAACGTTCCTGGGCATCTCCGGGATCGGGCTTTTTGCCGCGCTGCAAAACATTCGAATGACTCAAACCTCCCATTTTCCCGTGGGTGGCTTTTGGCCCTATCGCTGATAGCTACCCTTTTAGTTCCTTTGGTTTTGTCTATGGCGGCATTGACATATAGACGCAACGCCGCTCATGTTCACTACACCAGAGATAGAAAGGAGGAACGCACAATGTCTTCAGAATGGCGCGATGTCGCAAAGAAGGTAAGCAATTGGGGGAAATGGGGGCCCAATGATCAATTGGGCACCCTGAATTATATCACCCCGGCGAAAATCGCAGGCGCTGCGGCGTCGGCGAAACAGGGAAAAATATTTCCGCTCAGCATTCCGGTGGATGCCTATGGCCCGCAGGGCGCGCACGGCTTCCGGCGCAATCCCATTCACATCATGTCCCTGGACGGCGGAGACGACCAGGCCGCGCGGTATCTTGAAGGCTGGGGCGGCGGCACGGAAGCGATGATCGCCGAATGGTGGAAGGGGCCGATGCGGTTCACGGATGATTATATCATCATGCCGCTTCAATCCGGCACCCAATGGGATGCGCTATCGCATGTCTATTATGACGGGCAGCTATACAACGGCTATCCGGCGTCCTCCATTACCAGTTTTGGCGCGTCGAAGGTCAGCATCGACCAGGTGGCGGGAAAGGGCCAGATTGTCTCGCGCGCCGTGCTGTTGGATGTGGCGCGCCATCGGAAGGTGCAGTATCTCGCAGCCAGCACGGTCATCTCGCCCGAAGAACTGGACGATGTCGCCAGGGCCCAAAAGGTCACCATCGAGGAAGGCGATATTGTCGTTCTGCGCACCGGCTGGCGGCTGAATTTTCTGGAGACCCGCAATGGCGAGGCCTGGCTGCACGGCTCGCCGGGGCTGAGCTGGCGCTGCGCCGAATGGCTGCATAACAAGCGGGCCGCGGCGGTGGCCAGCGACAATATTGCGGTGGAATGCGTCGCCTCGGAATTTGAGGACGCCTTTCTGGTGTTTCACATGCTAACGCTGCGCGACATGGGCATGATGCTCGGCGAAATCTGGGATCTCGAAGCCCTGGGCGCGGACTGCGCAGCCGATGGCGTCTACACGTTTCTGCTGGTCGCCCAACCGCTCCGCGTCACCGGCGGCGTCGGTTCGCCGGTGAACCCCATAGCGATCAAGTAACCGCAGCGTCCCGGACAGGAGAGCGTATATGCGCTCTCCTGTCAAATGCGTCGCGCCTTGGGATCCTCAGCGCGAGCGCACGACGCCGCCCGGGCGGGCGCCGGTGTCGGCGCCGTTGCGCTGAATGGCCTGACCAGACACCAGGGTGGCCACGTAACCGTCCGCGCGTTGCATCAGGCGCTTGCCATTTGCGGGCAGGTCGCACACGACTTCCGGCGCAAGAATTTTCAGACGGTCCAGATCAATCAGATTAATGTCAGCGCGCTGTCCCGGCGCCAAAACGCCGCGATCCATGATGCCGTTGCTGCGCGCGGTTTCGCGGGTCTGCTTTTGCACCACCCATTCCAGCGGCAGGCGGCCATGTTTGCGGTCCCGCGCCCAATGGGTCAGCATGAAGGTGGGCACCCCCGCATCGACGATGAGGCTGCAATGCGCCCCGCCATCGCTGCCGCCGAGCAAAGACAGCGGATGCATCAGCATCTCGCGGGTCATATCGAGATTGCCGTCAGCATAGCCTGCCGCTGCATAGAACAGGAACGCCTGGCCGTTATTCTCCAGCATGAGATCATAGGCGGCCTCCGTTGGGTTGCGCCCGGTGCGTTCGGCAATCGCAGTCAGGCTTTGGCCGGGATCGGGTTCATAATTGGGCACGGCGCCCAGCGCATAGGTCAGCTTCCACGGATTGGCGAAAAGCTGCGACCAGGCCGTCATCGCCGGGTCTTTATCGGCCAGAATGCGGGCCTTCACCTCGGGCTTGCGCAGCATCGCCAGACGCTCCGGCTGCGGCAGCTTCTTCAGTTCGATGAAACTGGGGAAGCGCGCAAACGGATTCTCGCTTTCGAAACTGAACAGCATGCCGACAGGCCGCCCCGAGATTTGCGGCAAAAGTTGCGCGCCTTCCCGGTTCGCCTCTTCCGCCATTGTAAAGGCCTTGAGCGAGGAGGAGGTGGTCAGGAATGTCAGAGGCCGGCCAGATGCGATGGACAGCCGTTTCATCAACCCCATCTCGGACGAAAACGGGATGACGTCGGACTTCACGACGCCGCTTGGAATGACTTCAATGATCCCCTTGCCGGATGCGCCGATCGCACGCGCAATCGCCATCAGTTCGGCTTCCTTGGCGAAGGTGCCGGGGATCGGAACGCCCTGCGGCGTCAGGTGGATGCCCGTGCGCGATGTCGAAAAACCCAGCGCGCCGGCCTCCATCGCCTCACGCATAAGCGCGGCCATGCGCGCGGTTTCCTCGGCGCTGGGGTCCACATCCTCGGCCCCGCGTTCGCCCATCACATAGGTGCGTAACGCGCAATGCCCCACATAAGAGCCGATATTGACGGCGCGCGGCATACGGTCCAGCGCATCCAGATATTCCGGAAAGCTTTCCCATTGCCAGTCCATCCCCGCCTTCATGGACGCCGCCGGAATATCTTCGACGGACTCCATCAGTTCAATCATCCAGTCGCGATTGCCGGGCTTTACCGGGGCGAAGCCGACGCCGCAATTGCCCATCACCGCCGTCGTCACCCCGTTCCAGCCCGACGGCGTCAGCAGCGGATCCCAGGTAGCCTGCCCATCATAATGCGTGTGAATATCCACCCAGCCCGGCGCCACCACCAGCCCATCGGCATTGATGGTCTC
>OBEQ012191566.1_pt1 | contig 13789 bp, 17 predicted proteins | sample 1670901 | NCBI WGS metagenome assembly OBEQ01 (sample SAMEA104232315, study PRJEB22302) | groundwater metagenome | biome: forest; feature: aquifer; material: groundwater | place: USA | collected 2011-08-07 | depth 5.4 m
AATATCTGCCTCCTTGTTTATTGCCACTACATATGGTGTGTTTGCATTGTTTTCTACATCAGCTTTTACCTGCTCATAAGTTTTTCCTTGAATAAGAGCAGGGGAATAGCCTGCAGAAAGCTGTACGTACTTACCGTTTAAGAATAGGAAAGGCACTCCACCCTTGGGATTATACTTGTTTACCCACTGCTTTTCAAAATCAGAAAGATCTTGTCCTGGAATTGGTTTGCCATTCCTATCTGCTGTTTCTTTATGTCCAAAAGCGATAAACTGGCTTTCATACTTGGCGCTTATAAAATTGTAAGTAGGGATTCTGGAAAAACCAGCTTCCTCATCAGCGCTAGTATCAGGACCCAAGCCAGACCAAGTACCAAAATTAGACAAAGCCTTAACAATGCTCCAACGTTCAGCAGCACAGAAAGGACAGAACTGACCTCCAACATACAGGAAATAGGGTTTGTTATCAACAGCAACTGGAGTATCAGAAACCTTCTTGAAAAAACCAAGAGTTTTTGCTTGAGCTTGAGGGCTCTGAGTGGTTTGGATGGTAGTTACCTTATTTGGCTGCTCACTTTTAGCCGGAGCAAACCATAGGTTGTATCCGATCAAGGCTAGAATAGCAAGTGAAGCTAGCCAGAAAAGCGGATTTAAAAACAATCCTGGAATGGAAAATTCCCATCCTGGTTCTTGTTGCTTATCGTTCATATTAAAGCCCATGCCTCCCATCGGCTCCTGCCCCACCGTGAGTTTGATGCCCAAGAACATCCCCCTTACCGGTTGCCAAAAGGTAATCCTCCAGCATACCTTTTGGATACCAAATCGCATACCATCTATGTGCTTCGCCTAGTAATTGATCATCAGAGTATTTCTCTCCATAATTTTGAAGCATAAATTTAAAGAAACCCTGGACAGCTCTAGCGTGAGCGCAACCGCAGCGGTTAATGGTAGTAACGCTGATGGGGCCTCCGCAACAATAACTGCAAACCATTGAACTTATTAATTTTTGGTATCTTGTCTCCAAATCTCCACTTAAACTTATACTTTTCACAAAACTTCCCCATTTCTTTTGAGCGTTGATTGGATCATCAAAAGATATATCCTCAGGAGCATAAAATGGTTTACCGGATGCTTGCATAACCATTTTAGCATCAGCTAGAACATCACCACTGTTGGGGTTAGCCAGCACTTCGGTGATGGTTGGTTGCTCCACTAAAGAAGTAGTTTTACCGTCAGGATTCAGTTTTGGGGCAATAATGATGGTGGCAGAGGCAGTTTTAATACCAAAAAGCGAAGCTACAAAATTGCCGCGAGGTACCATACCCATCCCGGCAGTAACCTGACTAATCAAAAACTGATTGAGTAAAAAAAGTCCAGCAAGCAGAAAAATAAACACTTTCTGTAAAGGAAGAACAAGCACATTCCTACTGGTAACTTTACAATCCTCACATACTAATGCATGATTAACTTTACTTGCCGCGTAGACTGTCGAGGCTGTAAGGAGTCCCAAGCTTAAAAACTTGAGTTCCAAACCTTGAAGCGGAAATACTGTCAGCCCGCCTGCAACGCCTACTGCGGATAAAAGGAAAGCTCCACAAACCGGGCAGCCCATCCCAAACATGGCAGCAGCTAAACCGCCCGCATTTGCTCCAATGCTTTTGCCTTTACTTAATTTAGAGTGATTAAAAAGCCAAACCATTACAGCAATGCTGATACCTGAAAGAGGGATTATAAGAAGTGTGGTGATAATATAGGCAATACCATACAGATAACTATATTGACCAAAATCTCCATTTTTTATGTTATCCAAAAACATTGGAATTGTTGTTGTTTGATAGAACAGCCAGTAGGAAAGATAACCAACAACTAAAGATGCACCAATAGCTATATTTCTATAGAAAGCTTGTTGAAAAATAATTCGTAATGCTGTGACTATTTTTTTCATATTACTGTCCTGACTGGCTGGCTGAAGATGAAGCTACAGATGGTCTTATGACCTTATTACTTGCCAAATCTTTATAAACAACATTTCCCAGCTGTTGCATTTGTCTAAATACATAAAAGCCGTCTGATTCAACTGTTCCGACATTTTTCCATACGTTCTTAAGGTTTACATATTGGTCAGCACCAGAAGATAACAAAATTGTCGGGATCTTTGTAATTTTATATTGATTAACAAGACTTTGTCCCGCTCCTGAGTTAATATCGACCGTACGTTCAGAAGAAATTCCTACTCCATATCCACCTGTTAAAATAGGTTTTTGCACCTTGATTGGGTCATAGCAGTCAGAACAGGTTGAATCAGTTAAATAGGTAATATCGACTAAACCCATCTTTTTCCCGGTTTCAGGATCAATAAAAATAGGTGTAACTTTAGTAAATATAAAGGTATTATTTTTTACCTCACCATTAATTTTAACAAAACTCTCTAAATTACTTTTATTTACTTCACCGGTAAAGATGTAGGTCGGTAGACGTTTAATACCAAGCTTTTTAACAAGTGCCTGTGCTTCTTCAGAATCAAAGGCTACTGTTTTCTCTTCACCAACAGTAACATTTTGTTTCTTAAGTGTGGCTAGAACACTATCAACATTGAAGCAGTTATTACAATTTGGAGTAGTAATTTTTGTGAGTCTAATATTGGCAGGTCTTGCAGCTTCCTTTGCAGCAGCGATATTTTTCTCAATCGAGGAAAGTGTCTTAGTGGCAAAAAGCGCTCCTGCAACTGTAGCCACTACTGCTAATCCTAAGAAAATCTTAGGCCAGGGGATATTTACTTCCTTTATTCTTGTCATGTTTAACAACCTCCAACCATTGATTGTGGAGTATCAGCATTGCTGCCCGTTCCACTGCCAGTTTGGGTGCCGGTTGCAGCTGCCGGTGCAGTCTTGACTGATGCTTTGCTACTTACTCCACTGATACGAACAAGCTGGAACGTTTGGAATAAAGTAATGAATGCAACCAAACCTAAAACAGCCACCTGCATATTAGGTTTGGGAACCCGTAAGACTATTGTGTTATCGGTTGCTTGCGGGACATGATGCATTGCACCTGCTTCGTGTTTTTCAACTTCTGCCATAAGACACCTCCTTTCTTAAGATCTTACTACATAATGTAGTATATATATTCTTCTCTTGTCAACCAGTAAAAATCTCATCAAACTTTTTCCTTAATTGATCTTCACTTGCTCCACCAGAAGCAAAAAACTCATTATTGATTAGGATTCCGGGGCTGGCCATAATTCCATATTTCTGGACTAACCCTTGTCCCTTATCAGATTCCATATCAATATCTTCAATTTCCAAAACCGGATAATCCTTTTTTAACCTATCCAAACTCTCTAAAACCTGCCCGCAATGGGCACAGCCTTGAGGCCTAATTAATGTTACCTTTAACATCTGTGGACACCTCCTTCCCGCTCGCCATCGCTACGCTCAGGCGTTAGCGGGCGAGCCTTTTTACAAATGCGTAAATCACAGGCAGGATTAAAAGTCCTAACATCACTGCTAAAGCTTTGATGTCTGGTGCCTGAACAATCCACCAACCTCTTAAGTCAAATAAACCCGTGGGGATAAGAAACGCTCCTATTAAAATTAGTGCCCAACCGGTGAATTTTTCTATTGTAAAACGATTTTCTGTAATAACTTTTGTTGCCTGAATACCTAGCATTGCCAAAACTGATAACAAAATGATTGGTGTAGCCCGTCCTAAGCCATGGGTAAAGCCAACGATCGCGCCGGTTGCCGGGTCGCCTGTGCCGGCAATATACAAAAGCAACACATAAAATAGAGGATTGGGACAGCCTACGCCCGCATTTCCTAAAAGAAGTCCTAAAAAGAAACTGCGTACATAATCGCCTTGATGTTGTAATCGCTCAGGCATGATATTGCCCAGAAACGGAATTTTAATATTCACGATATGCGCCTGTCTCAGACCAAAAAAATACGCTGCAATGCCTGCAAGCGACAATACAATTGGTGTGGCAGCCTGCAAACCCAGCACTTGTCCCAGAAACGCCATCAGGATTCCATAAATGGTGATGGTTATAGTCAAACCTAATCCAAACAGTAGAGCCATCAGAAATCCTTTCTTATACCCTGCTCCGGCAGACATAGGGACAATAATAAAGGCTAAAGGAAGAGTGCACGGTAAAATAATCATGGAAAGCCCTGCTGCAAAGGCTAAAGCCAAAATAAATCCAAAATTCCCTGTTTGCGGTGCGCCAACAGTAGAAAGCCAAGTTAACCCGCCTAAAAATACGGCAAATAATATAGTAGTGAGAGTTACTAAAAACGTTCTCATGATTCTATTTTAACCTCCACAGTGTCTCCATCCTGCCAAATATAGTCTACGCCCTCAGATTTTTCTTGACCATTGACCAAAACATTGATCTTTTTACCTTGATAGTTTATTTGAAACTCATCCAAAACTGCTTTTAATCTTAAGGGCGAGTAATCAGTGATCTGTTTGCTTTTCGGATCAACCGGCAAGGTAACGTGCCAGTGGATTTTATTTTTCTCCGCATGGGTATGGGACTTTTGCAAATCGCCTTTTTCAAAAGACAAATCAACCGTCTGTCCGCCATTGATTACGTGCAAGTTCATATGAATGTGGGCAGTATAGTAACATTTCTGCTTTTCCGGCGGCGCATTCTCAGGCTGGCAGGTAGTGATCGGTTTTTCAGTTGTTACTCCCTTTTCTCCACCGCCGAAACGATTTGCCACATAAAAGAAAGCAATTAAACCAATAACAACAAATCCTATTATAAGAACATTTGACCATTTCATATTCTTATCCTTCGTACTGCGGTCTCGGTTTTCATGCGTATACTACTTATTGTAGTATCTGCGTCTGATAAGAGTCAAGAGGTGTACCGGTTGTTTATCCAAAGGTAAAAGCAAAGACTTCTATACCACTGTCTTGAAATTCCAGACGAAGCAGATGATTGACGGAATTTCCTTTTAAATCCACAATATTATATTCACGGTCAGAGTCTATGATGAGAATGCCATTTTTGACATCAGCGCCCGCGCTTTTTGCCTCAATCGGTTTTCCATCAAGCAGTACTTTTATTATTCCTTTTTGATTCTCTTGTGGGCGCATGACTAAAAAGACTTTGTCAGCGGTAAAGTTAAGGACAAGGATACTATTTTTTTCAGAGCGCGAGTATTCATTTGTGATCGTCCACTGGCCTCCAAGGCTAAATGCGTTCTGCCGCGTTGCTTTTGGTAATTGAAAAATTTGTGTTCCGTTTGAAACACTGCCCTGCGGATCAAGATACTCCATTCTTGATGCTCCCAAATATATTTCTTGTGTTCTTTTCTGTGTGGGAGTCTGGTCGGAAATCCGCACAGTATCAGAGGTAGTATTTTGCCCTGCTTCTTTTAGAAGCGCTTGAATGGCTATTTCTGTTTCTTCATATTTGCCTTCACCAAAATGGGTATAACGCACATTGCCTTTGGCATCAATAAGATATTTTGCGGGCCAGTACTGGTTGTTATATGCTTTCCAGGTTGCAAAATCATTATCCTGTGCGACCGGATAGGTGATATTGTAGCGTTTGATAGCGTCTAAAACATTTTCTGTTTTTTTCTCAAATTCAAATTCCGGTGAATGAACACCAATAATTACAAATCCCTGATCTTCATACTTTTCATACCAGCGGGTAAGATAGGGCAATGTGCGTATGCAGTTAATACAGGTATAGGTCCAAATATCGACGAGCACTACTTTTCCACGAAGTTCTTTCAATGTCAGTGCCTGCCTGCTGGCAGGCAGGTTAAGCCACTTGGTAATGCCAACAAATTCAGGAGCTGGCCCCAAGTTAGGAAGACTTTTTGAATCGGTCATGTTGAATGGTTTTCCGATCATATCATCAGTTTTTTTCTCTTTATTCCCTTTCAGAATATCCAGTTGCTTTTTTACTGCAGGATTTGTCTCAAGACCAATCAAAAACCGCGTATACGAAGGGAACGAATCAAGTAATTTTACCTGAATAACTTTATCATAATTTGTGTAAATGGCAAGTGCGGTTAGGAGTATTACTACTCCGAATATTTGTTGGATTCTTCCCGTAAATCCACCCACAAACCGCGTTTTTGCAATCAGTTTTCCTCCGCCGTAAGAAAAGAAGAAAAGCGGTATACCAACACCTATCACATAGACGATGGTAACAAGAATAATACCCAGATTAAGACTTGATGTGGCGGCAAGTGCCGCAATTGTTGCAAGTATTGGCCCGGTACAGGGAGTCCACACGATTCCCAAAGCACAACCGGTCAAAAATCCGCCGCCAAATCCGCTTCTATTGTTTTGTGTTCCTCCAAAGCGTCCTGCAAGTCTGCTGAGCATTCCCTCCAGCACTCGAGAGAATGCAGGTATAATCATGGAAAGCCCCATAATCACCAGGACAATCACTGCAAAAAGACGGATAATATTCGGATCCAGTCCAAATAATTTTACTAAATAGGAAATACTTAAAATAAATACCGAAAAACTCACCATTATCCCCAAAGTAATACCCAGGGATTTTGCTTTTCCTCCATTCAGAGAGGAAGATAAAATAATAGGCAGAAGCGGCCAAATGCATGGCGCCAGTATAGTTACAAACCCCGACAAGAATGCAAAAAAAAGTAAAGTCTCCATAGACTATTTAATATTTGCCAATAACTCTTCTGTTTGTCCGCCACTCCATCTGGTAATTTCTTTTCCTGTACTATCCACTTGGACAAAAGTGTGTTGATAGGTAATGCCATACTTTTTGGCTAAATCTTTTTCTTCCTGGTCTGTATCAGGATCATTGTAATTGACCCGGATTACTACCAGGTCTTTCGGAAATTTGCCGGCGTTTTTCTCAAAATCCGCATTTGCCGGCCTGCATATTGGACACCATGACGCATAAAAGTATAAGACTCTGCGCTTATCTGCTGCTTGATCAAGAGTTGGTTTTGAGTATACTAAGTAGCGGGAAGCGCTATCTTTTTTCATCATGGCCTCTTTTTCTTGCTTTTGTTTCATTGCAGTGTCTTCTTTTTGCATCATTGCAGCTTTTTCCTGCTCCATCTTTGCTTGTTCTGCTTTTTGAGATTGCTGATTGGCTATATACCAACCTCCTCCAATAACAACTACCACAACAATAATAATCCACATAATGTTTTTATTCGTAGAAGAGCTTCGCTCATTCATATTTTTCACCTCCTCTACCTAATATTTTTTCTGTCCATAGAGCATCCCGCCAATTTTTGCGATTAACATACCCAAAAGCGCATAGATAAGCCAAGGATCGCTGATATGGTTTAGCGCCTGCACAATAATACCAATCACTAGAATGCTACTTCCTACTAAGAATGCAAAACGTCCCGCAAGCATACGATGTAACCCTTCCCGCTCATCACGCACTTGTTCTTTCCAAACTACAGCCACAAACATACCAAAGATGGCAATAAGAACAATCACCAGCATGGACAGGAAAGGCGGAGGCATTAAGAAATTAAAAGGATTTAAGAATAATACTAAAAGAACAATAAACACTACTGCGATGATTGTTTCGCTTAAAGATATATTATTTTTCATAGACAAAAATTTGTTCAACGCTCTTTTTAAAAAACTTGGCAATCTTTAACGCTAAAAGTACTGATGGTATATAGTTGCCTTTTTCTATAGCAATAATCGTTTGCCTTGTTACTCCTACAGCATTTGCCAAATCTTCTTGCCGGACAGCCAACTTTTTCCGCAACTCATACACCTTGTTAATTATATATTCTCTCATATGTTTGAAAATGTCAAGTAGACTTAACATTAAAATATACCTTCAAACATATTTTGTCAATACTTCGATTTCACTCAGTATTGACCCTGAGTATACCGAATGGGTCAAGCGCTGGAAATATCCCTATATGAACTAAATTTTGTATCTTTTTAATAGCAGTGAATTAGACACAACTGATATGGAACTGGTAGCCATAATATATTATTTTTATTTTTCAGCTCTAAGGATTCCCATAAATTCTTCAGGAGTTATTATTTGTATACCCTGGTACTCTTTCAGATCAAGCAAATCTTTATCCCTACTAACAATATAATCGGCATTACCCTCAACTGCTGCAACGATAATTTTATCATCCTCTGGATCACGCACTATTTCAACTTTAGTTTCTCCCGTAACAATCATGCTTAACTTTGTTAGTTGGCTGATAAATTTTTGTAGTTCTATAGAAGAACGCTTATGCAATTTCTTAACATGGTTACGGTTTAAAACATCTTCAACTTCTAAAATAAGTGGAGGAGAAATTATAAGTTCAAAACGTTTTTTGATAAAGTTTTGATAAATTTCCTGGGAAACAGAAAGAGGCACATTAATTACAGCACTGACTAAGGTGTTTGTGTCTAGGATCACACGGATCATTTATTCTTAAGTTTTCTCTCTGATCTAACTTCACGCACAGCTTCATCTATAGCTTTTTCCATCTCTTCAGGATCAAATTTAGGCAATTTAGCCCTAAATTCATCCAACCTTTTAACATGTTTATTCCACTGCAAGTTACTTAACCTTTTAGTTGGATCCATCAATTTTTCATACTCAGACAAGCTAATTATAATAGCTGCGTTCCTGTTATACTTTTTAACCACTACCTTATCATTGGCATAAGTCACACGGTTGATAATGTCGGCCAAATTAGTACGGAGTTCATCAATAGATATAGTATTATTTTGTAACATGTCTATATATTATTACAAACCTTACGATTTGTCAAGCTTTCGAAGGATTATTTATAAGATGGCAGTCCGTATTTTGGAGTTTGAGATGAAAAGAGTTCCTCGGGAGCCGAAAGTTGGGGCTTTGCAGAACATAAGAAATAAGCAGACTCTGATGAGGATTCCATTTGGAATGCATTAACCGGAGTTTGTAGAAGAAACCAACTCATCACTACAAACAGTATACTGGTCAGGATACTTGCCGGCGATAAGTGAAATTTATGTTCAAAGGCAGGATTGATTAAACGGTGGATACGGATTTCTAAACTGTCCGGCGCAATGGCAGGAGCAGTGGCAAGGTTTACTTGAGGTGTGGCAATAATTTTTCTGATAGCGCTACGAAGGAAATCACTCCCATTTTGAGCCTTTATTGCCCAGTTATCAGCTAACATTTCATTTGCTGCAATCATATTTTTGTTTAACTGGGCAAAAATTGGCAAGAAAAAAAACATTGAAGATATAGTTTTCCCCAAAAGCACTTTAACAGGATCGAAATTTTTTAAATGAGCTTGTTCATGCAGAAGTACTGCTTCCAATTCCCCCTCAGATAGACTTGCTACTAAACCGGTTGTGATAATAATGCGTTGGCGCAGAATTCCTGAACAAAATGAAAATAATTTGAGGTCTTTGATAAGATAGACCTTGTTTTCAAGCCCAAGAGCAGATACTGCCTTCTGCAGCCTCTTGTTAAAGCTCACCCTCTTTTGTGAAAACATTTTATGCATACTGTGGGTTCTATAAAGTTGCGCTAGAAACGATAGGATTCCCAAAAGTAAGATAGGTACCAATGCGAACATAATAGTATTAGGAAGCAGGTACTGCTGGCAAAAGTATAAAGCTTTGGTAGTTAGTAGGGGAAAGGTTTTGTTCAATAGAGCTATAACAACCGATGCAGTTATTAGTCCAAGAGAAAGTAGTAGTAGAAAGGCTGTGTTAAATTTATGTTTAATAGTCATGTTTGGCTTTCTCCCCATCAAGAATCTTCAGCAGTTCCCGCCTTTTTTTAGGATGCAGTTTTTGAATTTCTTTTAAGAAATAACTGGCAACTCCTTCTCCCAGGTTAGCAATAGCAGTAGAGAAAATACGATGAACTGCCTTAGCAACAAACTGCTCTCTGGTGACTTTTTGAAGGTATAAATAACTTGAGCCTTTAAGTTCTCTGATCAACACCCCTTTTTTAGTTAGCCTACCCATGATGGTCATAACTGTGGTATAAGCTATCTTTCTGGTGTTTTGCAGAATTTCAGTAACAGTTCTTACAGAAATTGGGCCTTTTTGTTGCCAAACAATTTGCATTACATCTGATTCTAATTCTCCTAAAACCTTACCGTTATTAGCTTGGTTCATTCTACTAAAACCGCCCCCTTCATCACATCTGCATGAGGGGTACAATGGTAAGGGTAGATACCCGGCTCAGTAAAAGTCACCGAGTAGACGTCACCCTTTTTAAGGGTTCTTGAGTTTTGGGAGGGGTAATAAGTATGAGCCGGATGAGAATCGGTATTAACAGTATGTTCAACACTATCCTGGTTTGCCCAGGTTACTTTTGTCCCTTTGCTGATTTTGACATTTTTAGGATTAAAGGCGATATCTTTTAAATCAATGGTTACCTCTTTTTTACCTGTCATGTCCACAAACTCGAGAGTAAGTTTTTTGTCAATAACAAACTGAAAGTTTCCATCGTGGCAGGACCCATCTGCCCAACAGGCTTTGTAGTTGACAGTGTATAACCCATCAGGAGAGTTTGGATCTAACTTTCTTCTCATTGCTAGCTTATTGTTATCAATTACTGTTTCTTCTGTTCCATAATCTTTTTGATTGTTTAAAATCTCAATTGTTGATCCCTTGGTTAAATCAAAGTTGAAATTAATAACTACATTTACCGGAACTCCTGCTAGAGTTACTCCATGCTCAGGAGTATTACTTTCATAGTGAGCGGATTTTTTAGGAGCAGCAAAAATCAGACCGTTTTCTTTTTGCGGTTCACTCGTTGGTGCAGTTTGAGAAGAGGCAAAAAATACAATCCCTCCAGCTACAATGATTGCTGCAATAGAAAATATAACTAGTTTATTCATCTTAAGTCCATTATAGACACTCTATTAGCTCAGTTTCAATAGTTGCATGTTGAATTTTAAACTTATCTTTAAGTTCGTTTTTTACATCTTCAACCAGTTTCATGCTTTTGTCTAAATCACATTCTTCAATAACCAGATGACAACTTAAGGCTGCATATTGAGAGGAAATTGCCCAAACATGTAAGTCATCAACAGTTTTTACCAGTGGAAACTTCATAATCATTTCTTTAATGGCTTGTATATCAACTCCCTTTGGGACACCTTCAAGCAGGATATGTAAAGCAGCTTGGATTACACCCCATGAACCAATAATCATCAGTACCCCAATTAAAATACTGGCTAGAGGATCAGCAATAGTTTTGCCACTGAAAATAATTATAAGTCCTGCTCCCGCTGCTCCAATTGAGGCTAAGGTATCAAAAGCCATGTTTATATAAACACTATGGGCATTTAGATCATTACGGTCTTTAAAAAATAACACAGCATTCGTCCCATTAATAATAGCCCCCAATAAAGCCACCACTACCACTAATACTCCTTCAACTGGAGTAGGATGCATAATTCTTTGATAAGCTTCATAGAAAATGTATACGGCCAATCCTAAAAGAATAACTGCATTAAGTAGAGCTGCCAGTATGGTTGCTCTACCATAGCCATAGGTCTTACCAAGATTTGCCTGACGCTGGGCAAGCTTATTGGCAGAAAAAGAAATAAGCAGAGACAACGAATCGGTTAGGTTATGGGCTGCATCAGAAATTAAAGCTAAACTTCCAGAAATAAATCCAATAATAAACTCAAAGATGGTAAAACCACTATTAAGAATAATGCCAATTCTTAAGTTTCTATCTATATTTGAATGGTTTTGGTCTGAATGGCTATGTTCCTTGCTCATACTCTGCTTATTTTAACTCTTTTTAATAACAAAGAGTTAGAAACAACTGAGAGTATACTTAAAGATGAGGTTGGAGATCAATGAATATTGGCTCACTGAAATCTTCTGATTACCCCGACACATTTGCCTTGAATTTTGACATCTGTTGCGTAAATTGGATTCATAGAGGAATTGGCCGGTTCCAACCGAATTCTATCCGTTTCCCTAAAAAATCTTTTTAAAGTGGCTAAACCATTATCCAACAAAGCTACTACAATATCACCATCTTGGGCTGTTTCTTGTTCCTCAATAATGACATAGTCTCCGTCTAGTATTCCATCTTCAATCATTGAATCCCCTTTGACTTGCAGCACATATGATCTTTTTTTACCTGAGATCATGGAGGGAACAACTTTAACTGTGGCATCAGGGTCTGTATAGGTCATGATTGGTTGACCTGCCGCAATATAACCTAAGATTGGAAGCTCCACTCCCTGCAAAGCCTCTGATATTTTTTGATCAACAACTTCAATTCCTCTGACAGCCCCCTCAAAACGTTTAATAACCCCTTTAGTAGATAAAGCTTGAAGGTGTTCATGGATTGTTGCTAGCGAAGATACACCAATTGCTTCAGCTATTTCACCCAAAGTAGGGGCATATCCATATTTATCAATATATTGCTTGATAAAATCTAAAATTTGTTTTTGGCGGCGGTATAAAGTAACTGGCATATTCCTACCATCACAATACCAAAGATAACCCAAACTTGTCAACCCTGATTATTTATATCAAATAGTATCAAAAATAGTGATTGTAAATCCCAGCCTATTTTAGTAGTATTACTTCTTAATCTGCCCCAAATATGCCCGGGCAGATTTTTTGTGCTTAATATATGAAAGATTTTGAGATCATTGCTCCTGAGGATCCGGAAAATATGAAAGGGGCAGGTGTTGCCCATAAGGGTAAACGCTTTATTACCCACACCACTTTGGATCATAAAGTCTCCGCGATAACAACCTTTTCCTTATGGCAGAGAGTATTTCTTTACGCATCACTTTTCTTTTTCATACTCGGGTTAGTCTTTAATCCGTTTTTAACCCTGACTGTCTTTTTGGCAGTTCTTTCCACAATCTATTTTATAGATGTATTATTTAACCTTTATCTTATTTTAAAAAGCCTTCACAACCCGCCGGAAATCCATATTTCCGATGCCGAGTTGGCAGCTTTAAAGAATCAGGATTTGCCTGTTTATTCAATCCTTTGTCCTTTATATAAAGAGGCCCGGGTAGTTACTCACTTTATTGAATCAATTCAAAGACTTGACTGGCCGAAAGAGAAACTGGATGTTCAGCTTCTTTTGGAAGAAGATGACGATCAAACAATAGAGGCGGTCAAAAACTTAAATTTGCCTGAATTTGTTAGGATAAATATTGTCCCTAATACTGCGCCCAAAACCAAACCAAAGGCCTGCAATTTTGGCTTAAATGAGGCCAAAGGTGAATATCTGGTTATCTTTGATGCGGAAGATGAACCTGAGCCTTTGCAGCTTAAAAAAGCATACCTGGCATTTCAAAAGGTTAAAGATAATGTGGTCTGCCTTCAGGCAAAATTAAACTATTACAACCCCCACCAAAATCTGTTAACCCGCTTTTTTACTGCAGAATATTCTCTCTGGTTTGATGTGATTTTACCTGGGCTTCAGACCATTGAAACAAATATCCCTTTGGGCGGAACCTCAAATCATTTCAGAACCAAAACTTTGCTTGATCTTAAAGGTTGGGATCCTTTTAACGTCACCGAGGATTGTGATTTAGGGGTTAGGCTTTTTTCTTTGGGTAAAAAAACCGCCATCATAAACTCTGAAACTTTGGAGGAGGCAAACAGCAATTTAAATAACTGGCTCAGGCAACGCTCCAGGTGGATTAAGGGTTACATGCAAACATACCTTGTTCATACGAGAAATCCCATAAAACTTTTTAAAGATCAGGGTTTGCACGCTTTTACCTTTCAGTTGACAGTTGGAGGAAAAATTGCCTTTCTTTTTATAAACCCAATCCTTTGGGTTGCAACAATTGCATATTTTGCTTTTTAT
>OBEQ010307935.1_pt1 | contig 13787 bp, 14 predicted proteins | sample 1670901 | NCBI WGS metagenome assembly OBEQ01 (sample SAMEA104232315, study PRJEB22302) | groundwater metagenome | biome: forest; feature: aquifer; material: groundwater | place: USA | collected 2011-08-07 | depth 5.4 m
CGCTGCTCATCGTCTACCCGCCGCTCTTCCCCGCCGGCCAGGTGCAGGAAGGCACCGACACCATCGACATCGTCCCCACCATCGCCGACGCGCTCGGCCTGACCCCGCCCGACACCGCCCAGGGTCGCTCGCTCATCCCGCTCGCCCAGGGCGTCGGCCGCGGCTACCCCAGCTGCTCGATCGCGTCGATGTACGAGAATGCCTGGGCCATGCGCTGCGGCGACTGGAAGGCGCGCGTGGCCGGCACCGGCACGCCGATGATCTTCAACCTCGCCGACGACTACTACGAGAAGAAGGACCTGGCCGCCGACAAGGCCTACGAGCGCCGCCTGCTCACCGACGCGCTGTCGACCTTCCTGGTCAACCAGAAGCAGTGGAAGAAGCGCGACTACGGCCTGGCCAACAACATGACGGCCAAGGCGGCGGAAGACTTCGACCGCTAGCCGGCCGTCCGCGCGGGCGGGCTCTCCAGGCTGATCGGGCCCAGGGTGCCGGCGCGGAACTCGTGCACCAGGATCTCGGCCGCCTTGTCGAGGTCGAGCACGCCGCCCGCGCGCAGCTTGCCGCGCTTGCGCCCGATGGCGTCGAGCAGGGCCGCGGGCGAGGCCGGCGTGGCGTCGAGCTTGTAGCGGGCCACGATCAGCTCCGGGTAGCGCTCGAGCAGGAACGCGGCGCCGAACAGGGCGATGCTCACGTAGTCGATGGCCGTGTCCGGGATCGATCCGGCGAAGGCCAGGCGGTGCGCGCCCGCCTCGTCGGCGAACTTGGTCCAGGTGATGCCCGGGCTGTCGGTCAGGATCATGCCGCCGTCGAGGACGACGCGCTGCTGCTCCTTGGTGACCGCGGGCTTGTCACCCACCGCGGCGACCTTGCGGTTGGCCAGCATGTTGACCAGCGTCGACTTGCCCACGTTGGGCACGCCCACGATGAGCGCGCGCACGCCCTGGTCGGCGCCGCGATGGGCCGCCATGCCACGCGACAGCTCGGCGATGCGTCGCTTGGTCTCCTGCGGCCGCCGGGTGGTGGAGGCGAACGCCGCCACCTTGCTGTCGCGCTGGAAGTGGTCGAGCCAGGCCTGCGTCACCGCCGGATCGGCGAGGTCACTCTTGGTCAGCACCTTGATGCACGGCTTGCTCCGCCTGAGCTCGGTCACCAGCGGGTTGGCGCTCGACGCGGGCAGGCGCGCATCGAGGATCTCGATCACCACGTCCTGCGAAGGCATGAGCGTGGCCAGCTCGCGCCGCGCGCGGTTCATGTGACCCGGGTACCAGTGAAGCGACATCGCGCCTGTTCTACACTGCTTCGGTGCCGACGGGGGGCGCCCGCGCCGGGCCGCTCGCCGGGCGTGCTACCGTCGGCGACGGTGAGGCTCCTCTTCGCGGCCACGCTGTTCCTGTCCGCCGCGCTGATCTTCGTGGCCCAGCCGATGTTCGGCAAGATGGTCCTGCCCCACGTCGGTGCCACGCCCGCGGCGTGGACGACCTGCGTGCTGGGCTTCCAGGCGGCGCTGCTGCTCGGCTACGCCTACGCCCACTTCGTGCGCGTGCCGCCGCTCGTGCACGTCGCGTTCCTGCTCGTGCCCCTCGCCACCCTGCCCGTCGGCCTGGTCGCGGGCACCGCGCCGCCGGCGGGCGGCAACCCGACGCTGTGGCTGCTGGCACGCCTGGTCGCCTCGCTGGGCGCACCATTCGTGGCCCTGGCCGCGTCGGCGCCGGTGCTGCAGCGCTGGGTGCGCGGCACGCCCTACGGGCTGTACGCCGCGAGCAACGCGGGCAGCCTGGCGGCGCTGCTCGCCTACCCGTTCGTCATCGAGCCGGCGCTGCCCCTGGCCCGGCAGGCGCGCTGGTTCTCCTGTGGTTACGGCGTCTTCGTGGTGCTGGCGCTCGCCTGCGCGCTGTGCGCGCGGGGTCCGCTCGAGGCCGCCGCGCCGACTCCGACGCAGGTGGAGTCACGCGGCACCGTGGCCCGCTGGGTCGGCCTGGCCTTCGTGCCCTCGAGCCTGATGCTCGGCGCCACCACCTTCATCGCCACCGACCTGGCCTCGCTGCCCCTGCTCTGGGTCGTGCCGCTGGCGCTCTACCTGGTCTCCTTCATCGTCGGCTTCGCCCGTCGGCGCGCGTACCCGTCGCCGGTCGTGCTGGCCGGGCTGGTGGCGCTGCTGCTGCCGCTCTTCTTCCTGTCCATCGCGCGCGTCTCGTCCAGCCCGACCCTGATCCTGATGCACCTCGGCTTCTTGCTGCTGACCGGAATCGTCTTCCATGGCGAGCTGGCCCGCGTCGCGCCGCCGCCCGCCCAGCTGACCCGCTTCTACCTGGCGCTGGCCGCGGGTGGCGCGCTGGGCGGGCTGTGGAACGCGCTCGCGCCCTTCCTCTTCGACGGCATCACCGAGTACCCCATCACCATGGCGCTCGCCTGCCTGCTCCTGCCGCGTGCGCCCGCCCCGACGAGCGGCGCAGGCGAGCGCGAGCGCGAGCTCCTGCGCTCGGTGGGCATCGACCCGGGCGCCGTGGCCGGTCTGGCGCCCAGCGCCGGCGCCGACGCCGGTCGGCAGCGACGCCTCGACGTGTGGGTGCCCGTGGCCACGACCGTGTTCGCCCTCGCCGCCGGGCTGGCCCTGCGCGGCGCCGGGCAGGCGACGCGTGCGCTGGTGGCCCTGGCCCTGCCCATCGTGGCCTGCGCGCTGCTCTCGGTGCGGCGGCGGACCCGGCTCGCGCTCGGCCTGGCCGGCGTGCTCGTGGCCTCGGGGCTGGGCGCGGGCGACTCGAGCGGCGTGCGTTTCCGCGCCCGCAGCTTCTTCGGCGTGCTGCGCGTCGAGGACCAGGACGGCGTCCGGTCGCTGATCCACGGCACCATCGTGCACGGCCAGCAGAGCCTGGACGCGCGGCTTTCGCGCGAGCCGACCGCCTACTACCACCGCAACGGCCCGGCCGGGCAGATCTTCGCCGCCCTGCGCGCCGCGCGCGCGGGCCAGGCCGCCGAGGTGGCCGTCGTCGGCCTGGGCACCGGCACGCTGGCCGCCTACGGCCAGCCCGGAGACCGCTTCACCTTCTACGAGATCGACGCCATGGTCGAGCGCATCGCTCGCGATGCGCGCCTGTTCACCTGGCTCGCCGACAGCCGCGCCGCGGTCGACGTCGTCCTGGGCGACGCGCGCCTGGCCCTGGCCGCGGCCGCGCCCGGCCGCTACCACCTGCTCGTCGTCGATGCCTTCAGCTCGCACGCCATCCCCATGCACCTGGTCACGCGCGAGGCGCTCGCCCTCTACCTGTCGCGCTGCGCCCCGCACGCCTTGCTGGCGCTGCATGTGAGCAGCCGCCACGTTCGTCTCGACGAGCCGGTGGGCGCGCTCGCCCGCGACGCCGGCCTGGCCGGGCTGATCCGCCGCGACCACGCGCCCGCGTCGGTGCTCGAGACGCCCTCGGCGTGGATCGTGCTCGCGCGCACGCCGGCGGATCTCGGGCCGCTCGCCAGCGACGAAAGGTGGCGGCCGCTACCCGCGGGTGGCCGGGCCTGGACGGACGATTTCTCCGACCTGCTCGGCGCCATCGACTGGTGAGCCGCGGGCGCCCTAATCCGAACCGCTGGCGACGCTGTCCTCTTCCACCGGCACGTTACGCATGGCCGGGCAGATGGCGCGGTAGCTGCACCAGGCGCAGTACGGCCCGGGGCGCGGCTCGGCCGGCCCGGCCACGTTGCGCGCGGCCAGCTCGATCTGATCGAGCAGCCGGGGCAGGAAGGCATTCTTGACCTCGTCGGCGGGCACGGGCGCCGACCACTCCATGGCCGCCTCGCCGACGAAGTGCACGCCCAGCCAGATCTTCTTCAGGTGCGGGGAGTTGGCCACCGCGAGCGTGGCGTAGGCCTCGAGCTGCTCGGCGAACTCGGAGGCCAGGCGACGCATGCCGGTCTTGTGATCGACGACCGCGAGCTCGCCGTCGCCCCACTCGAAGCCGACGTCGAGCACGCCGCGAAAGAAGGCGTCCTGGGCGATGAAGTCGGTCGGCTGCAGCAGCGCGTCGATGGCCAGCTTCTGCTCGATCATCTCGGTGCGCGGGCTGCGCTTCTGCCGGAAGGCATCGATGCGGGTGACGAACGCCGACACCTTGGGCCCGAGCGCGTCGAAGCGGTCGCGCTCGAAGTCGTGCAGGAGCTCCTTGCGGCCCAGCTCCATGGCCTCGTCCAGGCCGCGCCGCGCCAGCACCAGCTCGAGCACGCCGTGGATGGCCTTGCCGATGCGCTGCTCGGGCGAGACCAGCGGCTCGGCGATGCGGTCGACGTAGCGGTAGTGGAACTCCTGCGGGCAGCGCTGGGCGCACTTCACCTTCGACGATGACCACGGCGCGTGGCGCAGGGCAGCGAGCGAAGGCATGGAGGACGAGTCTAGCAAATGCTGGCCGTGCGCCGAAAAGTTGCCCCCGCCGGAGCCCCGGCTTACGACGATCCAACGGAGGCCACGATGGCGGAGTCCGGCGAGAGCTTGTGCAGTTGCGACGTCTGCGGTGCGAAGGTCGCCGAGCTGCGGCGCGGTCGCTGCTGGGGCTGTTACAACAAGTGGGTCGATGGCCGCGCCGTGGGCATGGGCGCCGCCTGCACCATGTGTAACGATCGCCGGCGCGAGCACCTGCGCTCGGTCGAGCTCCTGGGCGCCTGGGTGCCCATGTGCCACAACTGCTGCGCGCGCGCGATGCGGCTCGAGCCCATGCCCCAGACCATCGACGACATCCGCGTGCGTCTGGATCGCGAGCGACGGATGCGTGACCGGCGCGGCGGCAAGGCCGACACACGCGTGTTCCAGCGCGACCGCCGCGGCCTCGAGCGCCGCCACATCGGTCACGCGGCTGGTGACGATCTGTTGCTCGTGGATGACGACATCTTGATCATCGAGGCCATCGACCTGCCTGCCGACGAGCCGGGAGCGGACGAGACGCGCATCCAGCTGGCGCCCGAAGCGCCCGGATCGCGCTGAAAGTCCGCCGCGTGGCAGCACATGCCGCGCCCATTTCATCCGGACGTCCTGCCTACAATCGCTGACCGCTCGAGGTCCGGGTGTGCTGGGACACGATTTTTGTTCTTCCCAGGGCGCGCGGGCGATCGTACGTTCCTCTGCACGTCGTCGGTTGGGAGGTCCCGTAATGAGCACGCTGAACGTGATCGAAGAGGTGCTTCGGGAGCATCGGCGCCCGATGGTGGTGAGGGAAATCGTCGAGGTGGCGGGAGACCGCCTGCCGACGAAGTCACGCACACCCGATACGGTGGTGGCGCGCGACCTCTCGATGGACATCAAGCGCCGCAACAGCGACTCCCCGTTCGTCCGGGTATCTCCCGGAAAGTACACGCTGCGCGAGCTGATCGCCGCCGGCATCGTCGAGGGTCCCATCCCGACGACCGACTCGGTGGGCGGCGTGGCCGCGTCGGACGTGCCAGTCGAGCTGGTGTCGTCCCTTGCGCCTGACCTCGGTCCCGAATCAGTTTCTCAGTAATTCGTAATCTTTCGTGCCGCCGAACGACGCGTAGCGTCCTGCGCGCGCGTCGCGGTAACATTCGTTCACCATGATCCGCCGGGGCGTTCCCGACGATGCGGCCTGGATCCGCGAGACCGCCGCACACGTCTACGCTCAGCTGGGTGACTACCGGTCGATCATCCCCTCCTGGATGTCACATCCCGGCGTCCTGACGTTTCTGGACGTGGACGATTCGGATACAAGGCGTGGCTTCATCCTGCTCGGCTTCTACGAGCCGGACAGCGGCGCTCCCGACACCGGCGCGGCCACGGCCGAGATGCTCGACGCCGATCCATCCTCGCGCTACGTCGCCGACCTCATCGCCATCGCCGTCGCTCCCGAGTACCAGCGCCTGGGCGCGGGGCGCAGGTTGCTCGAGTACGCCATCGACCTGGCCACGCTCGCCGGGCGGAGGGTGCCCGTGCCCGAGATCCGGCTGACCGTGGCGGAGACCAACGCGGTGGCGTTGCGTCTGTTTCGCACCTTCGGCTTCGAGGTGCTGGACGCGCACCATGGTGCCTACGACGGCGGCCAGCGGGCGATCCGGATGCGGCGCAGGCTGTGACGCGCGCGGAGTCGGTTCATCTTCGCCCGGCCAGGTGCTCCACGGCCTTCACCTGCGCCGCGATGTCCTCGCCGCCCAGCCCGAGCGCGCGCGCCACGGTCGTGACCTCGTGGATCGCGGCCAGCCCGGGCAGCGGCACGTGGCGCGCCGCGCCTTCCGCCAGCATGAGCGCCTGGTCCTTGTGCAGCAGATCGAGCGAGAAGTGCGTCTCGAAGTCGCGCCGCAGCATGGCGCCGCCCTTGAAGTTCCAGTAGGGCGAGGCGAAGCCTGACGCCTGCACGACCTCGAGCACGGTCTCGAGCGCCACGCCGGCGCTCTGGGCCAGCACGGCGCCCTCGGACAGGCCTTCGAGCATGAAGGAGATGATCGTGTTGCCCACCAGCTTCACGATCGAGGCCGCGCCGACGTCGCCGCAGTAGACGATCTTGGCCGCAAACGTGCCGATGATGGGCTGGCAGGCCTCGTGCAGCTCACGTGGGCCGCCGGTCATGACCACGAGCGTGCCGTTCTTGGCGCCCAGCTTCGAGCCGGTCACCGGCGCCTCGAGGTAGCGCACGCCGCCCTCGAGCGCGGCCGCCGCCATGCGCAGCGACGCCGACGGGCCGACGGTCGAGGTGTCGATCCAGATGCTGCCCGCGCGCAAGCGGGCCAGGAAGCCGGCCTGGCCCAGCGCCACCTGCTCGAGCGCGGCCGGATCGGCGACGCAGGTCACGATCACGTCGGCGGCGTCGGCGAGCGCATGCGGCGTGGCGGCGCGGGTGGCGCCCGCGGCCACCAGCGCGTCGGCGCGCGCGGAGGTGCGGTTCCACACCGTCAGCGGGAAACCCTTGGCGAGGAAGTTGCTGGCCATGCCCTCGCCCATGAGGCCGAGGCCGGCGAAGCCGATGCGGGGGAGCGCGGCGGTCATGCCGCGCAGATTACTACGCCGACAGTGGCGCTGCAGCGACCGCCTGGTGCGTACCCGATGTACCGCCCACCGAGCGCGGCGCGCGCGCGGCCGCGTCGGCCTCGGCCTGCCGCGCGGCCATGACCCGCATGATGTACGGGAAGCCCACCTGCACCGTGTTCATCTTGGGCGCCAGCTGCGCCGACAGGCCGAACAGGATGACCACCGCGCGCTCGACGTAGAACCAGCCGTCCGGGTAGGCCACGCTCTTCATCAGGTCGCGCAGCTCGTCGCGCTCCAGCCCCGGGTCGGCCAGGCTGGCGGCGACCTCCGGCTTGATGCGGCCGAAGTCCTGGATGTCGAGCGCGAGCAGCTTCTGGAAGTAGATGCGCACGGTGCGCTCGAGCAGCTCGACGTTGCCGTCGGCGGCCACGAAACCCATGGTGTGGATGCCCTTGACCACCAGCTTGTCGTCGCGCCCGAACAGGCCCTTCAGCACGTCGATCATGCCGTCGATGAGGTGCTTCGGGCAGGGCGTGGCGGCGCCGAAGTCGAGCACGACCACCTTGGGGCCCTTGTCGCCCCTCTGCACCAGGAAGTTGCCCGGGTGCGGATCGGCATGGAAGAAGCCGTCGACGAAGACCTGCTTGTAGAAGGCCTCGACCAGCACCTTGGCGACCGCGTAGGGATCGAGGCCCAAGGCCTCGAGCTCCTGCTTCCTGGAGATCTTCACGCCTTCCATGAAGGTCATGGTCAGCACGCGCTCCGACGACAGCTCGGGGTACGTGCGCGGGAACAGCACGTCGGGATGACCGGCGAAGTTGCTCGCCATGCGCGCCATGCAGCGTGCCTCGTGGCGGTAGTCGGTCTCGCGTCCGAGCAGGTCGCGCAGCTGCTCGCGCACCTTGTCGAGGATCTGGCCGGGGAACCAGTGCTTGAGCACGCGGATCGCCCAGCCCATGACCACGAGGTCGATCTTGATGATGGTCGCCACGTTGGGGTAGAGGATCTTCACCGCCACCTGCTCGCCCGAGTGCAAGGTCGCGCGGTGCACCTGGCCGAGCGACGCGGCGGCCAGCGCCTTGCGGTCGAAGCTGGCGTAGAGCTTTGCCGTCGGCTGGCCCAGCGACTCGGTGATCGCGCCCTCGATGACGTCGATCGGCTGCGGCGGCACCTGGTCCTGCAGCTTCTCCAGCTCGAGCGCGTAGACGCGCGGCAGGAACGTGCCCATCACGCTCAGGATCTGGCCCAGCTTGATGAACACGCCGCGCAGCGTCACCATGCCGTGGTACAGGCGCTTCGCGTTGATGGCGTGCACCCGCTTCCAGCGCTCGCGGACGGCCTCAGGGCCTCGTAGGCGCGAGAGCCACAGCTGCGTGATGTAGCTGAGGAAGATACGTCCGAACAGGAATGTCGCCCGCGCCAGTCTGAAGAGTGCCCACATGCCGCAACTACCCAGCTTACCCTGTCTGCTATCTTCGCAGCCATGGTTACCGATCTTCCCGAGCGACTTCCTGATCGCGCGGCGAGCTTCTACCGTGAGCTGCAGCTGCGTATATGTGCGCGCCTCGAGGCCCTCGACGGGCGCGCCAAGTTCGTCGAGGACGCCTGGCAGCGCGAAGGTGGTGGCGGCGGCTACACGCGCATCCTGTCGGGCGGCGCGCTGTTCGAGAAGGCGGGCGTGAACTGGTCCGACGTCTCGGGCGAGCTGCCCGAGGACTTCGCCAAGACGTTACCGGGCACAGGTCGTACCTTTCGCGCCAGCGGCGTGTCGCTGGTGCTGCACCCCGAGACGCCCATGGTGCCCACGGTGCACGCCAACTTCCGCATGCTCGAGAAGGGCGACGCGATCTGGTTCGGCGGCGGCGCCGACCTGACCCCGTACTACCCCCACCGCGAGGACGTCGAGCAATTCCACCGCACGCTGCGTGCGGCGTGCGACCGGCACGATCCCGCCTACTACGCGCGCTTCAAGAAGTGGTGCGACGAGTACTTCTTCCTGCCCCACCGGCAGGAAACGCGCGGGGTCGGCGGCCTCTTCTTCGACTATCTGAAGGGCGATGATCGGCCCATCGAGGACGTCTTCGCCTTCGTGCGCGATGTCGGCGACACCTTCCTGGACGCCTACGTGCCCATCGCCGAGCGGCGCCGGGCCGAGCCCTACGGCGAGACCGAGCGGCACTTCCAGCTGTGGCGGCGCGGCCGCTACGTCGAGTTCAACCTGCTGCATGATCGGGGCACGATCTTCGGCCTCAAGACCAACGGCCGGGTCGAGTCGATCCTCATGTCGCTGCCGCCGCTGGTGCGCTTCGAGTACGACCACCGGCCTGTCCCCGGCAGCCGCGAAGCCCAGCTTTTCGAGTACTTGCGGCCGACGGACTGGCTCGGCCTGGGGCCGTCGTAACGGCGCTGTTACCTACCAGGGGTAGTGACAAACCCCTTGACGACCACCTACCCCTAGTCTAGATCTCGATTCATGGCGAAGAAGCAGAGTCGTCGCAGCGTGTCTCTCTCCCGTGGGACTTACGAGCGGCTCCGGATGTACTGCGAGACCAACCAGGTCTCGATGAGCCAGTTCGTCGAGGGTCGCATCGGCGACTTCCTCGGCAAGTCGCCCGGCGCACCTGCGGTCAAGCGCCCCGAGACGGTGGCGCCGGTGGCGGCTGTGTCGGTGCCGGTGGCTCCTGTGGTGCCGCGCCCGGTGGCGGCCGCGCCTGCCCCCGCCCGGCTCGTGCCCACCCCGGCGCCCGTGGCCGCGGCGCCGGCGTCCATCCCCCGTCCGGTCGCCCCCGCGCCGGTGCCCGCGCCTCGTCCGGCCCCCGCGCCGGTCGCCGCCGCGCCCGCGCCCGCGCCCGCGCCCGCCCCGGTGCGCATCGCGCCCTCGGCGCCGAACCCGGGTCAGAAGGCCATGCCGGCCAAGCCGGTGAAGCTCGACGAGGCCGCCGCCAAGCGCGCCGCCGATCGAATCTTCACCTTCTAGCCAGCCAAGCTATCCAGCCAGAGGCTTCTTCGCCGCCGTCGGCACCGCCGGCGCGCCGTGCTCCACCGTCACCACGGTGTGAATCCCACCCCGCACCAGGAAATCGCCGGTCACACGCATCCATTGCGGCTTCGTCGCAGCGACGAGGTCGTCGAGAATGCCATTCGTGACCGCCTCGTGGAATGCACCCTCGTTGCGGTAGCTCCACAGGTACAGCTTGAGCGACTTGAGCTCGACGCAGGTCGCGGCCGGCGTGTACTCGATGATGATGGTGGCGAAGTCCGGCTGACCCGTCCTGGGGCACAGGCAGGTGAACTCGGGGCACTCGAAGCGGATCAGGTACGGTCGCTCCGGGTGAGGATTGGGAAAAGTCTCGAGCTCGCGGCTGGGCTGACTGGGCATTTGTTTCCGTCCGTGGTCAAGGTGGCCGCCAGTGGCGTGCTGCAGTGCGGCGAAGCGCTCAAATAGCATCTGCCGATCTGCGGGGCAAGGCATGCAGTTCGTGCGCTCGCTCACGAGCGCGCGAAAAATATTGCAGCTCGAGCGGTGCGGAAGTGGACAGCTACGATCCCCTCGCTATAATCCGGAATGCGGCGCGACCCATGACGCCGTCGGCCACCCAAAGGGGGGTCCGTGGTGGATCCCCGCCACGGGTGCCTGCAACACGCCCGAGGAGGGCACCTTTGAACGTTCGACCGCGGAGCTCGCACCGCGGAGGCTCAAGTGAGGCCCCAACGGGGGCGTTGCTCGTGTCTCGTGTGTCTGCGGACCCCACTCGTCGAGCGCTGGCGTTGGCCAGGGGAGGAAGAGCGCGCATGAGAAACTTCAGTAGGCACCTCGAGTCGGAGGCCAGGAAGCTCTGACCTCCCAACGAGGCAAGTGAAGTCCACGGGGCCCACGCAACGGGCCCCGTGGTGTTTTCGGAGTAACAATAGCCGGGGAAATCATGGTCGATGTCATTCCAGCGGCGCTGTGGAAGGAAGTCGAGGCGGCCTACGCGTCGCCTGGTCGCGCGTACCACACGGTCGCGCATGTGCGCGAGGTGCTGCACCGCTGCGAGGAGGTCGCCGCCGCCGGCGCGCCCGGCTGGCAGCATCCCGACGAGGTGCTGCTGGCCGCACTCTTCCACGACGCGGTCTATGCGCCGGGCGCCAGGGACAACGAGGCCAGGAGCGCCGAGCTGGCGCGCGCGGCCGCGGCGCGCTTCTTCCCGCGCGCCGACCGCGAGCGCGTGGCCGGGCTGGTGCTGCTGACCGCCAACCACGGTGCCCTAGATCCCGACGACGTCACCGACGAGGAGGCGCTCTTCCTCGACTGCGACATGGCCATCCTCGCCGCTGACCAGGCGGCCTTCGATGCCTACGATCGCGGCATCGCCGCCGAGTACGCGCATGTGCCGCCCGAGCTGTACCAGGTGGGCCGGCGCTCCTTCCTCAGCTCGCTTCTCGACAAGGAGCGCATCTTTCTTTCCGACTTCTTCCATGCCCGGCTCGACGGCGCGGCGCGCGCCAACCTGCGCCGCGCCCTCGCCGCGACGAGCCAAGCCACTGTGACGTGATCGACTCCCTCGTGTGTAGCCAGCGGCACGCTGTCGCTGCGCTGCGTCGGTAACCGCTTACGCACCTGCCGCGTCCTGCCCGACCCTGCCGCGTGCGCTGCGGCGAAGCACGCGATTCCTGGCGCGCCGCGTCGGGGAACGTGGCTTGCACCACCGGGCCGCGGAGGTCCGAATGCGAAGAGCGTCCCTGGCGACTGCCCTGGCGGCAGTCGCAACGATGGTCGTGTGCCCGCGGTTCGTGGGCGCAGCACCTGCAGCACCCGCACCACCACCACCCGCCCAGGTAGCTTCCACCGCCGCCGCCGACGAAGCAGGAGCCAAGCTCGACCACGACCGACCCGTGCAATGCCTCACCGACGGAGACGGCCGGGTGTGGCGGGTGCAGTGCAGCGACGAGAGCAAGCAGTGCGTGTACGCGCCCAGCCACGAGCTCGACGAGGAGGGCACGTGGACGCGCGCGCTCGAGCGCACGCGCGGCTGCGACTCGGACGGCCCCTTCGACCAGGAGCTGCTGCGTGGGCAGGGCTACACGCTGGTCATGGGCCTCGCCGACGCGCCCCGCGGCTGGATGCGCGACCGGCGCGGACGCGTCTTCCAGATCACCTTCGATCTGCACCGCCGCCTGTACGCGGGCGTCAGCTGGATGCCATCCCTGCACGACGCCGCCGGTGAGGGCGCCGACGCCGGCCGCACCGGCCTCGACTTCGGCCTGTTCGAGTACGAGCAGACCACCGGCAGCGCGCGCAGCGGCTTCCGCCACCGCGTGCGCCTGGTCGAGGGCAGCGTGCAGCTCGAGCCCTTCGCCGCCGACGCGACCCTGGTGCACTACGACTTCTCGCGCCGCTCGATCATCCCGCTCCTGCGCGTGACCACCTTCTGGGGCACGCCGCGTCGCTACGACGTGGGCGCGCACGTGGGCGCGTGGGTCGAGCTGGGCCACCTGCAGATCGACGACGTCGCGCCCGGCGTGCGCGAGAGCCTGTGGCGCTACGCCACCGTGCACGTGACCTGGGACGTGTGGCGCTCGCCCGACATGTCCTCGTTCGTGCGCATCCGCGGCGGCGCGGGGGTCGAGCGCGCCGTGGTCGGCGAGGGCGGCCAGGACCGCGACGCCATCACGCCCGCGGGCGCGCTGGACGTCGACCTGACCCTCGACGACGACGGCTTCCACCACATCACCATGCTGGGGCAGTACGAGCGGCCGCAGTTCACCGGCGCGGCGCGCGACCTGCGCCACTCGGCGACGCGTGCCCAGGGCCGGGTCGCCTACGAGGTCATCATGGTGGCCATCAACGACCAGCCGGTGACCCTGCGCTTCGCCGGCGAGGCCGAGTACCGGAACGACATCCCCGACGTGGCCGCGGGCTGGGACCTGCGCGCGACCGCGGGCCTGCGCCTGTCGCTGTGGGCACCGGCGCGCTAGCTTGCGCACCTTGCTCGTCATCGTGCTGCTGCTGGCGGGCGCGCGCGTCGCGCATGCGGCGCCGTGCACGTCCGGCCCGGCCGACGACCCGTTCCCGATCTGCTTCGACCCGGGCAACCGGCTGGTGCTGCAGCTGGGCTACCGCGGCGTGGGCGGCGGGCTGGACCTGCGCCACAAGGTCGCCACCGACGACCCGGACATCACCTGGCGGCTCGAGCACCGCATCGCCGAGGCCGCCTACGACGGCAGCGCCTGGCGCGGCACGCTCTACCGCGGCCGCTTCGCGCGCCACTCCGACGACGGGCACATCATGCTGCCCACGTCGCCGCCCAGGAAGGTCTTCCTGCCCTTCGACATCGGCGCCGAGGCCGACTTCGGCGCCTTCGTGGCCACACCGGGCAAGACGCAGGTCGAGCTGGGCCTGGTGCGCACCGCGCTGCTGTTCGAGCTGTCGCGCTCCGACAGCTTCCGCCGCCGCCTGGTCTTCGGCATCGCCGGACGCTGGGACGTGCTCGCGCCCGACCTGCACCGGCCCTTCAGCGTGGCCGAGCACTTCGTGGCGCCCTTCTCGCTGGGCGTGGCCGGCCTGCACCTCGAGTCGGACAATGGCCTGTCCATCCTCGACGTCAGCGTCGAGGCGGGCACGCGCTTCTCGTCACAGAGCAGCTGGGGCGGCGTGCTCACCGCCACCGGCAGCGTCGAGCGCGTCGTGGTCGCGCTCAACGACCGGCCGCTGTCGCTGTACTGCCAGGCGGGCTGGGAGGATCCGGGTCGCGGCGCGTGGGTGACGGCGGGCCTGCGCTTCGCGCTGGCCGGGTCGAGACCCACACACCCATGAAGATGAGCGCCGCGGCGATGCCCGCCTGCGGACGCA
>OBEQ010062710.1_pt1 | contig 13785 bp, 14 predicted proteins | sample 1670901 | NCBI WGS metagenome assembly OBEQ01 (sample SAMEA104232315, study PRJEB22302) | groundwater metagenome | biome: forest; feature: aquifer; material: groundwater | place: USA | collected 2011-08-07 | depth 5.4 m
CGTGCTTTTTCATATTGCTAAGTATAGCAAACCCTTTACTATTCTGCTCCGAACCTGACCTCGCTCGAACATGGGAGGATGTTCGAAACTGTTTAATTAACAATAAAGCTAAATAATTGCTATAACTTCTGGAATTTTGGTCTTATATTTAGTATCAGTTGTTAATCTTAGGGAACAGTATCCGTCATACAATGAATGCCCTACATATCGCGGGCTAACCACTACACAAGGCATAAGAAATTCTGCCATAAATTGTAGCCATTTTTCTTCTGACAATAGAGACATTCCATAATAATGAAAAAATCTTCCTGTTTCTAATATTACACCCTTTGAATTTGGACAAATTATTTTTAAGGATTCATTTATGGCGTCAAGAGATACATTATCCGGATGAAAGTTCATCATAGGTATATGTTTGTATTTTCCTCCTTTGCATTCAACCTTTGAACAAAATGACCACACTTCGTTATTTTTAAGTTTTTCTAATTTATCTAAAGTTAATCTTAGAAATTTCTCTCTTGTGTATTTGTTTTGTTTTAATGGTTTATGATGATCAAAAGCATACTTTAAATTGCAAACCTTTTCTTGTTCATTTTTGTGTAGTTGTCTCCAGTTTTTTCTACTTTATGAGAAATCAATCTAACTGAGATTATTCCCTTATTATTTTTAATAATGGTTTGGATAACTTCTAGAGAATTTTGCTTTAATTTAAAACCATTCATATTTAAATTATACCAAATATAGTTGAAACCTACATGCTCCGAACCTGGGAGGATGTTCGAAATAGTATTTTAAGTGAAAAATGAAAATGCCCCCTTCCTTTCGGTTGGGGGCATTGGCCAATTTGGGCCGATCAATTTACTTGCTGAAGCGGAAAGCGGGAAAGGAGAAGTCGAAATTTTCGCCCAGGCTGCGCCAGCCCTGAACAACCTGGTGATGGCTCTCTACGAGGAATGGCACATACCGGCGGCCACGCCGGTCATCCACGACGGAACGCCAGCCACACACCGTCTTCCCCTTGAAATACTTACAGAAGAAGTCGAAGCCGTAGCATTGGACAGAAAAGAGATCGATGAGTCCGAGACAGCTCGGAATCCCATCTTCCGCCTTAAGCGCTTCGTAGATCGCATGACCGAGAACCCACCCTTCCTGCTGGCCAGGGACAAGCCATTGTTCGAGCTTTGCGACGTCGAACCGTAATGGTCCGACCTCGAGGTCTGGATGCTTCACCTTCTTCACCCATTTCGGGTAAGCTAGGCGAAACACCTGAACGATGGAGCTTTGCTCCAAAACTTCGGCTGATTGAGGCATTTCGTTTCTCCTTTGGGCTAAGTGCCCGTTTTTTGTTTTCCTCTAATCCGAGGAGGAGCTAGACCAGTATGGTCATAGCCAGAAAATACCGAATGTTCGGAATCTTTTGGCTATGACCACTTTTTGCAAATAGTTTTTTAAAAGAACACTTACTCCTTGTACAGTATTCTCTTTAAAAAAATTGTCAATTTGTCTCCGAACTTGGGAGGATGCATGCTCCGTAGTCAGCTCTGCTGTACTACTGGGGTTCGAACGGCTTTAACAGAAGAAAATGGTTATATAAAAATATAAAAACCTCGATAAAGTTTTTATCGAGGTTTAACGAACGATGATAGGACAATTACTCTCCCGCCTCCGCCACCCACATATTCTGGGCAGCGGAGGCTCAACAATTCAGGAGGGGTTAAGTCCTCGAGAATTCCAGGATATATTTCCTGGCTGGCGAAACACTGACGAGGTCTCTCAAAGTCGTGCAGTGATCTTTTGTTAAAAAATAAAGAACTAAAAAGGAACGTTGGGCAGGTGTTAGACACCCTGCCCCCAGTGAGGAGTGCACCGAGTCTAGTCAACGCGGGAGAGGCATGCGCGACCCCTTCCCTACATGTTCTATTCTTCTACCGCACGGCCAAGAATGCGGCAAGGCCACTATGCACCTGACTATTTCAAATACACGTGGCGAAGAACTATGCTTCTATAACATATCACTCCTGCTTAAAAAGTCAATTTGGCTCCGAACCTGGGAGGATGTTCGAAACTGTTTACTCAAAGATAAAGCTGAATAAAAATGAAAAATGGGCGTGGAATAATCCTATGGCTCAATACCACAAATAACCGCATGAATTTGTTCACTTCCACTTCCATATTTCAAAAGTAGCTGTGTTCCCCTATGTCCACCCATAACTCCATTAAAAATATAATTCAGAGTTTTATAACCCGATTTTGAATAAGTGAAAGTAACTTGAGAACCGCAACGATTATTGTTAAGTGGCAAAAAAAACTGTGTATCGTAATAACCATCAGAAGCAGTTGTTGCAGAAATACTACTGAAAGTTGGTGAGCTAACTTGTACGCCAGCAAGTGCATTGTGATTTTCGTCTGCAAGGTACCCGCAAAGTGCAAAAGCATTGGTGTTTGAAGGCTGATGCGGACAGTTATGTGCAGGTGTTAGTGAATCAAGATTGATTCCAATTCTTAAGCTTCCTGGCACTTCAATTATATCTCCTATTCTTGTTTGATAACCAGGTGCGGAAATATTTACGTTATATGTCCCATTGGGAAGTGTGTTCATATATGCAAGAAAAGTATTTATGCTGGAATATGTATTGTTGTTCACTACAAATGTAGGACTTGAGACATTAACTCCACTATCTGAATTTACAACAAAAAAACTATTTGTTGTTGTAGGCGGAGTTTGTGTTGTTGATGGTGGCAACTTATTTATACTTTTTCTAACTTTATCAAAAACAGCAATTACAATTGGATTTTTACTAAATGTGGTTACTGCAATACCCGAAGAATCATCACACCTAAAGTTACTAAAATATGGGTCTGATTTTAAGTTTAATCTAGGATTTGTTGGACAACTATCAGCCAATGGTTGGGTAGGCAGTCCGAATGTCCCAATTTTAATTATGTCCTCTGGTTGCAACGTTGCATTCGTTGGAGACAAGCTCACCGCAAGTATTTGATATAAAGGTGGCCCCCCTGGTTTATTAGTGTCTATTTTTTCTTCTTTAGCATTCCAGTCAGGAGGATACTTAAAGTTAAAACCCTTGAAAGAGTATGTCTTCCAAGTTGAAGTAGTATTTTGGGTAGTGGCATCAGAATTTACAACTGGAGTATTTGTAACATTATTTTCTAGTGCATTCTGCGGAGCAGGACTTGAACTCTTCCCTGTGTAATACGCAATACCACCTACGGCTAAAACAGCAACAATTATGAGCACTACTGCAATTGGTGCAAAACCTTTATTGTTTTTCATAAACTAATTCTATCACACTAGTTCATAATACCTCAAAAGGCTCCGGGGGTAGGACGATCTCGTCTTACAGCCGCAGTATACCTTTTCGATGAGCTAGAACTCATAACGAAAAGCTTTTCGCTCAAAAATATTTTTTTGTTAAAAAATTTTTCGAGCCTGCCTCGTGCCAAGCACTCCGGCCTTGAGTTTGGGCCCCTATCCCAAACTCACCCCACACGGAAGCAAAACATTTTGCTTTCTCCCCAGAGCTCAAAAAATCAAAAACCACCATTTCTGGTGGCCTAAGATTTTTACAAGTTTATCTCTCGGTTGGAAATGATCCCGACGGCAACGGTCTATCCTCGAGCGGAAGCACCCTCCCCTGGTTGCTATTGCTTTGATTCATATTGCTCACAACAAACCACACTGAACCAACAATAACGACTAAAATGATAACAACTCTTATTGAACGATATTTTGGGTCTTTGAAAAAATTCATATAAATATATTTTTTATTAAAATCGACTTTGTTATTAATACTGCTATTATAGCCCCCCACCAATGTGTTTAGCAAGGGAGTTATCCAGAATTGTGGATAACTAAAATTGGAAATGTTATGATTTAGAAGTTATAAATATATGGAATATCTTAATAAATTATTACTAAGTCTATTGGTCACACCAAAAACGTCTGCACTTGCAATTACGTTTGCGTATTCTATTATACTTCCAGCCATTTGGCTGGTATTTTGTTTGTGGTTAAATCGAAAGCATCCGCGACGGAGAGGATTTATTGCCGTAGCCTTTTTTGGGGGAGCAGTTGCTGTTATGCCCGCATTACCCCTTGAAAGCTTTTTGTCCACACTCTCGACTAATACTACTCTGCTTACCATTCTCTGGGCGGCATCTGAGGAAATTTTAAAATTTAGTGCCCTACTGTTTGTCATATCTCTTAAATCACGATTTTTCAATGGTCCACGCGATTATCTTCTTACTGCCATAACCATCGGACTCGGTTTTGCTGGGCTTGAAAATGCGCTCTATATTTTAAACCCTGTTCTTGCGCAGAATCTCACACAAGCGACTTTGTCTGGAGGTATGCGTTTTTTGGGAGCAGACCTTCTACATGCAATTACAGTAAGTATGTCCGGACTTGCCCTCGGATTCGCCTATTTTAAATCCCTTCCAAAAAAAGTATGGTTCGCTTGTATCGGAATTGTGATTGCTATCTCGATACACAGTGTTTTCAATCTTTTAGTAGTAAATGCCAATCAAACACAAGCATTAAAAATATTTGGACTTCTCTGGATCTTTACTTTAATAAGTGTCGTGCCATGGATCTTTATTGTCAAAATGGAAAGGTCTAATTTCATAAAAAATATTTGGACAAATTCCTTAACGGAAAATGAAAAAGTTTTCAACTCACTTATTTTAAAGATGAATATTTCCCAAGACGACAGTACTCCAATGCGTGACATTTTTTTTAAGCAAAAATCGAATCCATCTACATCAAGCGATTATGAGAATTTCGAAAAATTATGCGCTTTTTTGAAAAAAAGTTACGAACTCCGCATGAGAAGAAATGGGGTAAGCGAAGTTAACAGCAAGACAGCCTCTTCCAATATCATTTCTGATACAATATCCGCAAAAACAATAAACACCATCTTTAACCTTCTCAAAGAAAAGGATCAAGTTTTTACTTTCGGCAAGCCAGTAATTGAAATACGGGGAAATGAAGATTATTAATATATGACGGGCACAGAAAATAACCCAAATAAATTAGATTTTAAATTTTGCTCCGGGGGTAGGATGATCTTTCCCTACGGGAACAGTAGACCTTTTCGATGAGTTAAAAACTCATAACGAAAAGCTTTTCGCTCCCTACACGAAAGCAAAACATTTTGCTTTCTCCCCAGAGCTCAAAAAATCAAAAACCACCTTTCGGTGGTTAAGATTTTTACGAGCTCCGGGGGTAGGGATCGAACCTACGACCAATCGCTTAACAGGCGACCGCTCTACCGCTGAGCTACCCCGGAATTTTTTATTAAATTTTTATCTCTCCATTCTCTCTCCGCGCTACTCTTTAACCATTTTTCTTTTTCTCTCGCTTCTCGCCCTGCCTGCCTGTGGCAGGTACCCCGGAATGTATTACCATATTAACAGAAAACGGCGAAAAAACAAACAAAATAAACCATTTTAGAAAAACTCCAAGGTTTTTGATAAAACTCTAAAGAAAATACTAATCATTGGGGACAAAACGTAATCAAACCACTTTGGTTTATATGTTTTTAAATCAAAAAAAGAAGCTTCTTTTTTCCAATCCTCCACAATTTCTGATAACTGCTTAATCGCGGAAATGTCTTTCAGAAAAACTCCGATTTCATTGTTCAAATCAAAAGATAAAAAATCTAAATTTTGGGAACCCACTATTCCCTCTTTAGAATCTATAATCATAACTTTAGCGTGATTCAGCTCTGGTGCAATATAAAAATTAATTCCCATTTTGGAAAGTTTGGAGATATAAAAATAATTTACACGATCAAAAATAAAAACATCTGTGCTCCTTGGCACCAACACATCTACGCTCACCCCTCTCAATGCTGCTTTGTGGAGTTCACGTATGAGCCAGTGCTTCGGCATAAAATACGGCGCAACAAGAATAATTTTTTCTTCAGCTTTTCTTATATTATCTTTATAAAGTCTTTTTAAAATATATTTTTTCTTTCTGGGAAAGTGTTCGACGAGCCAAGTGCGCGTTTTATCCAAAACTATATGCTTGTTTTGAGAAAGAATTAATGGATCTTTTCCACCAGCCCCTTCATACACTTCTGCAAAAGATCTGATGATATGCCGCACTATTCTTTCTCCTGTTATTTTTACTACCAAATCTTTCCAAAATCGAAACTCTTGGCTCATATTTACTCCTCCGATAAATGCCACTTCTTCATCCACAATTAATACCTTGCGGTGATTATGATATATAAAATTATTGAGAAAAAGTAATTCAGCTCCACTCCCCCTGAGTTCAGCAATTGCGCCCCTACTCAAATCAAAACTTCCCAAAGAATCTAAAATGATTCTAATTCGAAGACCCTTTTGAGCTTTTTCTTTCAATAACATAAGAAAATCATACTGAACCATGTTATTTGTAAAAATATACATTTCAAGATACACGGATTCTTCCGCATTCTGTATGGCTTCAAACATCACGTGCCAAGCTCTTTCTGAATTGGTAAAAAATTTATAGCGCATTTGGCTATTATACACGAGAGTTCCAATATTAAAAGATTTGCATTATTAATAAAATGAGATAGAATAGTTCTATTGTTTTGCTTGGGCCTGTAGCTCATCTGGTAGAGCACCTCATTTGCAATGAGGAGGTAAGGTGGTCGAGTCTCCTCAGGTCCACCAAGAGAAACGTTTGCGAAATTAGAAATGCGGGGCGTTTTTGTGTTAGTTAATTAATTTATTACATAGCTGCTGCTTCAGACGTACCTGATTCAGGCATAGCTACTTTAATGTCTCTTTCTAGTTGTTGAACTTTACTTCTTTTTTGTTCGCTTTTTAATGAAGCCACAAGTCTTTTAAAGGATTTTTCTGTTGCTTGCAAATATAGCATTGCAGCAGCTACCCTTTCTTTTTCTATTTCTTCCTCTTTTCGCACTTGTGCCAAATATTTCATTGCATCCGCTGCGTTTTCTAGACTTTCTAAATAAGCTGCTGCTTCCTCTGCAATATCTTGCGGATTATGTTCAACGTCTGACTCTCCGCCTTCGGGAATAACAAGATCTTCCATGCCTCCCATTTCTGTTTCGTTGAAATCTTGCGCTAATTTATTTAGCTCGTTTGGTTCATTTCCTTGTAATTTTTTTCCATCAGGAAACCTTACTAGGTCACCTTTTGGATCCTCCATTGGATTTGTCATATTGTTTGTATAATATCATTTATATTTAATAATGTCAACCAGCCAACAAACGACTATTTTGATAGCTAAAAATGACTGTAATTATTATATCAAATACAAAAAACAAAAGACACCCCGAAGGGCGTCTTTTGCGGCACTTATGTTGTACGATAAATGTGAGAATAACCTCTCACTCACAAGATGAGTATATCATACTTCTTTTAAAAAAGCAAGTAAAAACGACATGAATAGAAAAATCCCCTCTTACGAAGGGATTTTTCATTTTTGGCCTCGTATCTATAAGCCGAATTTTGTAAACGACTGAAGTCGCTGATAACAATTTATCTAGGCCTTTGATTGCTCAAAAGCTCAAGCGATTCTCCCCGACCGAAGTCGGGGCACGATCTTGCACAGAGGTAAGGATTTAGCCGTTTCACCCTGATGTTTCCACCAGATTACTCCGACTGGGTCGGAGCCCTAGCCTTTCGGCATTGGCGTCTCTGCTCGCACCTATGCATCACTGCACACGGGTATTACCCGCTACCATGTTTTCGCCCCGCCAAAGCGGGGTGAACTGTGTTCGGACTTTCCTCTCTATGGCTTACGCCATAGGGTAGCTATCCAATACGAGACTAAAAGAATTATACTATAAATTTTTAATAAGTAAATAGAACACTATCGCCGACTTTAAGATTATTCTTTTCCGAAAAACCGGATACAACCTCTAAAACATATTTTGCATTCTTCTCTGACGAAAAGCTTTCGGGATATGATATAGCTAAAGCTTCTTTCTTTATATAAATTATTTTTAAATCCTCACCAATCCAGATTATATCTATATCAAAATTCATATCTTTCATCCAAAAAGGATATATGCCTTCATGATCAAAAATAAATAACATGCCCTCATTTTCTTTTAGCTCCAGCCTTCCTGAAAGGCCCAATGTTCGTGTCTCACTCGTCATCGCTAAATCAACTTTTATATTTTGCCCTGCAATTTTTACATACTTTATATTTTCTTTTTTGAAATTAGTAGGAAAATAATTAATTAAAAAAAATCCTACCACCAAAACAAGAATTATTACAAAAAAGTTCTTATTTATCATTTTAAATACTCTTTTAAAAATTTCTGTTTAAATTCAAAAAAATTATCGTCTAAAATTGATTGTCTAATTTTTTTAACCAAATTTACTATAAAATATAAATTATGAATTGATGCTAATGTACCAGCAAGCATTTCTTTACCATGGAAAAGATGCGCAATGTAAGCTCGGGTATAATTTTTACATGTATAACATTCACAATCTTCTTCGATAGGCTTAAAGTCATTTCTAAATTTTGTATTAGAAATAATTATTTTTCCATTCTTTGTGTAAATTGTCCCGTTTCGCCCCAAACGAGTAGGCAAAACGCAATCAAAAAGATCCACTCCATTTTCTATTCCCATAAAAAGATCTTCCGGCTCCCCTATGCCGAGCAAATGTCTAGGTTTTTCTTCCGGCAGTATTTCATTTACCCACCTCACAGCTGTAGACATATCCTCTTTAGCAAATGAACCACCAATACCAAACCCGTCAAAATCTAAACTTTTTATGAATTCTGCAGACTTTTTTCTTAAGCTCTCTTCTCTTCCTCCTTGCACTATCCCAAACAAAGAAATTTTATTTTCTGTATTTAATTTTTTATGTTCTTCTAAACTTCTTTCTGCCCAGCGATGCGTACGTTCCAATGCTTCTTCTTGATATTTTAAATCCTCTGTCGGACTTGTACATTCGTCAAAAGCAAAAATTATATCGGCACCCAGGTTATGCTGAATCTGAATTGATTTCTCTGGAGTAATATAATGGATAGAACCATCTAGGTGCGACTTAAAAGAAACTCCATCTTGTCCTATTTTTGCTAGCCTTGGCGCATCAGAATCATCAAAGCGTTCAGGAATTAAAAGCGATGGATCTGTTATCTTCGTAATTTTTGAAATATCTTTTCCATAAGCCGCGCCCAAAGAAAAAACTTGAAAGCCACCGGAGTCTGTCATGGTCGGACCCGGCCAATTCATAAATTTACCTATACCACCGGCACCACGAATTATCTCATCTCCCGGCTGAAGATATAAATGATATGTATTTCCAAGAACGACTTCTGTACCAGCATCACGCACCTGTTCAGGATTTAAAGATTTAACAGTCGCTTTTGTGCCCACCGCGACAAAGGCTGGAGTTTGTATTTCTCCATGGGGAGTTGTAATCACCCCCACCCGTCCTAAACTATTTTTTAATTTTTTCTCTATCTTAAAATCCATTATTTTTACTGCAGAACCTCCACAAACTTAAGTTCCTGTATATTCACCGAACTCCTAAGCAATGCTTTTGTAAAAGGATCTCTAGGGTCGGAGATTATGGTTTCCACAACAGCCAAAACATAAGGATTAATTCCGGGCAAAACCACTTGATCTCCCTTTTGCAAAACAAGATCTCTGGGTAAAGTCATTTCAAAATTTCCTCCGCCCCGCCCAACCAATTCCATAAAAAGATTTTTACCAGAAATTATCGCTTGTGTTTTTTCACCCGAACTAGAAAACAAAATTACCTTGGAGGAATTTGAGTGAACCTCAGCAATGCGTCCAATGGGTACGGTGCCAAATGCCTCGCCCGTAGGGCTATGGCCGAGGGCAAAAACCATATCCCCTACTTTTATATCCCTATTTGTTCCCACGTCAATAACAAGCGTGTCATAAACACTTTGATTTGGTTTAGATAAAATGGCTGACAAAATCATATTTGTCTTTTCATTTTTTCTGCCCAAAATTTCTTTAAGATTAGTATTTTCAGCAACTACAGAAGCATAGTTTGCTCTATCAGCCTGGCTTTCTAATAGTTGAGATTTGAGATTTTCATTTTCAGCATAAAGAGAATTTTTAGAACTAAAATACGAATTAACACTATTAAATTTTTCACCAATACCTTGCCCCAAAATTAAAACGGGGCGAAATATTCCAAGAGCTACATAAGAAAATCCATTCCAAATACCCGCCCTGAAATAAAATAAAAAAATCAAAACAATAACACCAAGTGCTATCTTAAAAAATTTCTTTTTTTGTATTTTTTTATCTAGGAGGTAACTCATCTTGATTACCAATCAAAATATCTTTATAAAAAGGAATGTCGTCTAAAATCACCCCTGTTCCCCGGGCCACAGCCGAAAGAGGATCTTCCACCACATAAACTGGAATTTTAAGAACCCTTTGCAAAAGTTGATCAAGCCCGGAAAGCAAAGCCCCACCACCGGATAGAGTAATTCCTCGATGCATTATGTCAGATAAAATTTCCGGCGGTGTCGTTTCCAGCATATCTTTCACTCCTTCTACCAGACTTTTGATTGAGCCGGAAAGTGCTTCACGAATATCAGAATCAGTTACCATCACTTCCCGAGGCAATCCAGTCAGAAGATCTCGTCCATGAACTTCTGTTTCCATATATTCTCCGGGAACAGCAGAACCAATGGCAATTTTGACCATTTCGGCAGTCCTCTCGCCAATGAGTATTTTAAATTCATCACGCATATAAGAAATGATGTCATTATTTAATCTATCACCAGCTATTTTTAAATTTTTTGATTTTACGATTCCACCCAAAGAAATCACCGCGACATCTGTCGTTCCACCACCGATGTCTATAATCATAGAACCGACGGGATCTTTAATTGGAAGCCGTATGCCTATAGCAGCCGCCATTGGTTCTTCCACTAATAAAACAACTCTAGCGCCAGCGCTACGTGCTGCATCGTACACAGCTCGCGTCTCAACATTGGTTGTGCCCGATGGCACCCCGACTAGAACTCTTGGCCTAGCTAATTTTTTAGACATTTTGTCCGCTTTGTTTATTAAATATGAAAGCATTTCTTCGGTCACTTCAAAATCAGAAATAACGCCATCTACCAGCGGACGAATAGCTTTGATATGCCCCGGGGTGCGTCCCAACATTTCTTTGGCTGCTGTACCTACTGCTAAAATTTGATTAGTTTTAATATTTAAAGCAACGACCGAAGGTTCATTTATCACAATGCCATGACCTTTTAAATAAACCAAGGTATTCGAAGTACCCAAGTCTATGCCGATATCATTTGAAATTAATTTGTAAAATTTATCAAACATAAAAATATAACATAGGCTCTAGGCTTTAGGCGCTAGGTTTTAGCAAAGTTAATAATTCATCCAATGAAACAATTTTCCCTTTCTCTTCGGTACGTTTTTTTAATTCTATTCCCTTTTCTTTTATACTTCTTGCGGAAACAACTGCTCGCCATGGCATACCGAGCAAATCCGCATCAGAAAATTTCTCTCCAGCTGATATACCCGTACGATCATCAAATAAAACTTCAACACCAGCTTTTAATAAACTTTCGTAAACTTTGTTTGCTTCTCCAAAAACTTCTTTATCCTCTCCTAATGCAAGTAAGTGCACTTGAAATGGCGCAATAGATTCTGGCCAAATTATGCCCTTGTCGTCAGATAAAACCTCTACCACGGTGCCTAAAAGGCGTCCTAGCCCTATGCCATAACAGCCCATAAGAACAGTGTGTTTTTCTCCTTTTTCGTCAGCATAAGATAAATCAAATGGTGCCGAATATTTTGTTTTTAAATCAAAAATATTACCAACTTCAATAGCCTTATGTTCAACCAATTTTTCTTTAATTAAATCAAGTTGACCTAAAACCTCATCATCAAAAACTTCTTTGTTGACAGCAATATTTTTTTCCTCATCTACATAAATAGTATCTTCGCCGACTGAAGTAATAGTTTGAAATTCATGAGAATATTTTGAAAAAGTTCCACCGGAAGCAAAAGTCAGATAAGTAATGTGACCAATACCAACTCTTCCAAAAATTGTTTTGTAAACATCTTTCATTTTTTCGTAAAAACTTTCAAAATCCTCCGCAGATGTATGGAAAGAATACATATCTTTCATCCCAAATTCCCTACCTCGCAATACTCCGGATTTCGCGCGAAGTTCCATTCTAAATTTGTTTTGAATTTGATAAATAGAAATAGGAAAATCCTTGTAAGAGGTTACGAAATTTTTTAATATAGGAACAACAATTTCTTCATGGGTCGGACCCAAGGCAACTTCTCTACCGGAAGAATCAATAACTTTGTATAAATCATCCATACCAGTCCACCTTCCAGTTTTTTGCCAATTTTCTTTTGGCTGAAAAGCAGACATTAAAACTTCTTGGCCACCAACTTTATTCATTTCTTCCCTGATTATATTTTCAATTTTCTTGAGGACACGAAGTCCTAATGGTAGATAGCTATATACTCCAGCCATTTCTTTATGAACAAAACCTCCGCGAATGAGAAGTTCGGCATTTTTTGACACTTCATCCGCTGGCGCTTCTTTTCTGGTTTTAGTAAAAAGTTTTGACTGTCTCATATAGACCCATACTACCCGAAAAAAAACTTTTGGTCAAAGTTGCAAAATGCTCAGCTATCTGCTATATTATTCAGATGCAAAAAGTAAAAAATGCAGCAGATGATGCGATTATAGAGAAAATGTTCAAGGCCGGAGCACATTACGGCTACAGCAAAACCAGAAGACACCCTTCTGTTTCAAAATATATATACGCTACAAAAAACAAAGGAGACATCATCAACCTTGAAAAAACAAGTGAATTGTTAGACGAAGCTACTCTATTTGTAAAAAATTTGGGAGCTCAAAATAAAATTGTGCTTTTTGTCGGCACAAAACCTGAAGCAAAAGTTGCAATAAAAAATGTAGCAGAATCTCTAAATATGCCTTACGTTATTGAAAGATGGATAGGAGGAACACTTTCAAATTTCACAGAAATAAAAAAGAGAATTATTGAACTTGAAACTTACCAAAAAGACAGCATTGGGGGTGGGCTTGATAAATATACCAAAAAAGAACGAGTAGTAATGGCTAAAAAAATGGAAAAATTAGCAAGATATTACACTGGTTTGTTGGGGTTAAAAAAGGCTCCAGATGCACTATTTATCATAGATGCAAAGAGCGAGCACATCGCAGCCACAGAAGCGAGAAAATCTGGTATCCCCGTTATATCCTTAATAAATTCTGATTCAAATATAAAGGAACTTAATTACCCTATCGTCGCAAATGACTCGGGAATACCATCTATTAAATTTTTTGCTAATGCTGTTATGGAGGCTTATAAAGAAGGTCAAAGCTCTACACCAGAAAAGAAATAATAAATGGACGTCGCGCTTCAGTCGACATTGCGCGACGTGATTTTGCAAAATCAATGCCTACACAAATAACAACTGAACAAGTAAAAGAACTCCGAGATGCGACGGGTATTTCGGTAATGCAATGCAAACGCGCCCTTGAAGAGGCCGGAGGTGATATGAAAAAAGCGCTCGCTATTTTAAAAAAGACAAGCTCGGATATTGCTCTTAAAAAAGTTAATCGTGAAGTTAAAGATGGAAGAGTCTCGATTAAAACGGAAGGAAGTAAAGCAGTCTTGGTGTCTTTACATTGTGAGACTGATTTCGTGGCTAGAAATGAGGACTTCACAACACTCTTGGAAACTCTTACAGAAAAAGCGCTTAAAGACGGAATAGAAAAAATGAAAATAAA
>OBEQ010815468.1_pt1 | contig 13785 bp, 14 predicted proteins | sample 1670901 | NCBI WGS metagenome assembly OBEQ01 (sample SAMEA104232315, study PRJEB22302) | groundwater metagenome | biome: forest; feature: aquifer; material: groundwater | place: USA | collected 2011-08-07 | depth 5.4 m
TAAATTCGGCGCGAAAGCTTCAAGGCCTAAATTATCTCTTAATTTTTGAACTAAAAACAATGACGATTTGGGCTCGCCCATGACTACAAAAATTTTTTTAACGTTATCTTGCATGTCTTCTACAAAACTTAATAAACCATCAGAATCTTTATGACCCGAATATCCAGAAATTGTGACAATGTGCGCTTTAATAGATACATCTTCACCCGTTATACGAACTTTTTTTAATCCTTCTCTAATCAAACGTCCTGGAGTACCGATGGATTGATACCCAGTTAAAAGCAATGTATTGTTAGGATCTGGCAAATAATGTTTTTCGTGATGCACAATTCGTCCGCCAGTCGACATTCCACTTCCGGCAATAACTATTTTAGGATTAGGAACATTGCCAATCATTTTTGACTCTTCAGATTTTAAAGTATTGTGAAGCCCTGGAAAATCAAATAGGTATTTATCATGGGACATGGCTTTTTGGGCTGTCTCGTTGAAATAATTCTTAAATCCCTTAAAAACTTCAGTTAAACGAATAGCCAAAGGAGAATCGAGGAAAATAGGCATTATGGGAATTCTGCTATTTTCTACCAAAGTGTTGAGCTCAAAAAGAAGTTCCTGAGAACGTTCAAGAGAAAAAGTCGGTATAACGAGCGTTCCTTTTCTCTTATAATTATCTTCGATCGTTTCTTCTAAAAATTTTCTCCGATCATCTCTAGACTCATGATTTCTGTCGCCATAAACAGATTCCATTATTAAATAATCTGCATCAGTAACCTTTTCCGTATCCGGAAGAAGCATTGATGGACTATTGCCCAAATCCCCAGTAAAAAGAATCTTTTTGCCATTGTAAAAAAACTCTACCATCGCCGAACCCAAAATATGCCCGGCATTCAAAAAACAAACTTCTAAATTATCAGTGATTTTTATCTTCTCTTTATAAGTAAATCCCCTCCAGAGTGAAAAGGCTAATGTTATACTTTCATCAGTGTAAATTTCACCTAATCCTAAATCTGTTTTTTTACTTAATATGCCAACAGTGTCTTCAAGCATCGGTAGGGCAAGCGCTCTGGTCGGTTCGGTGGAATAAATTTTCCCGCGAAATCCTTCGTGAAGCAATTTAGGAATGCGGCCTAAATGATCAACGTGCGCATGCGTGATAAAAAGAATATCTATCATTTTAGAATCATAAGGAAAAGGTTCCCAATTAATGTCGTCTTCTGATCTCTCTCCCTGGGTAAGGCCACAATCAATCAAAACTTTCTTTCCGTCAACTTCTAAAAGAAAATTAGCACCCGTAACAGTCCCTGTTCCCCCGCAAAATGTTATTCTGATATTTTTTTCTGCAATTTTTTCCATTGTCTTTATTTTACCCGATAGTGAAACTTTTATCAAAGCTCTACTCCCGGGTTTACTTTATTTTCTTTTAGAAGCATCGTTCTTTTCAAGAAATATAAAATAGCAAAAACGCCGCCAGATAAATCAAAAAAAATGTCAGAAATAGTATCCAGGGTGTTAAATGGATTTTGCGCAAAAGTATTATTAACTAAAATCTCATAAACTTCCCACAAAACTCCAATTAATAAAACACCTAAAAAAATCTTGAAAATTAACTTAAGCGATAAATCTTTTTTGAAAAAAAGCCAAAGAAGAGCTAGGCTCAACCAAAATCCGCCAAGAAAATGCATAATCATATCAAAATACCAAATAGAATTGTACCAATAGAGTTTTACCGCAACGTAATTTACCAAAAAAATTAAAATAATAAGATATGCTAGAATTTTGAAAAGTCTTTTTCTGTCCATTTAAGTATTTTACCGCCAAATAGTCTAATCTCCAAGAAAAAATCCGCTATAGTGCGGAGTTCTTCTTAGGACTATTTCGAATGTATTACCATAGCTTATAGCTAAGTGGGTGTTAGACGTTTGTGGCCAAGGCCACAACCGATCGAGACTCCCATAAATTAGTGTTCTAGGTAATAATTGAAAATAGCCCTACTTAAACTATACTCCCCTTAAAACTTTCTGCAACAAGCTTTTCAAAAAGACACGAATTTGAGAGAAAAACAAGTTTAGCCAATCTGTGCTCCCAATAAACACTTTAAAAACTCATGTTAAACCAATCTAATTTGTATTTTTCTTTGATTAAAGTTCTTTCTCCGTCATTCCAGGTCTCGCAATGTTCCAAATTTAATTTTTTTATCATATCATTTATTTCTTTTTCACTTCCAGCTTCAATTTCAAGATAGGCAGGCATGTTGGGATAAGTATCTAAATCAAATTGAATATTATTAAGTTTCCAAGAAATTCTTTTTTTCTCTTGATGAGCATAATTTTCAAGTCCAAGAGACTCAAAAAGAATTCCAGTCTTTTCATGACTATCAACCAACACATTTACTTCATTTCCTTGAACCGTATTACCAATAATCTTTTTGTTCCATTTGCAAGTCACCTCGATTTTCCCATTACCATAAGAACGTACGCGCAAATACCATAAATCATCACCGTCATGAGTCAAACCTTTGGGTCCATACCAATCTACTATCAACATTACCTCTTGAATCTTTTCCGCCCCAATTTTCTTTAATTTTTCTATTAGAGAATTTACATCTATCTCTAAAATTTTTGTTTCAATTTCGTACATAAAATTATATTAACACAAAAGCCCCCAATTGGGAGCTTTGTTTTTTACTCATCCACTCCGAAGCGTTTGTAGTCATAGGTTTTACTTTCGCCAAACCAGTGCTTGATTTCATGTTCTGCTTCTTCTGGAGTTTCGGAACAGTGAACAATGTTCATTACAGCCCTCTTTTCTTTATTTGCCAAAGCTGGAGAATCTATTGAAAAATCTCCGCGAATCGTACCTACTGCAGCTAAATACGGCATGGTTTCCCCAGCAATTTTTCTCACGACATCTACTGCGTGTACTCCCTGCACAACCATTTTTACAAGCGGAGCGGTTTTCATATAATCTATAAGCCATTTTCTTATTTCAGGACCAATAACAACAGGGTCAATAGTACCAAAATCCATCATTGCGTCATAACCATATTTCTCATAAGTTGAGAGGGTCTTTTTGCCAAGCCTGGTAATCCATTCTTCGTTTTTAGGGTAATGGGTATCAATCTGATCATGTGATGGCTGAAACATTTCAAGCGCCACAATCTTCAAATCTCGCTTCTCAAAACGAGCAATGATCTCTCCCGTGAGACCCTTGCGGACTCCGTCTGGCTTAATCATCACATATGTCTTTTCTTCTTTTGGATGTTTCATAATAACTATCCTAACAGAAAAAAATAATTTTGCAAAATTTTATTCCTTTGTCTCAAACTCATAAATTTGTGTGTCATAGCCCTTAGTTTCCTCATCTTTCCTGGAAAGACCAAGCGACTCAAGTTCTTTGAACAATTCTTCTCTGACTTTTTTGGGGTCAGCATTATCGTCAGTCAATTTTTCAAGCTCAACGAAAGTCCCAAGGTTCTCTACTTTATCCAAGCAAATTTCATATTCTTTTAATTTTCCTTTTCTGCGTATTTTTTTAACTTCGATAGATGGCCTATATCCCAGAATCAAAAGTATTTAATGCATGGCTTCTGGATTTTCTAATTTTGTCTCATATTCAAGATTGTCCATTTCATTTGATTTTTGTTTTTTTAAATTAAGTTCGGCGCCTTCTTTTAAATATCTAATACGAAAAATAATATCTCCTTCGTGTGCACTTGTAAATTCATTATTACTTCCGGCAAGCGAATAAATAACATCACGCTGAGATATTGGTTCTGAAATAACACACCCTTTTTCTTTAAGTTTTTTCTCTATCTCATCAAGATTTTTGGCTTTTAATTTTATTTCAATTTCTCTCATAAATTACTTCATCGAAGTGAATCTCGCCATGATTTCAGCCTCCACTTCTTCTCGATCACGGCCGTATTTTACATATGAAAGTTCTTTCAGGTTATCTACAATGTTTGGATTACCTTTTTCTGGAGCTAAGGTGTGTATATTAAAAGGTTTGGTTGGCTGACCGTTTACCAACATACTTATATAAGCATTGAAGTTATCAAGTTTAGTAATATCGCTCGAAGAAAATTGAGGTTTAAATTTTGGTTCCAGAAATGTCGCATCTTCGACGCCTACGCGGAACACCGCCATAGAGCCAACGTTACCAAAAACTGCATTTTTAATATTTTCCTCAAGCTGGGTGATATATTGATGCGCAATATTGAGTGATAGTCTGTATTTGCGAGCTTCAGATAAAATAGAAGCGATGGAATCAGTCGTAACGTTTTGAAACTCATCAATATAAAGATAAAAATCATTCATCGGCTTGCCAAACATGTCTACCCGAGAGAGCGCCGCCATTTGAATTTTACCGACCAGTACTAAACCGATCAAGTTAGCATTAATATCCCCTAGTCTACCTTTCGAAAGATTCACCAAGAGAATTTTCTTCTCATCCATAATTTTGCGGAAATTAAAAACAGAATTTTGTTGAAGCACTACTGGACGCATAATATCGTTGCTAATAAAGTTATCAAATTTTGAAGAAATATAAGGAACAAAGTTAGCCAAAGATTGCTCCCCTGTGGTCTGTTCAGCCGAAACCCAAAATTGTTTTACGATGGGGTTCTTACATCTAGAAAGTTTCAAATCACGAAATTCTTTATCATCCAACACGCGAGTAATTTCGAGCATGGTTGAACCAGATTCTGGGTCTTCCATTACCAAGAATGCGCTATTTCTAAAATATTGCTCAAACATCGCTCCGCCACCCGCTTTCATATCAAAAAGCTTATTAAAAATTCCCATCAATTCATTTACCACAAAGGTTTTCTGTTCTGGATATTTTGGATCATACTCGAGCATATTCAGACCCATCGGTCGCGCCGTATAAGCCGGATCAAAATAAATCACGTCATCAATACGTTCTTTTGGAATACGAGACAAGATGGTCTGAATGTCGGTGCCGTGTGGATCAATATAACAACATCCATCGCCATTTTTAATATCTTGGGTTATCATGTTGAGCATGATATTCGTCTTACCAGTACCCGTCTGGCCGATAACATAAAAATGTCTCATGCGGTCCTCGCGCGCCATGTGAATTTCTGTGTCTTTACCTCGATAGCTGTTTACCCCGAGGATTATACCCTCTTGCCCCATTTCTATTGGAGCGGGTGCAATACCGGCTTTGGCTTCTTTTAATTGTGGCTGGCTACCGATACCCACTGGGAAGTGAAATACTGAAGCAAGCTCTTTTAAATTCATCGGCAATATTTTATCAGATGAAAATGTGCGATAAGAAAAATCATGAAAAAGTTTCTTTAGCTCACCCCCGTGCGCCTCTTCAAAAAGAAAAGAATTACTGGCCGCTTCAGAAAATTGATTAAAGGAGGATTCTATTTCTTTCAAGATTGACTCCGCGCGCTCCCTCGTTTCACCCGAAGCAATTACACGAATATTCGCTTTCATAATAGTGCTTTTTATTTTATTGCCTATTTTTTCCGCCGCACCTTCATCTATCGCGCGTCTACCCGACATATATTTTTCTTTTTTAAGTTCTTCGTTTTGTTCTTTATGCCCAAATAAAAGGTTTTTGCCCGCTTTTTTAAAAGCACTGCTAAATTTATAGAAATTATCCGAAGCATGTTTAACAGAAATACCGTCTTTTACATCATCCAAAATCTTATGAAAATCATTTATAAATTTATCACCCGCTGGCGCTATCACGAGCTGAATCGCCGCACCTTCGCCAGTCTTTTGAAGTTTAGAGAAAACATTCAATATCGGATTCATCGGGTCATGCTCAATGTTGTCATAAGTCTTAATAGGCATCACGCTACGCTGTGTAAAAGAAGCGTAAGCCCCTACTGAACCTCCATTTTCATTAAAAACATTATAATCATCGGGCACTTCGCGAATTTTTGCATTGTGATAAAAAGCCAGAACTTGCTTTTCAAAAAGAGATAAATGTTTATTTGGAATCGCAGCATAGACGACGACTTCATCGCTTTGATTACTAAGCGCCACTTCTAATGTGAAATAATTTTCCTTTTCATTATATCTGCCCTCTCCGATAGACTGCATACCGGCATAAAATTGTTCCATCGCTCCGATGAATTCCTTAAAGCCTTTCGATTTATCAGCTTCGTCTTCAGGCGGAGGAAGTGTAATTTCAAAAAGCGTCATATTGAGAGATCTGTAAATAGGAGAACCCTCTTTGAAATCAGACTGCGCTTGGCCAGTCTTTAAATATTGAATTAAGATCCTATGAAAATCATCATCAATGTGAGGACTGCTCATCGCTTCTACTATGGATAATGCATTGCGAACTCCTTTGGTGATAACAATACCTAAAAGTTCCTCCATTATATTATCGTGGGTTTCCGGTTTTAATTTTAAAACAATCTCCCCTGCCTCTTTTCCGCCAATAACATTTTTTTTATGTACTAACTGCTCAACCGGTATGTTTTTATATTCGCCCACTATGTCTTTTATCGCTTCCTCTTTTACATTTTCTAATTGTCCTATTTTAATAAGTTCTTCTTCGCGTTCCTTCACATGGGCACGCAAATAAGCTAGCTCCTCTTCAGGATTTTTAAACTTCGGCATTTCTTTTAAGAATGACGGTTCCATGTTTTAATTATAGCAAAAAAATGGGATTAAGGTTATTTATTTTTTTTTAAACGATTTTCTTTGCCCACAAGTTCTGGCCACCCAATCCATCCTTTGCCTTTATAAAATTGATCAGGATTGCTGGGCCAAGTGGGATGATTTTTTCTTTCTTTTTTATACCATTCATTGACCATACCTTTACCCGGGAATAAGCTTCTTACTTCAGCCTGGAAAGCATTAAAATCTAAACGTTCTCTTTTGAAGAGGTTTTCTTTCCCAGCCAAATCTGACCAATCAACCCATCCTTGGTTTTTATACATTTGGTCAGGAGCAGAGGGCCAATTTTTATGATTTTTTTGTTCCTGATTGTACCATAATTGCACACCTCCTTTTCCTGGATATAATGTTCTTACTTCTTCCCTAAAATTTTCAAAAGGCAACCATTCTTTCTTAAGCATATTTTCTCTACCCACAAGTTCTGGCCAACCTTGCCAACCAATATTTTTATATGCATAATCGGGATCTTTGGGCCAATTAGGATGTTTCTCGCGTTCTATGTGATACCAGTTTTCTACATTTCCTTGTCCTAAATACAATAATCTTACTTCCATTTTAAAATTTTCAAAATCAGGATACTCTCTCTTAAACATATTTTCTCTACCCACAAGTTCTGGCCACCCAATCCATCCTTTGCCTTTATAAGTATGTCCTGGCTTTTTTGGCCAATCAGAGTGAGTTGCTCTAACCCTTTCGTACCACCTTGCAACATTTTTTTCTCCAGAATATAGTGACCGCACTTCATTGTGAAATTTATCAAAAGGTAACCACTCTTTTTTTAAATGATTTTCTTTGCCAACTAAGTCAGACCAATCCGTCCATCCACTATTTTTATAATACACCGATGGATTTGATGGCCAATTAGGGTAATTTTTTCTTTCTTTGTGAAACCATACTTGAACATTTCCTTTTCCAGGATATACAGCCCTAACTTCAGCTTGAAAAACTTCAAATAGTGGATATTCTCTTTTCTCCTTGAACTCCGATTTCTTTTCTGTTTTTTCTTCTAAAACTTCTTTTATTTTTTTCTCATTTTGTGGAATTTCTTCAAGTATTTTTTTTACAACATTTCTCCAATTTTTAGTTTGAATAAATCTCGCACCAATGCCAGGATATTTAGCGATAAGAGAATTCTTCTCTTCTTTATCATATAAATCCATTTCTTCTATGGAAATACCATTTTTACTGAGCATGGAAGAATCAAAAATATAACTAGCATTTCCTTCTTCATCACAAATATAGATCGTGCGTTCTAGGTCTGGTATTTCTATCCTTACATATGGTGTTTGCCTCATCATGTCTGGTGTGACTTTACCTTCAGTTATTTTTACAGTTTCTTTTTGTATTTCAAAATCGTGTTCCAGAATATACATCAAGGTGAGTAATCTTGGAAATATTCTCTTTTCTTCAAAGTTACTTTCACCGGGCAATATTCTTGCCTTGCTTTCTCCGGGTGGAGTGATCACTTTATTAGAAAACTCAGCATTTGTTTCCAGATATTCTTTAAGAGAAGCAATCTTGTCTTTCACTTCGATGATAGATTGTAATATTTCTTGAATATTTGGTAATTCTAAAGTTTTGAAAGCTTCGTCTTCTTGTTCATGGGTACTTAAATTAAGATTTGCGTTAAAGCTCGGATTATCTTTGTATTCTTTTAAAATATCATCGGTAAGATGAATGGTTTTATTGAGTGCATCACTGGCAAAGTATTCTATATTTTCAACATTTAGTTGTTCATATAAAATACCGTCCAATCTTTTTTTGAATGTTTCTTTTGTGGATTCTAGAGACTTATTTGGTGGCTTATTTGGCCAAGCATCTGATGGCATATATAAGTGTAATATAACATAAAGGGGAAGGTTTTTGAATTTTGGAGACTTGGGAGCGCGACGGCGCGAGCACGAGGAATTTTTTAGCAAAAAAATATCCGTGCTCTAAAATTTAAAAATCTTCCCCTAAAAAACTAAATTTTAGTTAAAATCTGTGCTTTGTCTTCGGTAATTAAAATAGTATGTTCAAAATGCGCGCTTCGCTTGCGGTCGGCGGTGCGAAAAGTCCATTCATCATCATCTATTGTTACATTTTTGGTTCCCATATTTATCATTGGCTCTATGGCAATAATCATTCCGGGCACAAGTTTTGCTCCTTTGCCTTTTTTACCAAAATTTGGAATATACGGATCTTCGTGAATGGCCCGCCCGACGCCGTGCCCGGCCAAAACTTCCACTATGCCATATTTTCCGCCCTTTTTAGAATGAACAAAGCTTTCTATCGCATAGCCTATATCTCCTACTGTATTTCCTGCATACGCAGCATCGATACCCACCTGCAGTGCCTGCTCAGTAATTTGCATAAGCTTTAAATCCTCTCCACTAACAGCACCGACGGGCACAGTGATGGCCATATCAGTAAAAAGTCCACGGTGCTTAACTCCCAAATCAAGACAAACTATATCACCCTCTTTCAAAATGCTATTTTTCTTTGGAATTCCATGCACCACTTCATCATTGACAGAAACACACAATGAAGCAGGAAAAGGAGTACTGGCGCCTTCCGGACGATAATTTAAAAAAGCGGGAGTATCTCCCATCTCACGGATTAATTTCTCTGCGTATATATCTAAATCTTTGGTAGAAACACCTGGGGCGACCATGTCACGCACCTTATAAAGAACGGTCGCTAAACGCTTACCGCCTTCACGTATTATTTCTATTTCTTTTGGTGTTTTAATAATTATCATACTATGTTTAAGAAATAATAGTTCCCATAAACTTTTCCCCATTTAAATATTTTGCTAAATTACCAATTGGCTTGCCATTTATAATCATTACTGAAATTCCATTTTCCTCAGCCATTTCGGAGGCAATGGGATCAAATGGAGAATTTAACCCAGGATTCCATTCTTTTGGAATAAGAGTCCTGTAATCTTTCCAAGAAATTTCTTCAATTTTTTTAGCGTTGGGGTTTGTTTTTGGATCAGAATCATACACATAATCAGTATTTGACAAATTAATTATTTTTTTTGCACCTAGATTTTTTGCAATTAAAATTGCATCCAAGTCTGTGCTATTCCCCGGTTCGAAGCCCGCCCCAACCACAATAGTTTTTGTAAAATTAACCGGTAGGGTGGGATTAATTATTATTTCTTTTTCGGTATATTCTTCTCCTAAAATTAAACGCAAAAATTCTGCATTGAAACGAGTGGAGTAAATGCCAAGCCAATCAAGATTATGATTTGATAATTGGGAAGTTTCTTTGGCCGCTTCTTGATAATTTCTACAAGTTTTGCCCCCACCAGTGATAATTACAAATTTTTTGCCTTTTTCAACATGAGAAATAATAAGATTCTTAAAACTTTTTAAAAATTCTATATCTATCCCTTCTGGCACAATTAAGGAGCCGCCCAATGAAATTACGATTGTTTCTTCCATATATTAATATTCTAGAGCCTTAATAATATCTTTGAAGACATTTTCAACAGCTTGCTCGCCGTTTATTGTATATATCATGTATCCTTTTTTGTCTTTGAAATGGTTCATGGCCGGAATTACTTTCTTTTCATATTCTTCGAATCTTTTTTCTAATCCCTCTTTGGTATCATCCATTCTACCCCGCAGGAGATTGCGTTTCATTGCCTCTTCTTTGCTTAATTCTATATAAATAATTTGGATATTTTCTCGCTTCTTCTCTTTCATCGAATCTTCAAAATGTTCTGATTGAGGAATTGTTCTCGGATACCCATCAAAAAACCAATGTTTTTCAGGAGAGAATTGGTCCAAAGTGTCTCGGACAAGTTTGTCCGTAAAATCATCTGGCATTAATTTTCCTTTATTCATTGCGTCTTTTAGAATCTTTGCATTTTCGTCGTATGGTGACTCCACTATTTTTCTATAAATTTCCCCGGTGCCGGCATACTCACACTCCTTACCATCTTTATTTTTCAAAAAATCCATTAAAAGCTTGACCTGAGTCCCTTTTCCAGAGCCTACTATTCCAAAAAATACGAAGGTTTGTGTTTGCATATATAAACAATACAAAATTTGTGATATAAAATCAAATATGTTTTAATTATTACTAGTATGAAGAAGAAAGAAATCATTGCTATTACTGGAACTTTGGGCAGCGGAAAATCAACCACTTCAGACTTAGTCGCCAAGAAACTTGACTTCAAGCGTTTTTCTTCGGGAGATTTTATGCGTCAAATTGCTCTTGACCTGGGAATCTCTTTAGATAAACTTCAAATTTTGGCCGAAAAAGATTATTCTATAGATAAAAGAATAGACAACGAAGTAAAAAAAGCCGGGAAAATGAATCAGATAGTAATTGATTCACGTCTGGCATTCCACTGGATACCAAATTCTTTTAAAGTTTACCTGGACCTTCCCCCAGAAATAGCCAAGGAAAGAATTCTAAATAATTTAAGAGAAAATGTTCTACGCCAACAAAGCGAGAATTCATCTACAGCTCAAGAAGTTTATGAAAAAATAATTAATCGGCTGGAGAGCGAAAAAGGAAGATATAAAGAATTGTATGGTGTAGACCATACGGATAAAAATAATTATGATCTCATCATAGACACAAAGACCAACAACTTGGTGCAAGTCGTTGATATTATTGTTTTGGCATATCAAAAGTGGAAGGAAGAGAACTAATACTCTCGCATAGAGATCTGCGCGTCAACTTTTTTTATTAAATCAAGCACGACAGAAACAACGATGAGTATGGATGTTCCACCTAGGGCAAAAGAAGTATTTCCAGTGATAAATTGCATAATAAGAGGTAAAACTGCAACTACGCCTAAAAATACTGCGCCCAAAAGTGTAATTCGGCTTAAAACTTTTGAAATATATTCGGAAGTAGATACCCCCGGACGAATGCCTGGAATGAATGCGCCATTTTTTTGCAAATTAGTGGAAAGCGCATCAGGATCAAAAGTAACAGCTGTATAAAAGTAAGTAAAGAGAAATACAAAAATAAAATAAAGAACTGCATATAGAACTGAGGTCTGAGTAAAAGAAACTAATACCTGAGAAATTTTTACCAGAATCGTATTACTAAATCTAGACAAAAAAGTCCCGATCATCTGCGGAAAAAGTAAAATAGAAAGCGCAAAGATTATTGGAATAACTCCGGCTTGGTTAACCCGAAGAGGCAGAAAGGTAGAACCGCCACCATACATCTTCAGGCCTCGAACACGTTTCGCATAAGTAACTGGAATCGGCCGTTCTGCTTCGGTCACAAGAACAATTCCAGCCAAAATAAGCAAGCCCACAACAAAAAATACAAGGTAAAGAGGAATTTGAGAAACATCAAAGGTAAAAATATTTTGACTAACCCAAGCAGGAAGTCTGGCGACAATACCGGCAAAGATTATGAGTGATACTCCATTTCCGATACCAAATTCAGAAACAAGTTCGCCGATCCACATTATTAGCACTGACCCTGCTATAACAATAAACATATTAGTAATGCGATCAAAAGCAGTTAAATTAAATAAAATATTTTGCTTTTCAAGAATAAACAAAAGACTGTATCCCTGGATAGCAGCGAGCGGCACCGTGAGAAGTCGTGAATATTGAGAAAATCTTTTTCGGCCTGCTTCTCCTTCTTCGTTATAAATTCTTTTCAAAGAAGGAACCATGATGGTCAAAAGCTGCATAATAATTGAACCAGTGATATATGGACCGACCCCGAGCATTATGACAGAGAGGTTAGAGAGTCCTCCTCCGGAGAATATGTTTAAGATGCCAAAAAATTGGTTGTTGGCGAGAAATCGATTGAGCGCTACTGTATCTATTCCCGGAATAGGAATGGCGGCCAGTAATCTAAATACTATCAAGGCAAAAAATACAAACAAAACTTTCCTGCGTAAAGTTTTATCTGTCCAAATTAACTTCATTTTGTTCCAAAAATTTGTCATAATATTATGTGGCGTTAAGCGACTTTATTTTATCCTAATTTTTTTCCCTTTTATTCCTAAACGTTTTCGTATTTCAGAAAATGTTTCTTGTTTTCCCTCTTTCCCCGAAACAAGTTTATCTTTACCTAATATCAAAACTTTTTGAATAGACTTAAATTGATAACCGCGATTTTTTGGTAACTTCTTAATAATATCACGAAGCTCCGGACGACGCTTATTTCCCGCGCGAGCCGTTTGTCCCTTGCCTCCGCGCCCAGAAGTCTTGGCATGCTTGCCTCCGCGTCCCACGATTCTGTCTTTCTTATTTTTATGTTCTCTTTTTAAATTATGTATTTGCATTTAATTAGGTTATAGCTTTTAGCTTTTAGCATTTTCTTCGGCTTCAGGAATAATGACTTCTTTGTTATCAACGACAACAGTCTCCGGAACGATTTTCTTATATTTTGAAGAAATTGCAGACAATGCTAACATCACCGCTTTGGCATTATTTAATTTATTTTTGCTATTGGATAAAATTTTTCCAGTAATATCTTTTATTCCGGCAAGTTTTATGATGTCACGAACGACAGAACCTGCTACGAGCCCACGACCCTTGTTCGGCCTTAGTACCACGTACGAACTTGAGAATTTTGCAGAAACTTCATGAGGGATAGACATGGTCTTGGTAAGATTTAATCTAACCATATTCTTTTTCGCATTTCTTACAGCCTTATTTATTGCCAGCGCCGTATCTCCAGCTTTTCCCAAACCTAAACCAACAGATCCATTTTTGTCTCCTGCGACTAGTGCAACAGAAAAAGAAAAACGACGTCCGCCTGCCACCACGCGAGTCACACGGCGAATGTTTAAAATCTTTTGGTCAAATTCGGGCTTCACCCTGTTGAAAGAAGGCCGTCCACGGCCGGAGTTCTTTTTTTCTCTGCTACCACCCCCCGCTATATTTTCTTTTGCTTTTGTTTTTTCCATATTAAAATTCAAGTCCTGAAGCTCGTGCTTCATCCGCTATTAATTTTATTCGTCCGGTATATTTAAATCCATTGCGATCAAAAACTACTTTCTTGATTTTCGCCTTCATCGCAACATCGGCGATCATTTTTCCCACTTCTTTCGCTCGTTCTGTCTTTGTTCCTTTTTTTATTTTCACATCGCTCGCTTGCGCCAAGGTCTTGCCTGTTATGTCATTTATAACTTGAGCATAAATAA
>OBEQ011562413.1_pt1 | contig 13785 bp, 12 predicted proteins | sample 1670901 | NCBI WGS metagenome assembly OBEQ01 (sample SAMEA104232315, study PRJEB22302) | groundwater metagenome | biome: forest; feature: aquifer; material: groundwater | place: USA | collected 2011-08-07 | depth 5.4 m
TCCAGCCGACCGGATCGCCGTGCTTGTAGACATTGCTCAGATTGCAATTCCTCGGCATGCCGGGACCGTAAAAGAACGTCATGTCGCCGCGGAGGATCAGGTTGCCTGTCTTTGCGGCGGGCGCCTGAGCGGCGGCGCGCGGCAGCGATGCCAGCGCGATACCAGCCACGATGACGAGAGAGGACAACGCGATGGTGAGTGTTCGGCGCACGGCTAATCCTCCGCGGGAAAGTCTATCCGATTCTGCGAATCCGTTATACTCGATGATTCCCGGCCCTCGCCGGGCCCCCACTTGCGGAAGTGGCGGAATTGGCAGACGCGCTAGCCTCAGGAGCTAGTGGCCGCAAGGTCATCGGGGTTCGAGTCCCCGCTTCCGCACCAATCCTCGCTTCGCTCGTCTTGGTGCGTCAGCCCGGTCTCAGGCGCTCGACCGTCGGCGCTCCGCGCCTCGGTCTTCGGGCACGAGTCCCCGCTTCCGCACCAGCCTTCGCTCATGGATCGCGCGAGCGTCGGCTCGGTCAAGCCAGCCTTCGCTCTGAAGCCGAGCCTCGGAAATCGTGGGTCCGAGATGGCATTCGTTCTGTCAAGTGGTCGCCGAGGACGATCTCGATCTTCGGTGAGGCCCGTCTCATCACGTCTAGTTCGAGTCGAGCTTGTTCATGTCGCGTATGTCGCGAAGGATCCGCCGCATCTCCTCGACGACCTTCATGTGTTCGAGCGTCGTCTGCAGCGATGCGACGGAGGCGTGTACAGCATCGGTTGCGGCATGACGGGCAGCCTCAGCGGCCACTCGTGCTTCCTCACCGGCGACCCGCGCTGACTCCCCAGCGGCGCGTAGACGCTCCCGTCCCTCGCGGGCAGTCTCAATTGCCTCGCGGTGCTGGTCCCGAATCACCCGCGCGTCCTCCGCCAATCGTCTGACCTGCTCCGCCTCATTCCTGGCAGACTCCGCGTCGCCCAGAGCCTTCTCGCGTGTGCCCTCTGTCTTTTGGACGTGCTGCCACGGAGGGATGTGGGCCTTCGGCATGTGTTTCCTAATTTCTCTGGATCGAAGGTGGGCGGATCAACAACAAGCTCTTCCATTCCGCCGCTGATGCAGCGTACCAGAGGACTGAAAGAGAAGATGTTCTTAAAGCGACATCGGGATCTTTTTCGGATGCCCTGCGCTTGGCTCCCTTATGGCGCCGAACAGGTGGCGATTCTCTTCCGGGATGCATCGATCCTTCACGACGAGAAGCTCGTACTTCTCGCCTCGGTCAGCATCATCACCGTGCGCGACGGCGAGACGTTTCGCGTGAGAGGGGACCAGGAAAAGGTCGCCGGGAAGCTACGAAGTTCCATGGCGGCGTAACGCGCGTTAGTCCCACAATTCGGGGAACGTGAAGTAATCTTCGAGGACATTTCCGTGAAGGAGTCTTCGATGAGCCAGGTTACGTTCAAGCGCCCCGACGGCAAGGATTGTTCGGGCTTCTATGTCGAGCCGGCTGCCGGCAGGCACGCACCGGGTATCGTCATCATCCAGGAGTGGTGGGGACTCAACGATCAGATCAAAGGCGTCGCGAACCGGTACGCCGAACGCGGCTACCGCGCGCTCGTCCCGGATCTGTACCGCGGCCAGATTGGCCTCGACGCGAAGGAGGCCGAGCACTTGATGGGAAACCTGAATTTCGGCGACGCCGCAGGTCAGGACATTCGCGGCGCGGTGCAGCACCTGAAGTCCACGGGCAGTGGGAAGGTTGGCGTGGTCGGCTACTGCATGGGTGGCGCGCTGACGCTGCTGTCGGCCGTGTTCGTGCCGGAGGCCGACGCCGCGGTGGCGTGGTACGGATTCCCGCCGCTCGAGTACATCGACGCGTCAAAGATCAAGGCGCCGCTCATGGGCCACTTCGCCATTCACGACGCTTTCTTCCCAATCCTGCAGGTGGATGCGCTCGAGCAGAAGCTGAAGGACGCCGGGGTCTCCTACACGTTCCACCGGTATGAGGCGCAGCACGCGTTCGGGAACGAGACGTTGACGAACCCGCCGATCCCGGCGAAGTACGACGCGGCCGCCGCTGAAACCGCGTGGAAGCGGACGGTGGCGTTCCTCGACCAGCACTTCGGCGCGGCCCAGCCTGTCTGACGCGCAGACGCGACCGATCGGTCCGGACTGAGTCCGGCTAAAGCGGCAACAATATACTTGCCTAACCAAGCGGGGCGGTAGACAATGACTGCCTCCGCTCAGCCCGTAGCTTGCCACGTTTGGCAGCCGGAACCAGAGGGGACCGGGAGTTCGCCAGACATGGCCAAGTGGGTAAAGCCGCTGTATGCCTCCGGCGAAGTGAACGCTGTCGGAAAGAAGCTTCGCAACTACTTCGATGGCGATGATGATGCCACGGTCAATCACGGGTTGAACGTCATTAACAACTGGCGCGCATGTCATAGCTATCCGCTCCTATCGATGCGGATGACGCTGACCACGCGCGCACGAAAAGTCGACAGCCGGGTGATTGTGGCACAGCGTCTCAAGCGACTGTGGTCCATACAGCTGAAACTGGAACGCAACGAAAACATGGCGCTCTCTCAGATGCAAGACATTGGCGGATGTCGTGCCGTCCTTCGAACCGTTGGGCAGGTAGAGAAACTGGTGCGCCTGTACGAACGTGCCGTCGCTCGCAACCCGAAGCGCGGCTCCGAGTTCTCAAAAAAATACGACTACATTCAGCGACCCAAAAAGGATGGTTATCGCAGTGTTCACTTAGTCTTCAAGTATCGGACTTTGTCCCGCGTACACAAGGTCTGGAATGGCTTGCGGATCGAGATTCAGCTGCGCTCGCGCATGCAACACGCGTGGGCAACGGCTGTCGAGACAGTGGACACATTCACGCGGCAAGCCATCAAAACCGGAGGCGGTAAGGCGGAATGGCGGCGATTCTTCCTGCTGATGGGTAGCGCCATTGCAATCATCGAGCGTAGGCCAGTCTGCCCCGAGTGTCCGGCCGATGTGGTTTCTCTCCGCAACGAAATCAAAGATTACGTCCAAAAGCTCAACGTGCGAGCGGTTCTGCGAGGATGGTCAAAGGCGATGACGGTGATACCGTCCGCAACAACAAAAGATGCTGCTGTCTATCTTCTCTACCTGGACGCGACTGAAGGCAGCGAAACGATCAAGGTGACAGGTTTTTCAAGCCATAGAGAGGCGAAGGCATCGGACGCCTATCTTGCTACCGAAAAGATGATCAAGGACAAGCCAAACCTTCAGGCCGTATTAGTTTCGGCGCAGTCTCTGCAATCTCTCAGAAGTGCATTTCCAAACTATTTCGCCGATACCGAAGTGTTCATTGATGCAATCAGTCAAGCACTCATCTTGAAACCCGCGGACGTCGCTTCTTCTTCGCTGGTTTCGGCACAGCCAACACTTTTCGCAGTCCAGAAGTGAATTGCTCCATTGCGCGTTCTGGTTCATCAGCGCGGACGTCTGGTATGTCGTCCGCGTCTGAGTTGCGGGAACGCCTTTTCAGCACGTTTGCGGCAACTCCGAACCGGTGAGCGCGGCATAAGTGAGGCGCTTGTTGATGATGCCCTTGAGTGCGAGCGCGAAACGCATGGCGTCCGATCCTTTGCGATTGTTGAAACGAAACGCTTGTTCATCAAGATAGCGGAACAGATGGAACGGTTCGACCGATACATAGGTGCCCTTCAGGGCGCGCTTCAGGAGACTCCAGAAGTTCTCCAGTCCATTGGTATGGACCTGTCCATCGGCGTACGCCTCGGCGTGGTCGATAACCTGATGGATGTAACCGCGAGCCGCCATGCGGTCATAGGAGCGGAGTGCGTCAGTGTAGAGAGCCGCGCCAACTTCGACGTGCTCCCCAACGATCTGCTCAAGCTGATGCTTCTTGCGGTTGGCAATGACCTGAGTGCGGACCTTGCTCCCCTCGCCGTGGCGCTGGAGCAAGCCCATGACGGCGACCTTGCCGATCATCGACTGCGATTGCGAGATGCCGAGGCGCTTCCGCTTAGCGGCGTGCATGTTCCGAGCTTTGCCACCGATGAAGGTTTCGTCGGCTTCGATCTGGCCGTTCAACTTCCCGCCAGTCTCAGCCTGAAGGGCGAGTCTCAGGCGAGACAGCATGAACCAAGCGGTCTTTTGGGTGACGCCGAGCGCCCGCGCCAGTTCGTAGGAGCTAATCCCATTCTTGCAGGTAGTGAGCAACCAGAGCGCGGGCAACCACTTCTCAAGGCCGACTGCGGAATTCTCGAAGATGGTTCCGACCTTGAGCGTGAACTGCTCTTTGGTGTGCTTGGCATAGCACTTGTACCGCCGCTGAGTCTCCAGATAGGTGACATGGTCGGAGCCGCAGGTCGGGCACTTTACGATGCCATCTGGCCAGCGAATCGCTTCGACAGTTTTCCGGCAATTCTCGTACTCCGCGAAAAAGAGGATCGCATCGCGGAGGGTTTTGGGTTGCTTGGTTGCCATGAATGAATCATGGCAGGAATCTAATGGTTAGTCAAGTATATTATCACCGCTAAAGCCGGACACTACCGACGATCGGTGGTGTCCGCCTTCAGGCGGACCTCACCGGTCCAGGCCCCCGTGGACGCCAGGATCGACTTCGCTATGAAATCGGCGAGGCGCTGATTTCCCACGAGGGTGTAGTGGCAGCAATCATCGATGTACACAGCCGCGCGTTCATCGTCGAAGACGTGGACGGCGTTCAGGACATCCCGCGCGCCGCCGTTCGGCTGCAGCGCCATCTCGAGAAACGGATATCCCTTTGCCGCGCCTTCCTTGAATGGCGAACCCGCATTGAACGCCACCTTTGCCTCCGCAGCGCTGAATTTCCTCGTCGAGTAGTACTGGTTCGGCTGGAGCACGTGAAAGTACGGCACCCCGCGAGCCGTGAGCAACTGCTTCATCAGGAGTGACGACGTGATCCATTCGCGTGCGATATCTTCGTAGACATTTGCTCCACGTCGATCGTTGACCGGCGGCGCGACATGGATCACCGACTGCTGCGACGGATTCGACGGCAGTTGGTCGAAGCGCACGAGTTCCTCGCGGTACCTGCGTTCGACGAACGCGTGATATCGGCCGAGCACGAAGTCGATCGAGGCGAAGCGATTTCGATTGAGCCGCTCAGCCAGTGCGTTCAGTCGCTGCTTGTCGCGCTCGATCGCGGCGAGCGAGTCGAGCTTCTCCGGTGTCAGCGTCGACTGATTGACCAGGTTGATCAGAGGATCCAGATGCATGACGCTCGGCATCGAGATGTCCCATCCATGCTGATCGTTGAGAGGCGACAACGCGACCTCGTTGAACCCGTCGATATTGATCACCAGGTCGAACTGCTGACCGATCGACAGGAAATACGCGAGCGTCAGGAGCTGTTGTGGCTGCTTGTACCCTTCGTGGCTGAAACAAAGCGGGACCAGCTTCCGTTTGCCGAAGAACGCATTCTGCTTCAGGCTAGCTTCCAGCCGGCTTACACCGGCCTGGCAGAACCATGCGGCCACTGAGCCGCCGAAAATGCCAACGACGAGCTGATCCTCGCCCATCCGCGCGAAAGGATAGGCATGGGGCGAGGTGAAGCCGAAGTTGTTGGCCTCCACGCGTGACGGCGACGCGGGCGTTTCACGCAACGCTGCCGGGATGTCGAGCGCGCTCCCGGCCCGATGGATAGGCCCGAAATACGGACTCAGCCCGATGTCGGTGAACGCCTGGCCACGTGCTTGGTCCGAAATGACTTCGTACTTCTGTCGGTACGGATTGGCGTAGAAGAGCCATCCATGCTGGTAGTAGTAAACGACAAGACCGAGGATCTCAGCGCACGCGCAGAATACTGCGACGTTGATCGAGAGCAGGATGAGCGTTCGTTTCAACATCATGGGCGCCCGCGGCCACATCGCTATGGCAGTGGATCGACCGGGACGCCGATATCGATCAGGCGCATCGCGATGTCGTTGTTCCGCAGCACCTGCCGCTCCACCGGCTCGAAGCCTTCGTACTGGTACGGGAGGAACTGCAGAGGGTGCGGGAAGCGCATCACCTCGAGAATCCCCGGCGGAAGCGGGGGTCTAGGCGCACGGGGATGATAGAGGTGCTGCGCATTGAGCAGCACCCATTCCGACGGCACGTGCGTGTTGGCGAGCGGCGGACCCTCGAGCGTCGAATCGAAATCAACGGGGCCGTACTTCGCCGTGATCTCCGAAATTACGTCGCGCGGAAATCGCTGCTGCAGCGGCTGGCGGAAGTTCCATGACCCCTGCAGCACGAGCGCGGCCACGCACGCACCAACGACCCACCCGCCCCACCGCCGCCGCTCGAACAGCTGTGCGATCGCAGCGGCGGTTGCCAGGCAGAAGAACGGCACGAGCTGGCGCGACTGCCGTCCCATGACCACGAACACGTGCAGCAGTGCGGAACTGAACGCGAGGCCGAGGTAGATGAACACCGCGCTGACGATCCACACGGTCGCCGTGTGGCGCCGCCGCACGTTCCACTCGCCCGTGTCGAATATCACAAGAAGGGCCGCCACCAGCCACACGAGCAGCAGCGCGTGCTCGGCGTGCCACAGGTATGCCCACGTGACGCTGAACCCTTCTGGCGCGTACCCGTCGGTCACCGTTCCGGCCAGGCGCTGCATCCCTGAAAGAAGCAGTGGCGCGCCCGTGGCAAGCTCCACCGCCATGATCACCAGCGGCACGAGCAGGAAACCGAGACCCAGAAATACCGCCCGCGGGAGAGCGATCCTCATCGGCGTCCGTCCCTCGTGGAACAGATGCGCCAGGAGGACGACGCCAACCAGCAGCCAATAGCCGTTGTAGGTGATGAACGCGGCGCTGGCAGCCGCGCCGCACAAGAGCGAATCCCTCCGAGTCGTGCCAAGGCCGCCCCACAAAGCCAACAGGCCGAGCGCCATCGAGCTGTCGTACGGCAGCAGATGTCGCGCGTAATAGAACATGGTCGTCGCCGAAGCCATGAGCGCGGTGGCGATCAGCGCTTCGACGCGATCGCGGCCAGCCCTGCGTGCGATCGCATACACGAGAGCGATCGCGACAACGGAGATCTGTGAGAGCACAACACCTGGCAGGACCATGAGCCCGTTGCCGGATCGGCTCAGCGCATGACCCAACGCCAACTGCGCACCGGCCGGCACGGCGCTGATCAGCGCGAAGCCGAGGTGATCCTGCGTGCCGACAAGGGCCTTCACGACGCCGAGCCAGCTCGATTGATTGAGGTCGAAGATGTCCAGGACCTGCGTGTACAGGCGCTCGTCCGGCCAGTACAACTGCCCCCCCTGGACGACGAGAGCGATGCGAAGGATCGAGGCAGCGGCGAGGAGAAGAATCAGCGCGCGATGACGCACGGACAGGATTATTGCGCGTGACATGGCAAGCCGGTGACGGAATCGACCGGCGTTCCCGGCGCCGGCTGGGGGAGCCACACCCGAACGATCTCGTTGTCGCGCGGAAGGGCGTGCTCCTCGTATCGTCGCGAGCGGAACCACGCCGCGAGATCGGGCCATGCGCGCTCGAACGCATCCGTTCCTTCGAGCAGCACGGCGGCGGACACCTGTTCACGATCGAGGCGCCCGCGCGCACGCGCCATGTCAGCCGGCGCTTCGTAGTAGCCAGGCATCCACGACGGCAGGCCCGCGGCAAACGGACGTCCGGCGAGAAACGGAATCTGCGGACCGAATCCGGTGACGAACACACGTTCGCGCGGCTCCGTGCAGCGCGCGAGGTAGGACACCAGTAGCGCGTGCCTCGGGCTCGGCTGAATATCGGGCGAACCGTCCAGGAGTCGTTCCGTAACGCGACCCGTCTGGCGCACGATGGCCATCGGTGTGGGGATGCGATAACCAGCCACCGCGAGCGACGTTGCGGCAAACACGATCGTCGTGCCGCACACGATCAGGGCGCCGACGCGTAACGCCCTCGTCTGAAACACTTGTCCGATCAGTGCTGCCGCCAGGACGACGGTTGGCGCGATCACGTCGGGCAGCCGCGCCAGCAGCACGTCCCGGAGGAAGACCGCGTTCATCATCAGGACCAGCACTGACGTCGACGCAAGATGCGCCGCCGTCAGCGTCCGCGTCCGCGCGAAGGCGAGCACGAGCCCACACAGCGGAAGGAGCGCCAGCAGGTAATAGAGCGCCTGCGGCGGTCCGGCCGCCGTCCGCCTGCCCTCCGACGCGACGAACCGCAGCGCGGCGCTCGCATAGTCAACGAGTCCTTCGCTCCATTGCACGTATGCGAGCCACGGAGAGGCGAAGAGCACGACGACGCCGCCGTAGATCGCCACGCGTGTCGTCGCCTCCCGCGGATCCGCGCGGTGCCGCACCGCGAGCAGGATGATCGTCGAGGCAACGACATACACGGCGTAATCGTGCCGCAGGAGAAATGCGATCGCCGTCCACCCCCCGATTGCGATCAGGCGTCGCATGTTCGGCGTGTCCGCGTAGCGCCATTGAACCAGGATTGCGACAACCGGCACGATGATTTTCGTCGTGTTGTACAGGCGCGGCGAGCTCACGATCGCAATGATGGCCGCCGCGATGCCGACGACCGGGCTTCCCGACGCACGCCGCGCCAGCACGTACGTGCACGATGCGGCGATTGCCTGCAGCAGGATGCAAAGCACCACGTTGGTCGCGAGGACAGGGCTGTCGAACAACGCCGCAGCGACGGTGGTTACGAGGTAGAACAGCGGCTGGCCCGGATCCTCGAAGTCGCGAACGGGCCAATCTCCGAAGAGCACCTGCTGCGCTCGTGCCAGCATCACGAAGTGGTCGTTTTCAATCGGGCTGATCGTGAGATAGCGAAAGGCAAACGCCACGAGGCCGACGACCAAGGCTCCAACCGCTGCGCTCGACAGCATCGCGCGTTTGGAGGAGGTGGCGGGAGGACGCAAGCAGGACCTGACGGAAGGTATCCTAGTCGAGAGCCGCGCCAATCCTCAGAATGGCGCCCTGGTGAATGCGTTCCCCGGCCAGAAAGCCGTTCGTCTTGTAACCCCCCTGCGCAACGATCGACAGACCGGAGCGAAGGCGGCGACGAGCCGTTCCCGTCGCTTCCCAACCCCACTCGGGCTGACGCCAGAGATGTCCTTCCCCGTCGAAGGTCCACTGCGTCCACGCGGCCAGTCGCGTTGACTGCAGACCCACGCCCCAGGTGCGTGCGCCGATGGTCTTTCCGGCGCGGATGCTGGCATCGACGAAACGGCCGCTCCGCACGAAAGCATTGTCGATCACCCACTCGGTCCCGAACGACGTGAGCTGAAACCGGACCATCGGCAGATACCGTGTCGCGCCCATGTGAACCATCGGTACCGGCGACTCGGCGTGACCGCTCCACACGTACGAGACATACGCACTGTAGTACGCGTAAGCAATCATCGGGTTCGCGAATCCAGCGAGCACCCGGCGGCGCAGCGTCCGCGCATCGAGTGTCTTCTCGTCGTTGGCGGTCGCGACGTCGTTGTAGATCTTGATGAAGTCGCCGACGTCGTGCCCTTCCTTCTCCAGATCGTGCGTGCGACGGATGTAGCGGATGGTGTCGTACTCGGCGTAACGATAGCGGCTCGCGTCGCGATAGTGCCAATGGCCTGACACCAGCGCATCCTGCGTCAGCATGCGTGCCGCCATCCGGTTCGCCTCCATCCCTCCCACCGTCACAGCCAGTAATTCTTCGACGGTTGGATTGCGATTGAGCTGGAAATACGTCGCGCCGCCTCCGCGGCCGTACGGCGGTGGCGCAGGAAGCGCGTAGTGAACGGGGCCGTCGAACAGCTCTCGCAACCGGCCGCCGTGACCGAACAGCTCGTGGTTGGCGACGCGCAGCCAGTTTTCCTGCGGGTCATCAAAGAGCGCCAGCTTCGCGAGCCGATACGTGGCGTTGGTCGCACGGCGCAGCCTGCCTTGCTCCTCGAAGAGACTCAGCGGCACGAAACGATCCTCGGCGCTCGCCATGATCCGGCCCACGGTGACCGTCACGCTCGCGCCTGCGGCCGGCGACATGTCGCGGTCGACGAGCATCGTCGTGCGAGGCGCGGTCGAGGATTGCGCCGCGCTGATATTCGCCCAAAAGAGCGAAAGCGCGAGCCCAAGTGCGCACCAATGTGCCTGGATTTGTCGCCGACGTCGCCCCTCGACTCTGCTCGGGGCGACCTTGAGCTCGTCGAAAGGCCGCATTTTCCTGATGGGAGCCTCCCCAAAGGCGACGAAGTCTAGGACAATGACCCGGATGTTTTGTCGAGTCCTGGCACGCGTGTATCTACCTGTCTTCATCCTTCTTACAGTTCACGTCGCTGCCGCCTCCGCTCAAGCCCTCATCGCAGGGCCGGCCGCGGTCACACCGGCTGTCGCAGCGCCTGCCGTGACGCTCGACGGCCCGCCGGCGCCGGTCGCGCCATCCGTCATCAACCGCGACGAAAAAGGACATGCGACGATGCGCGCGGTCCGCATCGATCGTCCGCTCAAGATCGACGGACACCTCGACGAAGAAGTCTACGTGAGCGTGCCCGGGGCTGGCGATTTCGTCCAGCAGCTCCCGCGAGAGAACCTCCCGGCAACGGAACCGACCGAGGTGTGGATTTTCTTCGACGAGAAGAACCTCTACATCTCCGCGCGCTGTTTCGACAGCCACCCTGAGCGCGAAGTCGCGACCGAGATGCGTCGCGACGACAACAACATCCTCCAGAACGAGAGCATCAGCATCGTTCTTGATACCTTCTACGACCGGCGCAACGGCTTCATGTTCCAGACGACCCCGCTCGGCGCGCTTCGCGACCAGTCGATCGCCGACGAGCAGTTGAACCAGAGCTGGAACACGGTCTGGGACGTGAAGTCGGCACGCGACAACCGTGGATGGACGACGGAGATGATGATTCCGTTCAAGTCGCTGCGCTATCCTGGATCGGGACCGCAGGTCTGGGGAGTCAATTTCCGCCGCATCGTCAAATGGAAGAACGAGAGCGACTATCTCAGCGCCGCGCCTGCGGCGTACGGCATGGGCGGCATCAACCGGTTGAATTCCGGCGGCACGCTGGTGGGCGTGGAGACGCCGCTCCAGTCATTGAACCTGGAGCTCAAGCCATACCTCGTATCGTCCGTCAATACCGACAGAGCCGCGACGGTGCCGTACTCCAACGACATCACCAAGAACGCCGGCTTCGACTTCAAGTATGGCCTCACGCGCGGCCTCGTGCTGGATGCGACGGTCAACACCGACTTCGCTCAGGTCGAGGAAGACACGCAGCAGGTCAATCTCACCCGCTTCAGCCTGTTCTTTCCGGAGAAGCGCGATTTCTTCCTCGAGGGTGAAGGGATCTTCCAGTTCGGCGGCGCCGCGATCGGCGAGCGTGGAGGCGGCGGGACGACGCCCGAGGTGCCGATCCTTTTCTTCAGCCGCCAGATTGGCTTGAGCAGCGGCCAGAGCGTACCGGTGCGCACGGGCGCCCGCGTCACCGGGCGCGCCGGTCAGTACAGCATCGGCGCGCTGAACGTCGAAACAGGCGACAAACTGTCGGCGCACGCGGTGGCGACAAACTTTTCAGTGCTGCGCGTCAAGCGCAACATCCTGCGGCGCAGCACGATCGGCGTGCTGGCCACACGCCGCGCGCCGACCGTGACGACGCTCGGCCACGGATCGAATTACGCTGGCGGTTTTGACGCAAACCTCGCGTTCTTCCAGAGCGTGGACTTCATCGGGTACTACGCAAAGACCGGGACGCCCGGCGTTCACGGCAACGACGCGAGTTACCGCGGCCGGTTCAACTACAGCGCCGATCGCGTGGGCGTGCAGCTCGAGCACATCATGGTCGGCGAACAGTTCAACCCCGAAGTCGGATACGCCCGGCGTAGCAACTTCCGCCGCACGTACGCCGACGTCCGCGTCAGCCAGCGGACGAAGAAGAACCGCATCGTGCGCCGCCTCAACTTCGACACCGGCATCGACTACATCGAGAACACCGCGCGCACGCTGGTCCAGGAGAAGGAGCTGAAAGCTGCCTTCAACCTCGAGTTCCACAACAGCGATTCGTTCCGCATGGACTACCGGACCGACTACGAGCTGCTGCCGAAGAACTTCGCGATCGCGACCGGCGTGACGGTTCCAAAGGGCGGCTACGAATACGGCAGCTTCAACTCGTCTTACAACCTCGGGCAGCAGCACTTCTTCTCCGGTCAAGTGAGCACGTCGTTCGGGTCGTTCTATCACGGCACGAAGAAGTCGCTCGCTTTCAACAACGCGTACCTCGCACTGAACCGCCACGTCTCGTTCGAGCCGGGCCTGACGCTGAACTGGGTCGACCTTCCGTACGGCAACTTCACCGCGACGCTGATCACGAACCGGACGATCATCACGCCGACCCCGCGGATGCTCATCAACAGCCTGATGCAGTACAACGCAGCGGCGCATGCACTCTCGACCAGCGTCCGCCTCAATTGGGAATACCAACCCAGCAGCCAGTTGTTCGTCGTTTACAGCGACGGCCGCGACACGCTGGGGCCGGGAATGCCCGAGCTGCTCAACCGTTCGTTCGCGCTCAAAGTCACGCGCCTGCTTCGCTTTTAGCAGGCTGACCCTAACCCCTAATAACCCCTAACCCCCAACCCCCATATGATTGCCGAGTGAATTTCGATCCGACGTTGCTGCTCGTGTCGCTCGTGCCGAGCGGCGTCGGATTTGTGCTGTTCGTGTACGGCAAGAAACAGCAACGGTGGCCGCACATGGCCGCGGGGGTTGCGCTGTCGGTGTTCCCCTACTTCGTCGATACCGCGCTGCAGATAACTCTCGGCGCTGCGGCGATTGGCGCCGCGTTCTGGTGGGCGATTCAGCAGGGCTGGTGAGTCCTGATCGGTCCGAGGATCTACGGCGGACGCCTGCGATCACGTAATGTGGCGGTGCTGCCGGCGTTTTGCGGTGGGTGCCGAGGTCGTTGGAGTGGTGGGAGCGCTGCTGGTGATGCCGATTGCGGCGACCTATCCGACGATCGAGAAATTGTGGCCTCGGGGTCCTCGCGTCCTAGCTGGGCTCTTCGTCAATCTGCCATTCGGCAAGTGGCTGCGGTCCGAGCTTGATGTCCGCGATGTCGGGGTCGGTGCCGTCGGGCCCCGCGGGCGTCGTGCCCTTGCGCTCTTTCTCCTGCCGGCGCCGCTCCGCCTTCTGCTGGCGACGCTCGATCAGGCCCTTCTCACGCTCACGTTTTGCTGCGGTGGGTCTGGAATTACGAGCCATTCCAGACAAGCATACACCCACCTCAAACATCTCGTCACCGATCGACCCCGTCGGTATTTCCGCTCTTCGACTATCGCTCAGGCGTCCCGAGCATCGTCGCGGGACGCATGCTACGATGCCGCCTCTGATCTTCGCGCCGATCGCTGGCGCGCACGAGGAACGGCGCGTGGTGCACCTGCCCGATCGCATTTCACGACTCAACGAGCTGGCCTACGATCTCTGGTGGAGCTGGAATTCCGACGCGCGCAATGTCTTCCGGCGCCTCGACTATTCCCTCTGGCGGCTGACCGCGCACAACCCCGTGCGGATGCTGCAACTGCTGCCGCCGGACACGATCGATCGGGCGCTCAACGATCCCGAGTGGCTGCCGCTCTACGATCGCGCGGTCGCGCGGCTCGACGCCGCCCGCGCCGCGCACAACACATGGGTCGAGAGTCACTTTCCTGAAGTCGGTGGCCGATCCATCGCGTACTTCTCCGCCGAATTCGCGCTTCATCAGTCGCTGCCGATCTACGCCGGCGGTCTCGGCGTCCTGGCCGGCGATCACTGCAAGGAAGCCAGCGA
>OBEQ010077886.1_pt1 | contig 13783 bp, 16 predicted proteins | sample 1670901 | NCBI WGS metagenome assembly OBEQ01 (sample SAMEA104232315, study PRJEB22302) | groundwater metagenome | biome: forest; feature: aquifer; material: groundwater | place: USA | collected 2011-08-07 | depth 5.4 m
TCTTCTACATATAACCAATCACGGACATATAATCCATCTCCGTATACCGGCACTTTTTTTCCTTCCAATATATTGGTAATAGCCAGAGGAATAAGCTTTTCAGGATATTGGAATGGCCCAAAATTATTGGAACAGTTGGAAATTGTAATCGGCAAACCGTAAGTTTCGTAATAAGACCTGACTAAATGATCAGAACTAGCCTTACTTGCCGAATATGGACTTCTGGGGTTATAAGGTGTTCGTTCATCAAATTTACTCAAATCAGAGAGTTTAAGCGACCCAAATACTTCATCTGTAGATATATGATGAAACCTTTTTACTTTATTTTTTAGTGCTGCCTCCAGCAAAACTTGGGTTCCGACTATATTTGTTTGGATAAAAATAGCAGAGGTTTTTATAGATCGGTCTACGTGTGACTCTGCAGCAAAATGCACTACCGTATCTATTCCATTCATCACCTTATCAACCAATTTTCCATCACAGATATCCCCTTTTACAAAAAAGTAAGAAGGATTATCTTCTATACTTTTTAGATTGTCCAGATTACCGGCGTAAGTTAATTTATCCAGATTCACTATGAAATCTTTCGGATAATGTTTTAACCAGTAAAGGATAAAATTGCTGCCTATAAAGCCTGCTCCACCTGTAACCAGTAATTTCATATTTTTAGAGGAGGAATGTCCACCCAATCGTAGCCGATATTTTTGTCATCGTGGTCTATTCTACCTTCTTCGTCTGTACTATAAACACCTGATGTCACATAAAATAATTCAGATTCCCCTCCAATCACTTTACATCCGTGTGCAACCCCAGCCGGGATCTTCAAAACTACATTTTGCCCATGAACTCCAAGTAAAAATTCGTTTAAAGTCTTATATGTAGGCGAGTTTTGACGTAAATCGAAAAGTCCTACATGTAAATCACCTTTGGCTATATACCACCAATCGATCTGAGTTTTATGGATATGCCAGGCTTTGATCACCCCAGGATGCATAAAAGAGTGCGACAGTTGGCCAAATCCTTCTTTGAAAAAATCATCCTTCACTCTGATAAGTTCTTCAAAATAACCGCGCCCGTCATTATGTCTGACGAGTTCCTTTACCATAACTCCCTTTATTAATTCTTCGGCCCGAGGCCGATCAGCCTTTGGCTGAGATTTTTTATTCATATTTTTCCTTTTTCCGCCCAATATTTATTGGCAGCAAATAATGTAGGAAAAGTCCCCGCATCAGACCAGAAACCTTCCAGTTCTACCCATTTTAGACTATTATTTTCAATATATTTATTATTCACATCTGTAATTTCTATTTCTCCTCTGGCAGAAGGCTTGCATCCCCGGATTATGTCAAAAACTTTATTATCATAAATATACAGACCTGTCGCGGCATAATTGCTTTTAGGATTTTCAGGCTTCTCCTCTATATCTATAATTTTCCGACTGTCATTCTCATCAAACACAGCCACGCCAAATCTTTTCAGTTGTTCTTTATTTTCCAACTTTTTCAAAAAAACGACCGCACCTTCTTTAAATTTCTGCGCATGTTTTGAAATATTTGCGTCAGTCGTATTATCACCCAATATGACAGCTATATTTTCAGTATCTGCAAAATCCTGGGCCATGAGAAGTGCATCGGCGATCCCTCCATCCGCTTTTTCCTGATATGCATATTCCAGGTGTTTTACTCCCAGTTCTTTGCCGTTTTTCAAAACTTTTATGAAATTTCCGGCATGCGGCCCACTTGTAACGACTATAATTTCGGTAATTCCTGCGTTCACGAGTGTATTTATGGGATAAAATACCATCGGTTTATCGTAAACCGGCAGTAAATGTTTATTGGTAGCAAAAGTTAAAGGATAAAGTCTTGTTCCTAATCCTCCAGCAAGTACAACACCTTTCATACGTTATCGAAATATTGCTCCTTTTAGTAAAATGACCGCCAGTAGAGCAACGAGTAGATATTCTACCATAATTCTGGGATGAAGATCACCTTCCAGCCAATGATGAATTACTCCCCAGATGAAATATGTGATTGAGGTAACTATCGCGATTTGGAATTGTCGCTGGTGATTTCCCGCTGATATAAAAAATACGACGACTGAAAGTCCAAGAATAATAATCAGTAATAGATAATGTAATAGGTGAAAATGCGTATCTTTGTTCATTTTATAATATCCCTCCCAGACCTGTGGCTCCTATTGCCCCGATAAGTGCACCTATGAAAATTATATGAGCCAAACTATGGCTGGAAAGCCTGGCAGTTTTGGATTTCCACAGATAAATACTATCAATAAATAAAATAACCAACAAAAATTCTGCAAACGCCAGTGAAACGGTTCTATTCATGTTTGGCGATATCAAAGAAATATTTGGTGACTTATTTTGTGTTTCAGCAGGTACAGAAATCTGCTTTTGTGCTAATTGATTGTTTTCAGACAAAACTAGCGATTTTTGTTCAGTTTCAGGAACTTGCGCCGCACTTGGCTTACTGGGTGTACCAAATTCTTCAACAACCAAGGTTATATCTTCTCCGTTGAGCCTCCCGTTCATTACAGACAAACCGATATCATTGTACTCGGATTTAAGGATATTTGCCCTATGAGTTGGCGAATTCATCCAAGCCTCTACTACTTCCTCGGCTGTATTGAAATTTCTGGCCAGATTTTCACCGGCATAAACATAGTCGTAACCTGCAGAATTTATAAATACCCAGGGGGAAGTGCCCGTTGGCGATATATGCGCCCAATAATTTTTGGAAAACATATCAGTAGCTTTTTGTGTTGCAGCCGTAGCTAACTTATTTGAAAGAGTAAGAGGCTTCAGATTGGCATCTATTCTTTTTTGATTTACCAGAATTAGTAATTTATCTATTGTGATATCTGTGGCAAAACCTAAAACATTTGGATTTATTTGTTTATAGAAACTCATGAAAAGCTGGAAAGAGACGACCAGCAGTATATAAAATAATACCGAAGAATTATGAAGCGTCTTTGCTTTATAATTATTGGACTCGTGAGGAAGGAAATAATGATGTAATTTTTTCGCAAGATATGTAAGCATCTATCTCCATTGTGACAAAAGGAGGAGGAAAATTCAAGGAAGTTAAAAAAACTAGTATTTAACATTTTTGGCCTATTTGTTTTTGGCTGACTTATATTGTTATACTGGATTTATTATGGCCGATGACCAAAATCCCCAAGATCCTGCTATTCTAATTCCTCCTGCCGATCAATCGGCCAGTTCAGAAGATACCAATCGGCCGGATTCCACCATTTCGGCCAATTCTCAAATAGCTGCTCCACCTCCAGAAGAATCCCCATCCTCACCATTGCCGCAAGACGATTCGGCCAATTCTGCCAGTCAGGGTTCAGATACTAATTGGCCGAATTCCACCAATCCGGCCATTTCTGATCCCACTACTACTGATTCGGCCATATCTGTTGGTCAAGTCTCTAGTGTTTCCACACCATCACCACCATCGACTGATGAAGTGCAGCTGGAAGTACCACCAGTTCAACCGGAAGTACAGCCAGAGATTAATCGGCCGAATTCCACCACTTCGGCCATTTCTGATTCGGCCAATTTAAATCAGCCAGTATCTGATCAAACCGATCAAACGATCTCGGCCATTTCTACCGACCAACCACTTACTGCGTCACTCACACCCCAGATTTCCTCCGATCAGGTCATCCATAGCAATTCGGCCGATTTGCCAAACGAGCCAAGTATCCTAAGTTCCTTCAATTCGGCCAATCCATCCCCAGATGTTCCTTTAATTTCTCCTCCTGCCGATCAACCACCTTCTCCGTTGCCAGTTTCCGACTCTTCTCAATCTATTCCGCCGGATTCTCCTGTTTCAGATACCAGTATTTCTCTCCCTACCAGTCCAAATCAAGTCCCCCATGTGCAATCAGAGGATCCAATTGATACTTCTAATAATGAAGTAGCTGAAAAGACAGAAGATTTGGCCGAAATCAAGCCAGAGCCTCTACAAAGCCCTGCAATACCACCAATTCCACCAGAAAATATTTCTCCTCCAGCTCCAACTATTAGCTTTGGAGATATTCTAGCGAGTACAAGTAACTCTCCACTTCCATCTTCACAAATTCCACCGACTGATCAAACGTCATCTCCACCCTCACAGCCTTCATCTTCTCAACCTCAAATAACTAATGACCAGCTCCAAGTAACCAGTTTTGGTGATCTTCTCAAAGATTCTTTGCAAGCAGAACCGACTATAAATATAGAACCCATCGAACCACCACCAATTTCTCCTTCTGTTTCTTCTCCTTCTATCGAGCTACCACAAAATGCTCCAACTCCATCTCCGCAAAATACCCAACCCCCATTACCCATATCTCCCATTTCTCCATCTGTGAATATCGAGGAAAAGTTAAAAGAAGCATTATCACTTCGCCGCCAAAAAGCAAATCTGGTAAGAACAAAGAAAAAAGAAGATATGTTGAATAAATTAGTTGAATTAGTGAAAACCCGCGGGAAGATTACCAATCGTGAAGCGCAATTGTTACTTCATCTTCCCCAAAGTACCCTCACCGATTATTTCAAAGAATTAGTTACATCAGGAAGACTCAAATTATTTGGCAGGAAAAGAGGAATTTATTATACAATCTAATCTGAATTGGAGGTGATTTTTTTATGGAACTTGTAGCTTTTCAATTCTTAGCCGGAGGTATAGGAGGTCTAGTCAGAGGACTAGTTGGAATAACGAAAGCTCAGACTTTTAATCCAGACACTTTTAAATTCCAATGGAAATATTTTGCGGTAACTATTATCGTTTCCATGATTGTAGGTCAATTTGCGGGAGTGGTTTTTAACGGAGACTGGAGAGCATCTTTACTGGCAGGATATGCGGGAAGTGATTTGATAGAGAGCATGTACAAACTAAGTATCGCTCGGTTCACCAAATAAAAGATGCCTGCCCCGCCGAATCGCTCTTTGATCCTGAGCGAAGTCGAAGGAGAAAAGTAAGATTGTATGAGGTACAAATTAAGTCTGGCGAAGTTTTTTAAAGTGAGTTAAAGGATAGCTATTTCTTTAAGAGAACTATTTTATATCGTCTCAATATTAATGGTAATAAATTAAAGTGTTTCATTAACCATTTTGGATTAAAATTTCTACAGAAAGTCCTATTACAACAATTAAACTTATAGATTATCTTATCAACCTCTTTTAGGACCGTCCCTTCTTTATAGACATTTCGTCAAATTATTTTTTTCTTTCTAGGCTTATGATAAACTCAGCAACTTCGTCATATCCTTCCAAGAATGCGTCGAGTTCTGCTTGATTAAAGTGATAAGTTCTGATTTCCGGATTTTTTACATAAGGCACTACTGTCTTTAAAACATAATCGCCTTCCATAAGGATTTCCATATCACGCGTTGTAATAACTTCAGAATCTGCGGATTTTAAGGCCCGTTCAATTACCACATAATCAAGCTCATCTATGGCTTTACTAGCCAACTCAACAAGTTTAATGGCGTTTCCTTTCGAGACAGATTCACCATGAATTGCACGATTTGCCACTGTTATAACGTCGTTTAGTAGGGCAACTAAGGAAAATTCCAGAATTCTACCCCCCATAAGTTCGTTAATAACCCTTCTTAAACTTAGTGACCTTGCAGTTTTATTTTTAATATAAATTTGCCCTAGTGATCTAATTTTCTTTTCTATTTCTATACGAGCCTTTGCCAATGCTAGAGTAGGGTCATTTTCAGCAAGTTCTTTCAGGTTCTCCACTTTCTCCGATCTAATTTTCTTACGCTGTTTCACGGGGATTTCCTCAACATTTTTTTCTATGCTCTTTATTTCTTCGTTGGATATTTCGGCCTCAAAGTCACCAAATTTTATTTTTTTAATCAGCGGTAAATACGGTAGTAGAATCAATATTAACAATAATAAAACTGACGTATTATCAACTTTGAAAAAGTCGTCGAATAAACCGTGTGCTATTACCAAAATAAGAATTAGAATAGTAAGTAACTTAAGATGATTTTTCCGTAATTTTTTCATTGGCCAGTTATTCATATTTTGTAATATACTCGCAGAGCTTTATACTTAAAGTGGTTAATCTAAATTCTTTTCCTGTTCTTATCCCTGATTTATCAGAATAAGTTCTCCCTGATAAAAGACCCAACTCAACAAGTCTAGGATCTGACGCGCTTACAAGTTCTGGTAAACCATACCCAATCTTTTCTGATACAGTATTAACCCAAACACCAAAAACATTTATTCCTGTATTAACATTTTTTAGATCTTTACCAAGGTATATTTTGTAACATGTCTTAAGTATCAATATATCCATCGAGTTTAATTTTTTACATAACAATAGAAACTGATATGCTACTTCTTGTTGTTGTGCGTCTGCGTCACTTGTTACGCCTGAAAAAAATATTGATTTCATTGCCTTAAAACGTTCATTGTCTGGTACTTCGCTATCTATGTATTTCAATAATTCGTTTAAAGATGCCTTATTGATGTCTGTGGCGTAGTAATCTTCTTTTATTCTTCCTTTTTTAATATACTCTTGAAGCTCTCTACCTAATTGAGTTAGGAGATTAAACTTGATAGAAGCTTGTACTATTCTTCCAGCAGAAAGTTTCCAGTCTCCTATACTCGAAGCAAAAAAACCAGTTAGAAACTCCGCTATTTTAGTAGAGGGCTGTTGTAAAAGCCCTGCTAAATCTTTTGGACTTAAAAGGTTTAATAATTTTTTACTCATGATTTTTTTCTCCTAATTTTTTTGTTGGCCAAGATATAGTCAAATTCTCACAATAAATTCACCAAGATCAGTGTCTTGTATTTCTTTAAAATCCATTTCTCGTGCAATCCGCCAATTGTTTTCTTTTACCCAGTGCTTTGACTGATCGAATTTCTCATAAGGAGCCGGTATAGAACAATTATCTCCATTGACCTTTTTGATAGCTCGTTCGGTAAAGTAATATTCTATGGACCTTTTTTCTGAAGCACGAGTTTTGATTTTTAATTTATTACATATGTCCAAAAAGGATTTTCGGTTTCGCGGTAATACTGAATTTTCTGATTTCTTTTCGCTGTCGATCCAACAATAGACTTTCGGACTAATCCGTTTAATATCGGCCAATTCTTGGCTTCGCTTGCCATTGATCATAGAATCGCCACCGAGAGGGAGTACTACGAAATTTTTATCCTTATTCTTCATTCTTAAAAATTGATGGAATATCTTTACTTCCGTTACTCCCTCAACTAATAAAATCTTCTCAACCCCAAGCTCCTGGAAAGCGGAGAAATTTAACTCACCAAGAAATTCAGCATAGTTCGGGGTGCTTTCAAATGGTTTGACAACACTTGAATCACCATTCTTTGTTACAGAATAAATACGATCTCCAATAGATCGCGCTAATCCAAGCGAATGAGTAGCAAATAAAACACCATTTTCCGAATAAGCAGTAAGACTTGTAAGAAACTTTTGCTGAAGAGCTGGATGAAGGTTTAATTCTGGCTCATCTATTAAAATAAAGGTTGGTTTCTTCAGCGCGACATTGACAAAAACGAGAATAAATTGAGCGATACCCGAACCCACCTCATGAAGTTTATATACTTTGCCGTCTATCGTAAGGTGAATGCTTTTTCTGTCGTCAGAGGGATTTATTTCGAGGCTTTTATACTCAAACAAACTCTTAATATCTTCTGTGACATCCTGTATTCGTTGGCTTTGTGAGGAATAATGTCCTAATTTCCACTGCCCGAAAGATCTTATAAATGCCTCTCCTATACTAATGTCATAATATTCTTGATCAGCCCCTATATTAACAGCATTTCTAAAAGCTGGTATGTATATAGACTGAGCTGCTACTTCAAATACACCAAGCAATGAAGTGATATCAATACTGCTTTGATTGCCTGGTTGAAAAATCTTTGTGTTGATGTCTACTGGCCCCGGCGGCAACGCTTGCCCATTTAAGGAGAAAATCCCTTTTCTTAAACGGGCATTGATGTTGTCTTGTTTAACAATATGAAATTGAAAACGAAGATTTCCTATATCTATAGAAACTTGAATCTCGCGGTTATTAAACCTATGAAATACATCTGATTTATCTATAACTTTTATAAAATCAATGCCGATTTCATTGTTTTGAACGAGGTTATTTAAATTACTATTTCTAAGTATGTTCCAAACATTCCGAAATTCGTAGAAAAACTTTAGAATGAAAGATTTCCCTGAATTATTCGGACCGACAAAAGCAGTAAAACCGTCTCGGAAAATGAATTCTAGTGGGCGTTCATCGCTGAAACATCGATAATTCTTGATTGTGAATTTTGCGTTAATCATGGTACTTTTTAATATCTCTTAAAGTTTTCTGTAAATCTTTTTCATTTTGCTCAATCTTTTTCAAAATCTCCTTCGGCTCTCTGTAGGTTGTCGTTTCTTACCTCACCCCTAACAATCCTGATTTCTTCCGACTTAGGGCACTAGAGATCATATATGACATGATTGAATTATTTTAAATAGACACATTTCATCTTCGAACAATTATTCAGTCAAGCCATATTTAGTATTTGGGAATACTTTAGGACACTATATGTATAGTGTCAAGATGAATTAAAAAAAGCTATGGAATCGCTATGAAAGCATTATTGAGAATATATATACTGAAACCAGCAAGAAAGTAAGTCAGGTATTACAATAAAATTGTTATTGTAGGTAGCTACTGATTATGTAGGTGCAAATTAAAATTCAGCTATTGGCGTGATAGGATATGGGAATCAACTCGTTGGATTGATTAGCTTTATTAAGTTATTTTGCTCTTTGAATAATGTGACCAAATTTATCTACGTCTAACTTTTTTCTAATTTTAAGACTTGTAGCTTCTGCTGTAGCATTATCCATTTGAAACTTCTCTATATGTTTATAGCTTATTTGGGTAATCTGTCCTGCTTGAATTATTATTTCTATACTTCCAAACGGACTAGCTTTTTCTATTATTTTATCTAATTCTTCTTGAGTTATTTGATGCATATTTTTATCCCTCTTTAATCTTTTTGGTTTATTTTCCCCTTTTTGTTTTTATTTCTTTTCCACACCATTACAAAAATTTATACGAGAGTTTGACTTATATAGGTTAAATCAAAACGGATTATTTCCCTTTTTAACTACCTTTTCTAACAGCTGATGGTCGCACTTCTGACAGAGAAAATATTTTATTCCCATCTTTCTTGAGTCAGAAATATTGTTACTAAAACATTGAAGACAAAAGGTCATTTTATCGGAGCAGTAAGTAGCATTCTACAGCTGTTGATATAGCTCAATCAAGTGTCATCTCGTCGATTCTGAGGGAAGAACTCCAAAACTTGAATGGTCATTGACAAAATAAGATAACATATCTTAATCTAGAATATATATCAGATTATTAGCTTACACTGCCTATAAGCTAAATCGTAGATTATTCAGGTATTATTAGATTGTTGTCGGGATGGATAGTATTTGGTTTATCTAAGTTATTTGCTTTTGCAATCTTTGCCCAAGCAAATCCATCTCCATAAAATTTATTTGCTATTCTCCAAAGATCATCTCCTTTTTCTACAGTATAGGTTTGCTGGATGTTTGTTGTTTTCTGCTCATTAGCTGCTTGAGTTGTGTTTTTCTTTGCTGAACTATTTCCTCTGATTATATTCGGAAAATAGTTGTATACCAAGATTCCAGCAATTGCTACGGTAATAAAACCTATTGTAATTGATATATATGATTTTTTATTTCTAAGGTTTTTAATTTGATTTCCCAATAAAGATATTGATCTATGTTTAGAGGACATAATTATAGAAACTGAGGGCAGGTACGGTTAAATTTGAGAATAACTAATAAGCTATTTGGTTTATTCCATGCGCAAGCATATTACTATATAGAAAATTGAGATTGTTTGTCAATATGGGAAAAACCCATTTCCGACTTATTTTGATATACTTTTATATATTCTATCTATAAATATTGCGTAGTGACGACATAATATTCTTTAAATTATGAAAAAACGAGCGAGCGCTTGACAATACAAATGTACTATTGTATTATGATACTTATATGAACTGGGTCACCACCAACATCAGATTTCCCGAAGAATTATATATGGAACTTAAAATGGAAGCTGCTAAAACAAGAAAAAGTATTGCGGCGCTTGTACGGGAAAGTCTGGCGAAAAAGAAAATTACTCAAAAAAAAGACTCAGCCGTAATGATGAATAATCTGGAGAAATTGGCTAAAGAAACTGCCAGACAAAATAAAGGAATTAATTTTACAAAAGGTATTATCAGGATGCGCTATGAAAAATGATAGTGATAGATGCTTCCATCGCGGTAAAGTGGATAAAAACCGAAGAAACAGACAGTGAAAAAGCTAAGGCCATCTATAATCAACTTATAGACGGAAAAGAAAAAATTATAGTACCTCAATGGTTCTTTATCGAAATAGGAAATTATCTAGTTACCAAATCTAAAAGTTCAAGTAGCCACATAAGAAAACTCATGGATTTTCTTTTCAGTTTAAATCTGGAAATTTATCAAGTCCGGGAAGATGATATCACCGCAGCAGTTTTACTGGCAATGCAATTCAAAACTACAGTCTACGATATGCTTTATGCGGTTGTCGCTAGAAAACACAAAACTATCCTTATAACTGCAGATGACAAATTTCGTCGCCTCACCCAATTCCCCTACGTTAAACTTCTTTAACGTCTTTAACGTCTTGACTTATAACTTTCAGTTTGTTATAAATAAACTATAAAACTTGCTGATGGATGGGTGTTTACACCGGTTCAGGCAAGTTTTTTTTGTGGTATAATCTCCCTGTATGAAGTCAGACACGAAAATATGGTATGAACAATCAGAAGAACACTTCAAAATAGTAAAAAGTTTTGAGGAGGTTTACTTATGGGTAAAAAACAAGCTGAAAAATATATAAAAGAATATATTACCAGATTAAAACCGGATCTAAGTTCGTATAAAGTTATCCTGTACGGCTCATTTGTGAAAGGCACATATAAGCCCAATGAGAGTGATATAGATTTACTGGTAATCTCTAAGGATTTCAAAGATATGGGTGAAAATGAACGATTTGATTTCCTCTACAAAAATACTGTTGGACTGCCTTTGGATTGGCATATCTATGGATTTACCCCGGATGAAATTAAAAAAATAAGTCCTTTAAATACATTAACTGAAGCACTGCGTACCGGAAAACAATTGTCAACATAAGAAAGTTAAACAGTAATTTTCCCCTTCCACAGTCATTTCCACTATATTTTGCTAAGTAGTGTAAAATATCATCCATAAATGCCGACACGCGAAAAAATACTGAAAATTGTTTTGGTGTTTCTGATCGGCTTATTCTGCTTCGATTTCTTCAGAAACTTCAATCTTTCTCTCCATATATTCCCCTACCAAAAGGCAGATATAAGCGTATAACAAATAACCGCGATCGCGGTTATTTGTTAGGAAATTTAAAAATCTTTAATTTTATCCGTTCAGCTGAAAATTATCTGCCAGGTATTCAGAATTCTCGATACTTTTTGCCAGAATATAGGTTACGTTTATCTCCACTTTATATATCTGACGCAGAAATTCTATCTCATCAAAGCACGGATATGGATATACCCATACGCTTTTTTGTAACATATAAAATCCCATTCCCTTTAGATGATCGCGAAACATTTCTCTGACATATTTGTATTTTTCCGGTATATCAAAGATGACGATTCTCCACAATTTATCCCAGGATTTGGGTTTTTTCACCTGTATATCGCTTAATTTATATTTTAGCGCTCTCACTTTACCTTCCTGGGTAATTTTGACTAGAGTCTGACCGTTTTCCTCAAATATCTCCACCAGTTTTTGCTTCTTTAATCTATAGATAGTCTGATCAAACAATCCCTGCTTATATCCCTTTTTACCCATGATAAAAGGTGCCAGTGCCATAGGCAAAGTAGGCACAACAAAAGACATGGCGATTATGGCGCCCCCGGCAAGTAGTGTCAGAATTTCCCCCACATGGGGATTTCTGTCTTTATCCTTGACTAAAGATCGTTTAATCTGGTCCCTGCTTTGGATGAAAATCTTTTCTACTTTATCCCAATCTATATTAGTTAATTCCAGCTTCGCGCCAAATTTGCGGGTAAGTTTTTTGAGTTTATTCTTCCTTACCAGTTTCTTGATCAGTTTCTTCCTCATAATCTTATTCTAACTCTAAATGTTATACATAACAAATGACAGCGATAGCAGTCATTTGTGACAGAAGGATAAGATTTTATTATTTAGGGTTTAGGAAAATAATTAATTATGAATATTGTGCACTTCATATAATAATTACCTTGATGATGTAGAATATCAAACACAAATGCCGACACGTGAAAATATTCTGAAAATTATTTTGGCTGTTCTGATTGGTTTATTTTGCTTCAGCCTCTTCAAAAACAACCAGTATCCTCTACTTTGGGAAGATGAGGTAGCACCAGCAATGCTTACACGTCTTTACTATCAGATTAATAACTGTTAAAATATTTTGGCTATGGATACAAAAGTTCTTACATTCAGAACTATAATTGAGAAAGATGGTAAATACTATCATGGATATGTGCCATCTCTTCCAGGCTGTCATACCCAAGGAGATACTATTGAGGAAACCAGAAAAAACCTAAAAGAAGCCATTGAGGGTATACTGTTAGTGATGAAGAAATACCACCAACCTATCCCTGAAGATGAAGGCATCGAGATTATTGAAACTATCAATATCTCAAAACTTTTTTCCTCGGCAAAGGTAAGTTATGCCTAAAATTCCTATATTAAGAGCCAGAGATCTCATGAAAGTTGCCAAGAAAACCGGATTCGTTTATGAAATTACTCAAGGAAGTCATTTCATCTTCCGTCGCCCAACAGATGGCAGAATGATATCCATACCGGTACATAAAGGGAAGACCCTTGGCCGAGGAATTACTTATTCTATCATTAAAAACATGGGGCTTACTCCTGTAGAATTCCTGAAGTTAATCTAATTCTCTCTCTTTTTTATTTCTCCTTATTTTCCCCTTCCGCAGTCATTTCCACTATATTTTGCTAAGTAGTGTAAAATATCATCCATAAATGTCGACAGGTGAAAAAATTCTGAAAATTATTATAGATAATTGACGCGCCATCAGGCGACAAACCCACCTACCGTATAAATAGCAAAGAATACTCCAAACAAAACTGCGCCTATTGCAGCAAGGAAAATTTTATATATCATTTTTAGCCTTGCGGCTGAGGCAAAAATAAAAAAAGGAAAGAGCATCAGAAAATATCGACTGAAACTGAAAAAAGGAATGATATTATATTTGGTTGAAGTGAAAATAAAAATTGTCAGAAATACCAAAGATAATAACCAGAGCTCAAAACGAATTACCTTTCTTGAGGTAACCAGAAGTATGATGCCTGAAACCGCTAAAATTATATTAAAACGGATCGGCAAATTATAACCGTACCTGGATAAGGTATTTCCAATATTATCTAAAATCTCCCAGGGGGCGGTAAGTTTTATTCCCCAATAACTTTGGGATTTGAAAGTAGAGGCAATTACTCCAGACATCAAATCCTGATAAAAAACTACAATTATAAAAGCTACTGGAACTATAAGTAGGTAACTTAACCGAATAAATCTTGATTTAATGGAATTGGTGGATTTATAAAAAAGATACAATAGAGGAATTATAAGAAAGACTCCAAATGGTTTTGTCGCAGCAGCCAATGCCGCACAGAAAGAAGAAAGAA
>OBEQ010532888.1_pt1 | contig 13783 bp, 13 predicted proteins | sample 1670901 | NCBI WGS metagenome assembly OBEQ01 (sample SAMEA104232315, study PRJEB22302) | groundwater metagenome | biome: forest; feature: aquifer; material: groundwater | place: USA | collected 2011-08-07 | depth 5.4 m
AAATACCTAATGCTTTACAACAATCCTCATCCCCAGTGTAGAAGATACGCCTAGCAAGGAACTCTGCTTGACGTGTGGATAGGAGATGCTTAGCCCGCAGTTCCTCAGCAAAGTCTAAAAACGGCTGTGCGTAAGACTCATCGAGGGTAAATATGGTCGTACTACCACGATTAAAGGTTAAAGGAGCGTCAACGGTAAGTCCCTTATGCAATTTCCACCAACCATAAACATCATTTTCATCGCCACCCCATACCCTAGAGGGGGATAAGACTAGGAAAGGGACACATTATGGCACTTACAACACTCTACATGGACTACACGCCTAGGGTAATCCTGGTTGTCAAGACAATAACAATGTTCACAAGGTAAGGTGGAAGTAAATTGAGTAGCAGGGAAACCTCCCACAGTAGTCATGCAACCACACGGCTTAAAAGTTCTACAATACAAACAAAACGGACCACTGGGAGCCGCGGTGTTGTTAATATTCATACGTATCTCCTTAATTTAATCATACCATAAGACACATCCACAGTCAAACCCGCTCGTAATCACACAACAGGAGGTCGAAAATTGTGCTGGATTATGGTAGTTATGTCAATAAAAAACCCCTTCGTAAGTATTTTCGCGAGCACGCTCTATGTATATTCTCCCTATCATGCTCTCGATATTTACGTCAGAGGGGCAGCGGGAGAGCTTTGGGCGATGGCTTTTTTACCACTTTTTTTGCTGGGTTTATACAAAATTGCCATACTCTCCTCTATTCCTATTACTGGTAAGACCGTGTATGGTTTTTTCCTGTCGGAAGTACGACAGAGGAGTTTTCCTTGGATTATATTGCTGGCGCTTTCGTTTGCCGGTATCATTCTTTCTCACAATATTAGCGGCATGATTACTGGTCTCGTTTTTGGGCTAGTAATTGTTAGCAGAATTTTTTTGGAATTATCTAAAAAAAGAAAGTTCACGTTAACTACATGCTACAGTCTTGGTCTCCTTTTAGGACTGGGTTTATCTTCTTTCTTTTGGCTGCCCGCAGTTTCAGAAATGCACTATACGAGCGTGCAAAACATTATTAGTGGGGGCAGTTACTACGCTGATCATTTTGTGTATATTGATCAGATTTGGGCATCACCATGGGGATTTGCTGGTTCAGCCCCAGGCAGATTGGATGGCATGTCGTTCATGTTGGGTAAGATTCAAATTATTCTATCCCTTCTAAGCATCTGCCTGGCTTTTTTTCTGCTTATCACCCAGAAAAAATTTTCCAAATCCTATCTTGTCATCTTATCAGCAACTCTTTTTTCCCTATTCATGGCTACAGAATACTCACTTTTCATTTGGCACATAGTTTCTCCACTGGCATTCATCCAATTTCCCTGGAGGTTTTTGCTCTTTGCATCTTTTGGATTTGCCATTCTTCCAATGTTTACCTTGATTGCATTTTCTCATTCTCGTAATTATTTTGCATTGCTTCTTATACCTTTCATTATTGGTTACAATAGCAGATATTTTAACCCCCAGAAATTTCTTGAAGTAAATAGTCAGGATTTGACCAGTGCCTACGCTCTGAATTGGGAGGCTTCAACAACTTCCAATGAGTATATGCCCTTGGATTTTATTCGTCCAAGAAATTATCAGGAAACTCTTGATAAAAGAGCCATAATAGGCGAAGATGTAGGGGTTAAATACTTTAATAACTCTGGAATTGAGTATAATTTTGAGTTGGTAAACAATCATGACCAACAAGTAACTTTTCCCATAGCTTCATTCCCGGGTTGGGAAGCAACAATAAATGGAAAAAACATTCCTTTGGGGAATAGTGATGGAAAAATAGTTATTCCTCTGACAAAGGGTGTAAACCAAGGAAAAGTAGTATTGCATGATACTTTTCCTCGAGCCTTGGGAAACGTAATTTCACTTTTATCCTTTGGCATTATCGGACTATTCATCTATGGCAGACGAACAGTTAAGCATTGAGGTTGTGGTTCCAATTTATAATGAGGAAAAAGAGTTGAGGACCAACATTCTCCGACTCTATCATTTTTTAGAGAAAAAAAACTTGAGTAATAAATGGCGAATTATGATTGCTGATAATGCCTCAAACGACGACAGCGGCCGGATAGGGAAAAAATTGAGTAAAGAATATGCTCATATACACTACTTGCACTTGCCAAAAAAGGGTCGCGGTAGAGCTGTTAAAGAAGCCTGGAGTCGATCGAAAGCCGACCTCTATTTTTACATGGATGTTGATCTTTCAACTGATCTTGCTCATTTACCGGCAATGGTCAAGGCTCTTGCAAAAAATTACCACATTGCGATAGGATCAAGGCTTCTAGCTGATTCAAAGGTTGTAAATAGGCCTATGAAGCGTGAGATTTTGTCTCGGGGTTATAATATGCTCATAAAGCTCCTATTTCAGACAAATTTCAGTGATGCACAATGTGGTTTTAAAGGAGTGACTCGCAATACAGTTACATCGCTTCTGCCATATATTCAAGATGACGAATGGTTTTTTGACAGTGAACTACTGATTGTAGGAGAAAAAGCAGGCTATCGTATTTTTGAAGAACCGGTAAAATGGGTTGATAATCCCGGGTCCACAGTACGGGTTTTAAAAACTGTAAGTGGTGATTTAAAAGGATTGTGGTATCTTTTTTGGGCCCGTCCATGGGAAAAGATTAAAGGACCAAAAAATGCGTAAAAATAAAAGAAACATACTTGTCACAGGCGGAGCAGGATTTATCGGCACCAATCTAGCTTCTCATTTTGCTGGCCAAGGGCACAAGATAACAGTATTAGATAATTTCATACGTTCAGGAACGAGGGAAAACATATCGTGGCTCAAAAAAATGTATCCTGGCGTCATTGTAGTGGAGGGAGATATAAGGAATTTTTCAACGGTCAAGGAAGTGGTGAAAAAGAAGGATACAATCTATCATCTTGCGGCTCAAGTGGCGGTCACCACCTCAGTGAGTAATCCAAGCGCAGATTTTGAGATAAATGCACGAGGAACATTTAATATCCTTGAAGGTATACGTCAATCTGGAGAGAAACCATTGCTCATATACTCCTCAACCAATAAGGTCTATGGGGGGATGGAGAATATGATGATTGTTAAGAAAGGTAATAGATATATTTACAGAGATTTTCCCCAAGGTGTTGCAGAAACATACCAGTTAGATTTTCACTCTCCTTATGGTTGTTCCAAGGGCGCAGCAGATCAGTACGTGCGCGATTACTACAGAATATATGGTATTCCAACCGTTGTATTTCGTCAGTCATGCATCTACGGACCCCATCAATTCGGTCTGGAAGATCAAGGTTGGATAGCGTGGTTTATGATCGCATCGTTATTAGGCAAACCGATTACCATATATGGAGATGGCATGCAAGTGCGCGATGTACTTTTTGTTGATGATTTAGTAAGAGCTTTTGAAACTGCCACAGAAAAGATTGATGAGGCCAAAGGAAAAATTTATAATGTTGGTGGCGGTCCACAAAACACATTGTCCATTTGGACTGAATTTGGTCCCGTTTTGGAGAATTTGCTTGGGAAAAACATTCATGTAAAGAAGAGCAACTGGCGTCCAGGGGATCAAAAGGTATATATAAGCAATATTGATAAAATTGCACGTGAATTGGGATGGAGACCAAAAATTTCAGCAAAAGAAGGTCTTTTTCATTTGTTCTCTTGGGTGAAAGAAAATAAAGAGATGCTGGCGAGGTATTTTTAATCTATGTATAAAAAAATATTAGTTACCGGTGGTGCAGGCTTTATTGGTTCACACCTAGTAGATGGATTGATAAAAAAGAAATATCAGGTACGTATTCTTGATAACTTGACAGAGCAGATTCATCCTGGTCGCAAGAAACCTGCTTACCTAAATAAAAAAGCAGAATTCATCTTTGGGGATGTTACAAACAAACAGGATGTGCTAAAGAGTCTAAAGGGAGTGGATGCCGTGTTTCATCTTGCCGCTGCTGTGGGTGTTGGGCAAAGCATGTATGAAATTGCGCATTATAGTAAAGTTAACTGTTATGGCACTGGTTTGCTACTTGAGGCTATAGCAAATGCAAAAAAACAAATTAAAAAAATCGTTGTCGCCGCTTCCATGAGTTCGTACGGTGAGGGATTGTACAGATGTGTTACATGTGGAATTGTTCAGCCATCACTGCGTTTGGAAGAAAAGCTATCTAATAAAGACTTTAACAACTATTGTCCATCATGTGGCAGAAAAATTATTCCAGTTCCTACTGACGAGGAAGCAAAACAAAATAGCAATTCAGTCTATGCTATCAACAAAAAAGATCAAGAGCAAATGGTGCTTGTCGTAGGTAAAGCATACGATATTCCTTCTATTGCCTTACGTTATTTTAATGTCTATGGTCCGAGACAAAGCCTATCAAATCCATACAACGGTGTTGCTGCAATATTTATGAGTCGAATCAAAAATAGCAAACCCCCGATAATAAATGAAGATGGGTTGCAGACTAGAGATTTTATTCATGTAAAGGATGTGACACAAGCCAATATTGCTGCACTAGAAACTGATAGCGGAAATTATGAATCGTATAATGTCGGCTCGGGTATACCAGTAACAATCAAAGAGGTAGCTCATACACTTGCAAGATTACAGGGTTCTTCAGTCAAGCCAGAATTAACGCAGAAGTGCAGAAAGCTAGATGTGAGGCATTGTTACGCGGATATTAAAAAAATTAACAAAAAATTAGGATGGAAACCGACTATTTCTTTTGAAAATGGTATGAAGCAGGTGGTAAATTGGGCAAAAGATGAGGAAGCAATAGATAGAGTTGATGTTGCCATGCAGGAGCTATTATCCCGAGGGTTACGATGAAAGTTTCATTCATTATTCCCTTTCATAACGAAGAGAAAAATGCTGGTCCTATGCTGGAACAGCTTATTACAATTGGAGAAAAAAAAGGATGGACAGTAGAAATTATTCCGGTCAACGATAAAAGCTCGGATACAACGGGAAAAATTTTAGATGCGTACGGAAAAAAATATAAATCAATTCATCCTGTGCACAGAAAGAAAAATAGTGAAGAGATGGGCAATACCATGGGTAAAGCCCTCTGTGAAGGTACTCTTAAAGCAAAAGGAGATATAGTAATTTGGACAATGGGTGATCGATCTGACGAGTCAAGCACATATGCAAAAATCATTAACCAAATCAGCAGTGGCTACGATATCGTGTTTGCTTCCAGATATATGAGAGGCGGTTCAAAAGGTAATTTAGATAACTTGAAAGCCTTTTTGAGTCAATGGGGCACTAATCTAGCTCGATGTATGTTTGGTGTACCGGTTCATGACATTACCAACGCATTCCGCGGTTTTAAAAGAGAAGTATTTATCAAAGTAAAGCCCAGCGCACCGGATTTTGCCGTATCGCCTGAATTTGCAATACGTGCATACATGAGTGGGTATCGCTTGGGCGAAGTTCCCACCGTTTACCATAATCGTACAGAAGGTATATCAAATTTTAAGCTTTTTAAGATGACTAGATCTTACTTATCAATATATATACTGTTGTTTTTGCATTATCGCATCCTCAAAAAGAAAACCTAATATATCATGGCTACTTACTGGCGTAGTCCTATTATTCTTTCCTTAATAGTTTTGGGATCACTGATTCTTTTTTTCCCATTCCTCTCAACCTTTTTTAGTGCTGATGATTTTTACAATATGCGTCTTGTTATGGAAGATCCCATAGGAAAAGTAATTGGGAGTTTCCTTTTCGTGCGCAATCCAATTTTTTTATTCTATCGACCACTTACGACCCAGCTCTTTTTTTTCCTCGGCAAAGAATTATTTGCATTTAATCCCTTAGGATATCACCTGATTTCTTTCAGCTTGTTTGTCTTATCCCTAGTGATTGTTTATCGCTTGGGTACGAGTATTGCGCAAAATAAAGATACAGGCTTACTAACAGCCTTTTTTTACGCTTTTTCCGCTTCCAATTTTACCCGTCTTGCTTGGATATCTCAGATACAAGAAGTTACACTAGCTGCTTGTGTACTTCTCGGTAGTCACTTTTTTATTCGCTATCTTCTCGAAAAAAAAACGAAATATTGGATATGGACGTTTGTTTTTTTCCTCATCAGTTTAACTGCAAAAGAATCGGCAATAATATTTCCGTTTTACCTTTGCATTCTTACGATTTTTTACTGTTATATTGGTAAAATCAAAGGCAAGATCATATTGACCCTTTGGCCATTCCTATTATCTTTGATTACATATGGGTATTTTCGATTTTTCTCCATAGGAGTCTCTACAGGTGAGAATTATTTCACTTCTTTTGCCCTAAAAAACATCCTCAACACTGCGCTTTGGTATACGCTGTGGAGCCTAAGTCTTCCCGAGCAACTTGCTAACTTCGATTTTTTTGGAAAGAATTTTCAGCCAAATGGGGAAATGCTGCATGGGCTCGCAAGTACAATGCCCGGTGTGATGTTGTTTTTTATGTTTTTAACCTTTTTTATTATTTGTTTATTTCTTGCAGCTCTTAAGACTCTTCAATCATATTCGTCCCAACAGAGGGTTAAAGTAATAGTGATGTTTCTTCTCGGTACGAGCTGGTATATTCTAGCTCTTGTACCTCACTTGTTTTCTCCATGGCACAAATTTAGTTATGAGCTAGGGGTGCCTTTATTTGGCATATCTCTGATTATGGCACTATTGGTGGGCTTGGCTGGACAGTCATTGTGGACAAAGACCAAGCCTTTTTCAATTGGATCAGTGATAATTGGGATCTTTCTTCTCGTGCATATCGTACTTTCTTACCAAACTGTACGTGTAGAGAGACAAACTCACTGGGTATTTCTCCGTAGTACTATTTCACAGGCTATTTTTTCCTATTTACATAAATATTATCCTTGGTTACCTCCAGGGACGACTGTAGCATTTGTAAATGATAAAATAGCTACAAATCCTCAATATGGTCTTTCAAAACAGATTTCCCTTGCTTTAGCAAAGGAGTCTGCACTACAACTTTTATATGGTGATCCTACAATCAGAGTGTTGTATGAGGATGAGGGAAAAATTTCTCTTCAACCTGGAGAAAGAATTGTAATTTTACCAAGTTCCCCATTTATTCAATAAAATTACTATGTGGAAAAAGAAGAATTTACCTGTTTTGTTCTTAGTTCTAGCCGCAGTGTTTTTTTGCTTCTACATATTGCAGAATAAAGAACGCTATATGAGACCATATGACTACGACTATTTCGGCCGTCTGTATTCTGAATCACAATACGTGAAGGGGCAGTTATCTAAAGGTGGTATAGGTGATGATGGACTCTATGCCTTTGCAGGCCATTATTATATATCAGGGGGTGACATCTCGCAGGTCAATTTCGAAAATCCTCCTCTTGGGAAGTATTTAATCGGACTGTCTGCTATATTATTTAACAATGAACTGGTTATAAATCTTATTTATGCACTTGCCTTGTTCTTTATCGTTTATAAGCTCAGTTTATGTCTGGATAACCACAAAAATATTGCTGCTCTAGCAGTATTATGGATGAGTATTGATCCACTCATAACAAACCATTTTGCCATTTCACTTTTAGATCTGCCAATGACAGTTTTTTTTCTACTTGGTATCTATTGTTATGTTCGAGCGTGGCCAAAGCCATCGAATAAATGGTTATTATTCTCTGCTTTCTCATTCGCCATCTCTTTTGTTTGCCGTTTTTTCCCGTTTCTGCCTGTAGTACTTCTTATTCTTTCACTTGCTCTTGTCAAAAAGGGAAAAGGATATGCCGGCACTTATACGTTGTTCTGGGTAACTCTGCTTCCAATTATTTACCTTTTTTCCCACGCCTCTTACCTCTTCTATCATCCCTCGTTGATAGATTTTCTTCGTTATCAGAAGTGGATCATTGATTGGCGACTCACAAATCCCGTAAAGATAGGGAATATCATTCCAACATTATTTACCGGTAGGTATCAAAGTTGGTGGGGAAATAACTCATGGCTAGTAGCACCTGATTGGAGCATATTAACGCCAATTGCCCTTATATTTGGCATGGCAGGTTTTTTTTCTTGGAGACACAAATTTCCCCATGCCGTTTTGTTTTTTTTAGTAATCTCTTTTCTTATATATGTTGCTGTGGGTACGGTGGGTGTAGCAAAATTTATTTTGCCCGTTTATCCTTTACTTATCATCGCCGGAGTATCATGGGCGTTTAAAATACTCCATACTCATGGTGTAAATTATGGAAGAGACTGATATTCTTTTTATTGCGCGAAAGGCAGTAAGTGGTGTGTTGGCTCTTACCACGAGGACTGCCCTTATTCAAGTAGTCTCACAAATTGGTAATCTGTTATTGGCGATTCTGTTGAGCACGGAAGTGTTTGGTATATTTTTCTTGGTATCAGCTATAGCGGGATTTCTCAATTATTTCTCCGATATAGGTCTTGCTGCAGCGTTAGTACAGAAAAAAGGTAAAGTTACCCAAGTCGAGCTAAAAACAACGTTTACCATTCAACAGGGGTTAGTTCTTTTTCTCGTCATTATTTCTTTTCTCTTGTCTGGTCAGATTCAACAATGGATAAAGCTTAGTCCTGAAGGATTACTTTTATTCAAAGTTCTTCTCGTGTCGTTTTTTTTGTCCTCTCTCAAGACGATACCTTCAGTGTTACTAGAACGAGATCTAAATTTTAACTTATTTGTCATACCTCAAATTGTAGAAACTCTTGTGTTTTATATCACCGCAGTATTTCTGGCTTGGATGGGCAAAGGTGTCTATGCTCTGACTGCGGCAATCTTTTTAAGAGGGATTACCGGGTTAGTGACTATGTACTTGATTGCTCCTTGGAAACCCGGAATAGCGTTTGATCTAAAAGCTGCCCGAGAACTTATGTCCTTTGGTTTACCCTTTCAACTCAATAGTTTTTTGGCTCTCCTTAAAGATGATCTATTCACGCTGTATTTGGGAAGCATATTTCCTCTAAGCTACATTGGTTATATAGGATGGGCAAAAAAACAAGCTGAAGCTCCACTTAGACTTATTATGGATAACATCATTCGCGTTACTTTTCCCGCGTATTCCCGATTACAACATGATCCTCCAATGCTTGGAAAAGCCGTGGAAAAAGCAGTTTTTTTCTTGACTCTTTTCACCTTACCTCTCACATTAGAACTCATTTTTGCTATGAAACCGTTCATCCATGTCATTCCCAGATTATTAAAATGGGAACCCGCTATGCTGTCATTTTATTTTTTTGCTTTAGCAGCCATGTTGTCGACAATATCAAGTCCCTTGGTAAACGTCCTCAATAGCATAGGAAAAGTAAAGATCACTCTCTTTTTTATGATTATATGGACAGTTCTCACCTGGGCTTTAATTCCTTTCCTTTCCCATTATTTTGGGTACAACGCCGTCGCTTTCGGCATGTTTATTATCGCTCTAAGCGTTATCTGGGTTGTTGCCGTTGCCAAGCGCTTTATTCAATTTTCGATTTTGGCGCCATTACAAAAACCTATGCTTAGCGCAGTACCCTTGCTCATTTTTCTCTTAGTAGTATCATTGACGGTGAATCAAATGTTTACCAGGCTGATATTCACGTTAATTGGAGGATTATTGGTGTGGGGGATGAGTGCATATATTTTTACGCAAGCGGAGATTAGATTACTCATTAGGAAACTCCGATAACTTTTTGAGTGATAGAACAGACTTTATGCCAAATATATCCGCAGTAATTCTGACTTGGAATGAAGAAAAAAATTTAAGACGCTGTATCAGTACACTATCAACATGGGTTGATGAAATTGTTGTGGTTGATACAGAATCGACCGATGCGACAGCAAAACTTGCGCAGTCTCTAGGAGCTAGAGTTTTTTCACATTCATACATTGGTTACGCCGATCCCGCTAGAAACTTTGCCTTGAACAAAGCCGTCGGAGAGTGGATTATCATGATTGATGCCGACGAAGAAGTTCCCCCCACATTGGGAAAGAAAATTCTCAATGTTATCCAATCCAATCCCAAAGAAACTTTTTTCCGGCTCCCACGGAAAAACATCTCCTTTGGCAAATGGTTGGAGCATGGCATGTGGTGGCCTGACTATCAGATTCGTCTTTTTCGCAAAGGATATGTGGAGTGGAAAAACGACGTACATAGTATGCCGTTTACAAAAGGTACCGGTAGTGATTTTCCTGCTAAAGAAGAGTACGCTTTAATTCATCACAACTACCAAACTATCTCCCAGTTTGTCGAAAGACTCAATCGGTACACCACCTTTCAAGCAAAAGAAAAAATCGAGGAGAATTCTACTTTTCATTGGATGATTGTTTTGAAAGCTCCATTTCAAGAGTTTCTGCGGCGATTTTTTTTAGCCGAAGGATACAAAGATGGCCTGCATGGTCTTTGCTTAAGCTTGATGCAAGCATTTTCCGAATGTATTCTTTATCTTAAAATATGGGAATTAAAATCATTTCCTGAAGTTAGTGCGAAAGAGATAAAGAAGGAAATGCCACACATGGTAAATCAGAGTCGTAAAGAAATGTACCACTGGTTGTCTAAAACTGGATTCATAAATAAACTTACCGCACGACTGCATACATTCCTATCATGAAAAAAGTTGGTATAGTAATTCTAAATTGGAATGGATTTTCCAATACATCTGCGTGTTTAGAAAGTATAAAGAAAGCCGATCATAGAGATGTGGATTCTTCTGTAATTATAGTTGATAACGCCTCTTCCGATGACTCTATAAAACAAATAAAAAAAAATTACCCTGATATACATATTGTAGAAAATCATGCAAACTTAGGATTTTCACAGGGGAATAATGTAGGAATTCATAGAGCATTGTCTCTGGGATCGAAGTATATTTTTCTTCTCAACAATGACACTATCATCGATAAGAATACAATAGCCCGATTAGTTAATGGCGCAGAAATAAACAACGCTGGAATAGTTGCACCAAAAATTTATTTTCAAGCGGGATATGAGTATCACGAGACAAGATATGCCGCAAAAGACAGAGGAAAGGTGATTTGGTATGCAGGGGGAGTCATAGATTGGAAAAACTGTTATGGTATTCATCTAGGAGTAGATGAAGTTGATCGCGGGGAAACCAAATGGAACCAGGAGCGTATTACTGATTTTGCTTCCGGATGTGCAATGCTTGTAAAAAAAGAGGTATTTGAAAAAGTAGGGTATTTTGATAAAAAATACTATCTTTATTATGAAGATCTCGATTTTAATGTTCGTGTAAAAAAGATGGGATACACTATACGATACTTTCCTGGCTCCTTCCTTTGGCACAAGAATGCTTCTTCTTCGGGATATTCAGGTTCAGAACTTCAGGACTACTACATAAGTCGGAATAGGCTACTTTTTGGGATGCGCTTTGCGCCCTTGAATACAAAATTCGCCCTATTAAAAGAGAGTGTAAAGTTATTCAGACAAGGACGTGCTTGGCAGAAAAAAGGAGTAAAAGATTTTTTTTGTGCTAATTTTGGTAAAGGAAGTTTTAGAGTATGAACATTGATGTTTTAATTCTCACAAAAAATGAGGAAGAAATGATTAGTGCATGTATAGACTCTGTGGAGTGGGCAACGAGAGTTATTCTTATTGATAGTTACTCTTCTGATCAAACGGTCAATATTGCCAAAAAAAAAGGAGCCGAGGTTTTTTTCCATCCTTTTTCCGATTATTCCCAGCAGAGAAATTACGCGCTCTCATTATCTACTTCTGATTGGGTCTTATATCTTGATGCTGATGAACGAATAAGTAATGCTTTAAGAGACGAAATTAAATCAGTTATTCCTGGCACATCCACACTTGATTCATACAGGTTTTTAAGAAATAATTATTTTTTTGGACAACTGTGGCCATTTCAGGATCAATTACCAAGGCTATTTAAGAGAAAGTCTTTTAAAAAGTGGTATGGCAAGCTCCATGAGACTCCGACATTCGAGGGTCGTATAGGAAGCTTGACTCAACTTCTTGATCACTACAGTCATAGAGGTTTAGAGAGTATGATGGATAAAACCATAGTTTGGTCGGAAGTGGAAGCTCGTCTTCGCCTGGATGTTGGGCATCCGCCAGTTACATGGTGGCGCCTCATACGGGTAGCCGCTACAGGATTTATCCATTCATATGTTTATCAAAAGGGTTTTTTGGTGGGAACGAGGGGATTGTTGGAAAGTATATACCAAGGCTACAGTATGTTTATAACGTATGCTCGTCTATGGGAAATGCAAAAAAAAACAAAGTAAATATCGGGATTTTTGATCCTTACCTGAATATATTGGGTGGTGGAGAAAGATTTATACTCACTATTGCTCAAGGATTCGCTTCTTACGCAAATGTTGACATATTCTGGAATTCTGAGAATATAAGAGGGCGCATCAAAGAACGATTTGGCATGAACTTAGATAATGTGCATTTTCGGTCTTTCCCCAATAATTTCTTAAAAAGAACTTCATTTTTAAGAAATTACGCTCATTTTTTCTATGTCACGGATGGTAGTTTATTTCTCTCTTGTGCGCAAAAATCGTATGTAATTATTCAATCGCCAAGCCACGTACCTTGCAATGACTCTTGGTCTGATAAATTAAAACTTTCTACATGGTCTAAGCTTCTTTGTTATTCCAAGTTCATGGCTTCCATTATTGAAAAAAAATTAGGAAAGTCACCGATCATTTTAGCTCCACCTGTTGATATAGAGAATTTTAAAGCCAGCAGAAAAGAAAACATCATTCTTTCGACAGGTAGATTTTTTACTCACTTGCATAGTAAAAAACAGGGTGAACTAATTCAGGCTTTCAAAGAACTGTATGATCGGAAAAAACTGGACAATTGGCACCTTGTTCTCGTTGGTTCTGCAACAAATGATGAGGATGTACGTCATTTTACAGAATCTTTGCGAAAGCAAGCCCAAGGGTATCCAATAGATATACTCACCAATGTTTCTTTTAAACAACTTCAGGAAGTTTATGGAAAGGCCAAGATTTTCTGGCTTGCTACAGGACTCAATGAAAATCTACTTCTTCATCCAGAAAAAGCAGAGCATTTTGGTATGGTAACTGTGGAGGCCATGGCTGCTAAATGCGTTCCCATTGTGTACAAGGCTGGCGGCCAAGAAGAAATAGTAGATCATGGTGTTAACGGGTATTTATTTAATTCAATACATGAGCTTGAAACATATACTTATCAGTTGGTAACCGATGAGACAGAGAGAAAACAATTATCAGAACAGGCTCATGATGCAAGCAAACGATTTAGTAAATCAAACTTCTTCGAGAGACTTCATGCAATTACAGAATTTTAAAAAACTTTCATTGGTTCTTATTCTCCTCATAGTGGCGATATTCTACGGGCCAAGCTTGATCTCGGGAAAGCTTCCAATTCCGGCAGATACGATTGTAGGTTTATATCATCCATGGAGAGATGTGGTATGGGATGGTTTTGTGGCAGGAGTGCCGTTTAAAAATTTTCTTATCACCGATCCTGTAAGACAGCAATACCCCTGGAGACAATTGGCGATGGATATTATAAGGAAAAATAATATTCCTTTGTGGAATCCCTATACATTTTCAGGCACCCCATTGTTAGCGAACTTTCAATCTGCCATTTTTTATCCGCTAAATGTTGTTTTTTTTATTTTTCCTCCACCCATGGCATGGACGTTAGGCGTTATCAGTCAAACGATGCTAGCAATGTTTTTTATGTATGCTTATCTTAGAAATTTAAGCATGCAAAGACTTTCATCGCTTCTCGGTAGTATGACGTTTGCTTTTTCTGGTTTCTCTAT
>OBEQ010559971.1_pt1 | contig 13781 bp, 14 predicted proteins | sample 1670901 | NCBI WGS metagenome assembly OBEQ01 (sample SAMEA104232315, study PRJEB22302) | groundwater metagenome | biome: forest; feature: aquifer; material: groundwater | place: USA | collected 2011-08-07 | depth 5.4 m
CCAGCCGACGGAACTCGATTCATGGCCAAAGGAAATTTTGGCGAGAGGCTGAAGCGCGAGCGCGTGATGCGCGAAGTGCCGCTGGAAGAGATCACGGCGGCGACGCGGATCGGGCGGCGGTACCTGGAAGCGCTGGAGAACGAAGAGTGGCAGAAGCTCCCGGGCGGAGTGTTTGCGCGGGGGTTCGTGCGGACGCTGGCGCGGTACCTGGGGCTGAATGAGGAGAGCCTGCTGGGGGACTACGACCTGGCGCGGAAGGAAGATCCAGGAGCCGCGCCGGCTGCTCCGCCGCAGACGGCGAGGAAGGCGCTGCCGCTGTGGATTCCGGCGGCGGCGCTGGTGCTGGTGTTGCTGGGATTGGCAGCGGGAGCGCTGTACGGGTGGAGGTATTACGCGGCGCGGCGGGCCGCGCAGACGAAGAGCGCAGAGGCGGCGGCCGCGGAAACAGAATTGCTGGAGCTGGCAGTTTCGACGAGCGCGGCGACGCGGGTGCGGATCGTCGGGGATGGCGCGGCGCTGCTGGACGCGGAACTGGCCGGAGGGGAGACGCGCAAGTTCAGCGCGCGGGAGAGATTTGAAGTGACGGTGGGGGACTCGAGCGCCGTGTTGCTGGAATTGAACGGCCAGACGATGCCGCCCATCGGAGCGCCGGGGGCGTCGGGTACAATCAGCCTGAGCCGGAAAGATTTGAGGCCGGCGTCCCGTGGAAGCGATCAGCCCTGAACAAATCGAGGAATTGCGCGGCGGAAGAGTGTTCCGCGAGCGGAAGCTGGCTGTCTGCTCGGGGTCGCTCCACCTGGAACCGGCGGACCGGGCGGAGATCCTGGCGGTGTTCGCGCAGGACGCGGACGAAATGATCGCGGAACGCGCGAACGATGCACTGCTGTCGCAGCCGGTGGAATCACTGGTGGCGGCGATCAAGCGGGAGAAGGCGGCGCTGGCGCTGTTTCAGTATTGTGCGCGGCACTGCGCGGACAAACCGGGAATCGCGGAGGCGCTGATCCACAACAAGGAGTGCCCGGCCGAGGAGCTGGTGCACGTGGTACGGCACCTCTCGGCGCTGGGCGTGCAGGCGCTGATGGAAGAGCTGGACCGGGTGAGTGCTTCACCGGCGCTGGCGGCGGCGCTGGAGCATTCGAGCTCGGCGACGGCGGAGCAGAAAAAGCAACTGGAGGAGTTGCGCCACGCAAACCTGGATGAAGCGACGCTGGCGGAGACGCTGGCGGTCGTCGAGCCGGATTTCGTGAAGCGGGAAACGCTGCTGCAGAAGCTGACAAAACTGACGGTGGCGCAGCGCGTGCAACTGGCGCTGAAGGGCGGGCCGGAAGAGCGCAGGTCGCTGATCCGGGACCCGAGCAAGGTGGTGCCGCGGGCGGCACTGCAGTCGCCGCGGCTGACGGACAAGGAAGTGGAAGCGTTTGCGGCGATGTCGAACCTGAGCGAAGAGATTTTGCGGGCGATCGCGTCGAACCGGATTTTCCGGAAGAACTACACGGTGGTGCGGAACCTGATGGCGAATCCGAAGACGCCGCTGGATGTGTCGCTGCACATGCTGCCGATGCTGAACCCGCAGGACCTGAAGATGCTGACGATGAACAGGAACGTGCCGGAAACATTGCGGACGACCGCCGTGAAACTGCAGCGGCAGAGAAAAGAACAGCGGCCGGGGGGCTGAGGCTTCGGCGGCCGGAAGGGCCGAAGGGCGCTAGTGCCGTTCCAACTGATTGCAGGTAAGCCGAGCCGTCCGTCAGGGGCGATCGTCAATTGATTTGACAGATACGCAGGCGCATCCAGTTGGAACGGCATTAATCCGGCGGGAGGAGCCGGACGATCATCAACGGGTTGACGCGGGCGCGATTGACGGTGAGACCCCAGTGGAGATGGGGGCCGGTGACGCGGCCGGTGGCGCCAACCTGTCCGAGAAGGGCTCCGGGCTCGACGAAGTTGCCTTCCTTGACGGCGATGGAGTTGAGGTGGCCGTAGAAGGTGTAGATCCCCAGGCCGTGATCCAGGATCACGGTATTCCCTGAAAAATAAAGTTCCGCGGCGAGAGCGACGCGCCCGCGCTGGGCCGCGTGAACGGGTGTGCCGGTGACGGCGGGAAAATCCACGCCGCCGTGGGGAGAGCCGGGCAGGCCGTTGAGGACGCGGCGGCGGCCGAAATTGCCGCCGGACTGGACGCCGTCGAGCGGAATGCGGAAAGAACCGTGCCAGAGGCGATCGGGCGTGGATGTGGCGAAAATTTCGCGGAGACGGCGGCGCTCCTCTTCGGCGCGCTGGAGCTGCTCGGGGCCGGGCTCGACGAACTGGGGCGCGACGCGGAGGCGCTCGACGGCGAACTTCCCTGTCTTGACGGAGACGACCGCGCGGCAGCTCGCGGCACCGGGATTGGCCGCGGCGGATACGCGCAGTTCAGCGTCTCCGGGAGCACGCTCGAGATCCACGCCGAGGAGCGCGCGGTACAAGACGGGCCCCGAGGCAGAGCGTTGCTTTGTCATGGGCGCGGAATCCCCGGATTGCCAGAAGACGACGTCCTGGCCGGCCCACCGCGCGTGGAGATCCGCGAGGGGCGCGGCGCTGCGGAGCTCGGCCAGTAGCAAGCTACCCTGCGGAGAGGAGGGCGCGGAGAGGCGTAGCGTAATTCCGGGAGCGCAGGCTCGCCAGACGGGAGGGGAGGATTTTTTAGGAGCGGGAGTTTGCGCGGGGAGCGGCAGCGCGCCGACCGGCAAGAAATAAAAGAACAGGAAGGAAATCCGGCGTGGCCGGAGGTTTCCCGTGAACAGAGAAGCATAAATGGCGCGCACGCACATGCCGAACGACTATACGACAACCGGTTTCACGCGCGCCACGACGGTTCGAATGAAGCAAGGGGAAGAGCCGCAGCTCTTCCCCTCTTCGACGACATGCGTTGATGGAACGAGGCCCCAGCGAAATGGAGCCGGTCAGAAGCGGAAGATGATTCCCGTGGAAAAGCGAGCGTTCCTCGTTGCGGCAATGCCGCCGAAACGCGTGACGATCCAATCGCCCTGAATCAGGCGATAGGAGATGCGATCCGTCAGCCTGGTATCAAAGCCGCCGCCGAAAGCCGCGCTGAAGTCACTGTTACTGATCCTGCCGGTGGAGATGCGCGCGCCGCCCAGGAGCACGTGAGCAAACGGCGTGAGTTTGTCGGACTTGCGGTAGGACACGACCGGTCCAAACATGTAGGTGTGGAAATGGACCCCGCTATCGTACGCGCCGCTGAAATCGGCGGCCACGCCAAACCAGCGGTTGAGATTGCCGGCAACGGAGGCGTTCCAGCCGCTGCCATTAAAGTTGGGCCCGAGATGCGTGTACTGGTATCCCCCGAAGAACTCGCCCTTGGAATGCTCCTGCGCGGCGGCCGGGAGACCGCAAAGAGCAAGAAACAACCCCACCAGAATGATGCGTTTCATCGCTTTCCCCTCACGAATAAAGATTTAGAACGTATTGCATAACCTAGTTAACTCATTGATTCTAAAGGGTCGAGATTGGGTTATGCAACAGCTTCTAGTTGTTTGACGCACTCGCCCCCTTTTAGATGCCGAGGCAGGATGCTGTGTTGGCTGTCCGGAAAGAGAGTCTTTGAACATTGGCCTGAAGAATTAGGAAAGCGGGATGGTTCAGCGATCGGGGCTGACGATAACCAGAGGGAAATTCCTTACTTCAGAGAGGCTTCCACTTTGGTCTTGTATTCGCGGGCCTTGGCGATGATGGCAGGCTCGTTGAGGGTGAGCACCCGGCGATGGAGCATGACGATGCGGCCGCCAATGACGACGGTTTCCACGTCGCTGGCCTTGAGCGCATACACGATCTGCGAATACACGTCATACATCGGAACGGCGTGGGGTGCGTCGAGGCCGAGGAGGATGAAGTCGGCTTTCTTGCCGGGCTCGAGCGAGCCGATCTCGCCATCGAGATGGATGGCGCGGGCGCCTTCGATGGTTGCCATCTCGAGGGCTTCCTTTGCTCCGAGGGCGCGGGGGTCCATTTTGGAAACTTTCTGGAGCTTGGCGGCGAGGTCCATCTCTTCCATCAGATCCAGGTCGTTGTTGCTGCCGGAGGGGCCGTCGGTGCCGAGACCGACATGGACGCCGGCGGCGCGCATTTCGGGAACGGGAGATACGCCGCTGGCGAGCATCATGTTGCTGGAAGGATTGTGGACGCAGCCGGCGCCGCTGGCGGCGAGGAGTTTCTGGTCGGCGGAGTCAACCCAAATGCAATGCGCGGCGACGACGTCGGGGCCGAGGATGCCGTAGAAATCGAGGAGGGCGACGGGGGATTTTCCAGTTTTGGCGAGGCTATCGTTTCGCTCTTTCTGCGTTTCGGCGACGTGAATAAGGATGGGCGCGTGATACTTGCGGGCCAGCGCGGCGGCATCGCGAAGAGTTTTTTCCGAGCAGGTGTAGATGGAATGCGGCGCGATGGCGGCCTGGATGAGCGGATCGCCCTGCCAGCGGCGGAAAAACTTCTCGTTGTAGGCGAGGCTTTCGGCGGGAGTTTTGTTGTCCGGGACGGGGAAATCGATGACGGTCTCGCCGAGGATGCCGCGCATGCCGGCGGCTTTGGTCTCCTCGGCGACGGCGTCCTCGAAGTAGTACATGTCGACGAAGGTGGTGATGCCGCCGCGAATCATCTCGAGAGCGGCGAGGCGGGTGCCCCAGCGGGAAAAATCCTCGGTGACGTTTTTGGCTTCAGCGGGAAAGATGTATTTGGTGAGCCACACGTCGAGCGTGACGTCGTCCTTGAGGCCGCGGAGAAGAGTCATGGGGGCGTGCGTGTGGCCATTGATGAGGCCCGGCAGGATGAGTTTGCCGGTGGCGTCGAGGCGGCGCGGGCTGGAATAGGCCGCTTCGATCTCCCCGCGGGAACCGACGGCGAGGATGGAATCACCGCGAACGGCGATGGCCGCGCCGGGGATGACGCGGCGGGAGGGATCCATGGTGACGACGATGCCGCCGGTAACGAGGAGGTCGGCGCGCTTTTTGGCGGAAGAGGGCGCCGCGTGGCGCGGGGAGTCTTGCTGCGCCACGGCGGCGGAGAGAAATACGAAGAACGCGAAAAGAGCTGCTAGTGTTTTGTTCACGGGATTTCCTCGAAGGCAATTGTGCCACGGCGGCTAGAAACTCGAGGCATCGAAGGGCTTGGGAAAGAGATCGCTCATGCGGTGAACTTCGACGGCGCCCTTGGCGTTGGCCAGGACCACGGGAATGTCGCCGCAGAACTCCCAGAGAAGCTGGCGGCAAGCGCCGCAGGGAGGAGTGAGCGTGCCGGCTTCGGTGAAGACGGCGACGGCGTCGAATTTGCGTTCCCCCTCGGAAACGGCTTTGAAAATGGCGACGCGCTCGGCGCAGACGGTGAGGCCGTAGGTTGCATTTTCGACGTTGCAACCGCCATAGATTTTTCCAGCGGGAGTGCGGAGGGCGGCGCCGACCTGGAAATGGGAGAAGGGAGCGTGAGCGTGTTCGCGGACGGCCCGGGCGGCGGCGATGAGCGAGGCGTAATCGGTCATGCGATCTGTTCCGCAATGCGAGGGATGAGCGCGCGAAGTAGAGCGACGAACTGGGAGCGGACGCGGGCGCCGACTTCGAGGACTTCGTCCTGGTCGAGGAGCTTGCCGGTAGTGCCGGCGGCCATGTTGGTGACGCAGGAGATGCCCAGAACGCGAATGTTGGAATGGCGCGCGGCGATGACTTCGGGAACGGTGGACATGCCGACCAGGTCCGCGCCGATCGCGCGGAGGAAGTGAATCTCGGCGGGGGTTTCGTAGCTGGGGCCGGCGAGCGCGGCGTAAACGCCTTCGTGGGCCGGCATGCCGAGGCGGCGGGCCTCTTCCAGAGAGAAGCGGCGGAAATCGGGATCGTAAGCGCGCGTCATGTCGGGGAAGCGGACGCCGAAGCGGTCGTCGTTGGGCCCGATGAGGGGATTGATGTACTGGAGGTTGATGTGGTCGCGGATGGTGACCAGGCAGCCCTCGGAATAGCCGGAGCTGATGCCGCCGGCGGCGTTGGTGAGGATGACGGCGCGAACGCCCATGCGGGCGAAGACGCGGATGGGGAATGCGACTTCCTTTGCGGAGTAGCCTTCGTAGAGATGGACGCGGCCCTGCATGCCGGCAACGGGAACGCCGCCGACGGCGCCGACGACGAGCTGGCCAGCGTGGCCGATGGCGGTGGAGCGCGGGAAATGGGGAATCCGGGCGTAGGGGATGCGGACCGGGCGTTCGAAATCGTCGGCGAAACCGCCGAGGCCGGAGCCGAGCACCAAGGCGATGCGCGGGCGGAGCTTGGTCTTGCCGAGGATGAGTTTCGCGGCGCGTTCGGCGCGGGCGAAATCCGGGTCGGAGAATTTCTTGGCCGAACTCACAGGAGCATTCCGACGATCGAGGCGGAGAGAAGATTGGCCATCGTGCCGGCGAGCATGGCGCGGATGCCGAACCGTGCCAGATTGCCGCGTTGCCCCGGCGCGAGGGCGCTGAGGCCGCCGATCTGGATTCCGATGGAGCTGAAATTGGCGAAACCGCACAGGGCGAAGGTGGCGATGGTGAAGGAGCGCCGGTCGAGCGAGTTGGTCATGGTGCCGAGATCGCGGAAGGCGATGAGCTCGTTGACGACCATGCGGGTGCCGAGAAGATTGCCGATTTTTGCGGCGTCGTGCCAGGGAATTCCGATGAGCCAGGCGACGGGCGCAAAGACCCACCCGAAAACCTGCTGGAGGCTGGAGGGGAACCAGGGGAGGCCATGGGTGGCAAGCCAATTGTGGGCGCCGCCGATGGCGAAATTGGTGAGGGCGAGGACGGCGAGGAAGGAGATGAGCGTGGCGGCGATGTTGAGGGCCATGTGAAGACCTTCGCCGGTGCCGCGGGAGAGAGCGCCGAGAAAGTTGGCGTCCTTTTCCATGGGAGGCATTTCGAGACGGCCGGCGGTAAGCGGCCGCTCGGTCTCGGGGACCAGCATCTTGGCCATGAGGAGCGTGCCGGGAGCGGTCATGATGACGGCGGAGAGAAGATGCTCGGCACGGATGCCAAAAGCGATGTAGGCGGCCATGATGCCGCCGGAAACGTGCGCCATGCCAGAGGTCATGACGCACATCAGCTCGGACTTGGTGAGCTTGTCGAGGAACGGGCGGATGGTGAGGGGGGCTTCGGTCTGGCCCATGAAGATGGAGGCAGCGACGTTGAGGGATTCCGCGCCGCTGGCACCCATGACGCGGTACATCACCCAGGCGGCGGCGCGGATGAGAAGCTGCATCACGCCGATGTGATAGAGGAGAGCAAAAAAGGCAGCGATGAAGATGACGGTGGGGAGCGTCTGGAAGGCAAAGGAGAAGCCGAGCGAGGAAACTTTCTTGCCGATTTCGCCAAAGACGAATCCCGAGCCTTCGAAGGAGAAACCGAGGAGGCGATTGACGGCAGCGCCGGCGGCTTCGAAGAGGGTGCGGCCATAGGAAAAGCGCAGGACGAAGAAGGCAAAGAGCATCTGGAGGCCGATGCCCCAGACGACCGTTTTCAGGCGGATGGCCTTGCGATCGGTGGACATGAGGTACGCAGCGCCCAGAATGGCGGCGATCCCGAGCAAACCAGAAAATCTTCCCATCGCGAAACCCCTCTCTTTACTGAGCGTTTTCTCCAACCAGGCGTTTGACGAGCTTCGGAATTTGTGGCGGCTGCGCGGAGATCTCGAAGGCAGCCTCAAGCAGCGGGCGGGCGCCGGCGAAGCGCTTTTCGTCGTCGTAGGAAACCGTGACGAGGGTGTCGCCCGGAGAGACGCTGTCGCCGATGCGCTTGTGAAATTCGAGTCCGACGCCGTGATGGATCGAATCTTCTTTTTTCTCGCGTCCGCCGCCGAGCAGCGCCAGGGCAAGGCCGAACTGGCCGCACTGCGTGGTGGAAACGTAGCCGGAGGCTGTGGCCTTAATCTCCGCGCGGAGTTTGGCCGATGGGAGCCGCGACGAATCGTCCACGACGCGAGGGTCGCCGCCTTGGAGCTCGATGCATTTGCGGAACGTCTCGCGGGCCTTGCCGGAGGCGATCATTTCGGCGGCGAGGCGGCGGCCGGCGTCAAGAGATGGAGTGCGTTCGCCGAGGAAGAACATCCAGGCGGAAAGCTCGAGGCTAAGGTCGCGAAGGTCGGCAGCGCCGCGGCCCGCGAGCACTTCGAGGCATTCGATGACTTCGACGGAGTGCCCGGCAAAGCGGCCAAGCGGCTGGTTCATATCGGTGATGAGGGCGACGGTCTTCTTGCCCATGCGGCGGCCGGTCTCGACCATGAGCTGCGCAAGCTGGATGGCGTCTTCTTCCTTGCGCATGAAAGCGCCGGAGCCGGTCTTGACGTCGAGAACGAGGGCGTCGATACCTTCGGCGAGTTTCTTGCTCATGATGGAGCCGCAGATGAGGGCGAAGCTTTCGACGGTGGCAGTGACGTCGCGCAGGGCGTAGATCTTTTTGTCGGCGGGAGCGATTTCCTTGGTCTGGCCGATGAGCGCCATACCGCATTCGCGGAGGACGCGGCGGAAATCGGCAAGGGAAAGATTGACGTTGAAGCCGGGGATGGATTCGAGCTTGTCCAGCGTGCCGCCGGTGTTGCCAAGGCCGCGGCCGCTGATCATGGGAACGTAGAGGCCGCCGGCGGCGACGATGGGCGCGAGGATCAAGGAAGTCTTGTCGCCAATGCCGCCGGTGGAGTGCTTGTCCACTTTTTTGGCGGGGAGATCCGAGAAATTGACGATCTCGCCGGAATAGAGCATGGCCTCGGTCAGGGTGGCGGATTCAGCGGGGGACATGCCGCGGATCCAGACGGCCATGATCCAGGCGGCCATCTGGTAATCGGGAATATCGCCGCGCGTGTAGCCGTCGATGAGGAACTTGATCTCTTCGGGGGAGTGTTCCCCGGCGTCACGCTTCTTGCGGATGAGGTCAACGGCACGCATGGAAGAGGAGATGAGGGAGGGAGCGTAGCACCGGGCGGAGGGGAGCGTCAACGCAGGGGGCGAGAATCTGCGGCTGCGCAGTTTCCGGGGGAGTGAAGCGGAGATTCGTTTGCTAATGCTGTTCCAACCTATTGCAGCTGAACCTAAGTACGGCGACCAAGCGTTCACTCGAGCCAGTGCCTTTCGGGAGGCCAATCTCTAAGAAGTCACTTCTCCCGGATTCTGACTTGAGACAGAATGCTTTCTGCACGAGCGTGCGATTGCATCCTCTATATGGCAAAAGGCTGGCATCGATGAAGCAAGCTCGCTCCTTCCTGGCAACGTGCGCAGTTTTGCCAATCTGCGGTGCGGCCTTGCTTGTTGTGCACAGCGACTTCGCCGCGGCCAGGAACCCGCAATCAGAATCTAGCCCAAAAGCTGTTGCCATCACGGTGGACGATCTACCTGGAGCAGTGCCTGGAACAGGGCAGGCAGTGGGCGACTTGAAAGACTTTCAAAAAATTAATCGCGCCATTCCTAAAATCCTCAAGGCACACCATGCTCCAGCCATTGGCTTTGTTAACGAGTGGAAATTGCAGGTATATGGCGAGCGAGACGCTCGGGTCGCGCTATTGCAATCCTGGCTCGACGCTGGTTTGACTTTAGGAAACCACACCTATAGTCACGCTTCCTTTCAGACACTCGATCAATACGAAGCCGAAACGATTCGCGGTGAAGTGGTGACACAGACCCTGATGAAAGCCGCTGGGCAGCAGGAGAAGTACTTTCGCCATCCCTTTCTCATGACCGGGCCGTCGCCCGAAGCTAAGGCGGCCTTCGAGATTTTCCTCAAGGAACACGGTTACGAGGTCGCTCCGGTCACGGTAGATAACGATGATTGGACGTTCAACGACGTGCTCGGTAATGCTCTCGAAGAAAAAGACGAACAGCTAGCCGAGCAAACTAAGAATGCATATCTCGCCTACATTAACACCGCATTCGATTACTTCCAGGATGTCTCGCGCAGGCTCTTTCATCGTGAGATTCCCCAAGTTCTTCTGATTCACGACAGCGAACTGACTGCTGAATGCCTCGATGAGCTTCTCACAAACCTCGAAAAGCGCGGCTACCGTTTCATCTCACTCGACCAAGCACTCGCCGATCCGGCATATGCGACGCCCGATCTTTTTATTGGTCCTCAAGGATTCTCCTGGCTCATACGTTGGAAGCTCGCATTCGGACAAAAGGCCGATTGGCAGAATGAACCAGACCCGCCCACATGGATCATCAAGATGTCAAAAAACATTCGGCGGGCAAAACTGAAGCACTGAACAGAGCAACTGAAAATACATCCCCAGACCCTGGGTCACTCCGACGTATGACGCCTAACGGGAAACTCACCAAGCCGACTGTCCGCCAAGGGCGATAGTCGTGTGGATTGACGAACTTGTTGGCTCACAAGCTGGAACGGCACTAGAATCGAACGGCGGTAGCACAGCCCGGGAGGAGGAAAACATGGTGGAACTGAACGGAGCAATTTCGCGGCGGAGTTTTCTGGCGGGCACTTCGTGTTTCGGGGCGGCGTGGGCGGTGGCGCGCATGATTCCATTGCCAGCGCTGGCGGAAACCGTGGCCGCGGATTCGCGCGTGGCGCAGATGCCGCTGGTGGACAAGGGATTTGCATCAGTGCGGAAGATCGGCGAGGGGCTGTACGCGACGATCTCCGACATGTCTAAAGGGACGCAGACGATCTGCAATGGAGGATTCATCGCGGGGAAGGATGCCGCGTTGCTGATCGAGGGATTCACGACGCCGGTGGGAGCGGCGTTCCAGATGGAAGCACTGCGGATGGTGAGCCAGGCGCCGGTGAAAGGCGCGCTGGACACGCACTACCATTTCGACCATTCAATGGGAAATTCGTACTACGGGGCGAACGGGATTCCGCTGTGGGCGCACGCGAAGACGGGCTCGCGGATCGTGGAGAGCTACGCAGGGCTGCAGGGGGCGGACCGGAACGCGGTGCTGGCGCCGTTTGAGAAGCGCATAAAGGACGCGAAGAGCGAAACGGAAAAGCAGCATGCGCAGAGCGACCTGAACGCGATGACGGGAGTTTTCGGGATTGTGAATACGAGCGTGCTTTCGCTGCCGAATAACCCGATCGACCCGGCGGGGCTGCCGATGAAGGTGGACCTGGGCGGAGTGACGGCGGTGATCGAGTCGCACCCGGGACATTCGGGGACGGACCTGATCGTCCGCGTGCCGGAACAGAACGTGGTGTACACGGGCGACCTGCTTTTCAACGGGTGGTATCCGGTATGCTTCGACGAAAAGGCGACCATTTCCGGGTGGCGGTCGACACTCGCGAAGTTCGCGTCGTTCGACAAGGACACGCTGTACGTGCCGGGGCACGGACAGGTATGCGGGCAGGAAGGGATCCGGACGCTGCGGGAAGTTTTCGAGGACATCGCGGAGCAAGCGGAAAAGATGTACAAGGCGGGCGTGCCGGTGGCAGAGGCGTCGGAGCGCTACGTTGTGCCGGAGAAATTCAAGAATTTTCCCGTGTTCGCGTGGGGATTCACGATCGGGCCGGCCATCCAAAAACTCTACGCGGAGTGGAAGGCCGGAAAGTGACGATCGCGCTCACCGGCCCTCAAAGCACCACGGAAGTGGCGCGATGATTGCGTCCGCGGAAGAGTCATGCCAGTTGCCGTCGGCTCGGGAAGCTACGATGCGGTGCTGTGGGTGCGCACACCGGGAAAGCAATTGTTTGGCCTGGGTCGGATGAAAGAGCGGAAAGACTGACCGGCATTCCAGCTAGGAATTATTCTTCGTTGCGTTGCGTGCGGTGATTTCCGCGGCGACCTGCTGCATTTCTTCGTGGACAAGGCTGTTGGTGGCCAGAAGCACGTGGTCGCCGGGGCGGTAGGGGCGGCCGGAGAAATCGCTGACTTTACCGCCGGCTTCCTCGACGAGGAGGACCCCGGCGGCAGTATCCCAGGGCTTCAAACCAAATTCCCAGAACCCTTCAAAGCGGCCCGCGGCCACGAAGGCGAGGTCCAGCGCGGCGGAGCCGTCGCGGCGAACACCGTGAGAGCGCAGGGTGAAATCCCAGTAGTAGTGAATGTTGGGGCTGGACTGGCGCTTGTGCATGGGAAAGCCGGTGACGAGCAGGCTGGTGAGGAGTTTCGGGATTTTCGAGACGGAGATTTTCTTGCCGTTGAGCGTGGCGCCCTGGCCGCGGGCGGCGGCGAACATTTCGTCGCTGACGGGATTGTAGACAACTCCGGCGAGGAGAGCGTCGTTTTCGGCGAGGGCGATGGAAACGGCGAAGCACGGGTAGCCGTGGGCGAAATTCGTGGTGCCGTCGAGCGGATCTACGTGCCAGCGGAAGGGCGAAGAATTTTCGTGGCCGGAGCCTTCTTCCGCGGCGATGGAATGGTCGGGGAAGGATTTTCGCAAGCGTTCGACGATGACCTGCTCGGAGCGGCGGTCGGCCTGAGTGACGAGGTCGACGTCGCCTTTGTAAGAGATTTCCTGGGGACGGGCGAATTCCTCGAGGAGGATCCGCCCCGCGGCGCGGGCTGTGTCAATGGCAGCTTGCAGGTAGGCAGAGGACATTCTTCTCCCGGCGTCCGGATTGTTTCGCAACGGCACCCAAACATTCTATTTTATTCCGGCGCGGTGAAGTAGCCCTTGCGGTGGCGGACTTCGTAGTTGCCCTTGACGCGGACGGTGATGGAGCGAAAAGTGGAAGCGGGGCCGCGGGGGTGGGGATAGTAGCCGAGGCGGAACTGCGTGCGGAGCTCGCGGTCAATGCGGTCGAAAATGGCATCGAGGTCCTGGACGGAATCGGGGAAGAACATCGCGCCGCCGGTGGTGTCGGTGATGGCCTCGAGGGCGTGCTCGCCGGCGGTACTGCGGCCGTTTTCGCCTTTGACAGCGCGAATGATCACACTGTAGAGGAGCGTGCCGCTGAGGAGCGCTTCCTTGCGGGCGGTATCGAAATCGGTGCGGCTGGTGGTTTCGCCGGCGTCGGTGACGAGGACGATAACACGGCGGCGGTCGGAAGGATTGCGGCCGAAGGCCCGGGCCCCGAAAAAGACGGCGTCGTAGAGGGACGTGCCCGCGCCTTCGGTGATGCGGCGGACGGCGGACTGGAGCTGGGCGACGTCATTGGAGAAGTTGGAGAGCTTGGTGACGGTCTCGTCGAACTGGTAGACGGAGAGGCGGTCGCCGGGGCGCACAACCTGGCGGATGAAATGGGCGGCGGCTTCCCGTTCGGCGGCGAGCTCCTTGAGTGTGCTGAGGCTGGCGTCGACCATAAGGATGAGGTCGAGCGGCTGCTGGGTTTCCGGTTCAAAAAAATCGATTTTCTGGGGAACGCCTTCTTCTTCGAGCGAGAAGAGCTCGCGGGAGAGATCCGGCGTGGGGCGATGGTGCGCGTCGGTGACGCTGACGAGAACGCTGACGAGGTTCACCTCGGCGCGAATGCGGGGCGCGTTCTGCTCGGCGGCGGGACGCTGGCGCTGCGCGGCCGGAGGGCGGTCCGGGCGCACCTGCCGGGCGGCGAGGGCGGTGGAGAACAAAATCGCGAGGACGAGGGCTTGTGAAACCCAGATAAAAGGGCGCGAAGAGGACATCGGCAACTAGGATGCGGCTTTCCGGCCGGGAGTTTCCGCGGGTAGAGGAGGCAACTCGCCATCGGCCCAGACGCCGCCGTCCTCGAAGAACTCCTTTTTCCAAATGGGAACGGTTTTCTTGAGCGTATCGATCGCGAAGCGGCAGGCGTCGAAGGCAGGGGCGCGGTGCGGGGCGCTGACGGCGATGAAGACGCTGGGCTCCCCGCTTTCCAGGCG
>OBEQ011652499.1_pt1 | contig 13781 bp, 15 predicted proteins | sample 1670901 | NCBI WGS metagenome assembly OBEQ01 (sample SAMEA104232315, study PRJEB22302) | groundwater metagenome | biome: forest; feature: aquifer; material: groundwater | place: USA | collected 2011-08-07 | depth 5.4 m
CATTCCCGAATGCTGTAGTCGGGAATCCAGATGAGTCTATGACTGGACCCCCGACAGAAACATTCGGGGGTGACAATTTAGGGATATGATTCATTGAACACCTACTCTTCCGTTGAAACCGTCTTTACTTTATTTAGCGCCCCGTGCATCGCGTGCCACGAGAGGCTGGCGCATTTGACTCTTGAGGGAAATTGCCAGATGCCGGAGAAGATCGCGAGTTTTCCCAAATCATTCGGATCACGGTCCGGTTTCAATTCGCCGACAACCAACTTATGAAATTGATTAAAAATTTTTTCCGCCTCCGTAAGTGTTTTTCCTTTCAGAAAACTCGTCATCATCGAGGCTGAGGCCGTTGAAATCGCGCATCCCGATCCTTCGAAGGCAATGTCTTCAATCATTTTTTGGTCGTTGACTTTCAAATACACGTTGATGTGATCGCCGCAGAGCGGATTATATCCTTCGGCAAAATGCGTCGGGTTTTCGATCTTACGAAAATTCCGCGGCTTTTTATTATGCTCGAGGATAACTTCCTGATAAAGTTCGTTGCGGCTGCTCATATTCATTGGAAGACTTCCTTCGCTCGTTTAATTGCTACAACCAATTTATCAATTTCTTCTTTAGTGTTGTAAAAAGCCAGTGACGCCCGGGCAGTCGCTGGGACGTTGAAACGCTGCATGAGGGGCATGGTACAGTGGTGGCCGGTGCGGATCGCAATACCGTCTTCATCGACAAGTGTTCCTAAATCATGCGGATGAATGTTTGGCAAAACAAAAGACAACACAGCTGCTTTCTCTTTCGCAGTTCCAATGATTCTTAAATCTGAAATGCTACGTAAAGCCTTTGTTCCATATTCGAGCAATTCCTTCTCATAGGCAAAAATATTTTGTATACCAATTTTTTCGATGTAATCAATCGCGGCTCCAAGTCCAATCACTCCGGCAATGGGTGGTGTGCCGGCCTCAAATTTGTGCGGCAAGATATTGTAGGTCGTTTTTTGAAAGGTGACGGAAGCGATCATGTCCCCGCCTCCCTGGGCAGGCGGCATTCGGTTGAGAAGCTCTGCTTTGCCATAAAGCACTCCCACTCCCGTTGGCCCAAAAAGTTTATGCGCAGAAAAAACAAGAAAATCGCAGTCCAAGTCCTGAACATCCACCTTCATGTGATTGACTGCCTGCGCACCATCGACTAAAACCGGAATCTTCAAACGATGGGCGGCTTGAATAATTTTTTTAACGGGATTGATCGTTCCCAGGGAATTCGAAACATAAACAATTGAAATAAATTTTGTTTTAGAAGTTAATATTTTTTCAAATTCTTCCCAAATAAACTCCCCATCATCGTTGATGGGAATCACTTTTAACACACATCCTTTTTCTTCGCAGAGCATCTGCCATGGAACGATGTTGGAGTGGTGTTCCATGTGGGAGATGATGATTTCATCACCGGGTTTTAAAAATGTCCGACCGTAGCTTTGGGCGACGATGTTGACGGAATCAGTTGTCCCGCGGGTAAAAATGATTTCGGCCGCTTGCCGGGCGTTGATAAAATTTTTGACCTTCAAACGGGTTTCTTCAAACTGAAGAGTTGCCTTTTCACTTAAATAATGGACTCCGCGGTGGACGTTGGAACAACCGTTTTGATAATAATCCGTAACGGCCTCAATGACGCTCGCGGGTTTAAAAGTGGTCGCGGCATTGTCCAAATAAATCAAAGGTTTTCCATGAACCTTGGTGTTTAGATTTGGAAAATCTTTTCGGATTTTATCAACGGGAAAATTCATTTCAATGCCGAAAATGTTGGGGCAAGAAGTTTGTTGAGTTTGGAGGTGATGGCATCGTTTCCAATTGTATTTAAGATATCATCCACGAATCCTCGCGCCAGGAGCTTGATCGCAGAACTTTTTGGAATCGCGCGGCTCTGCAGATAAAAAATTTCATCTTCATTGAGCTGTCCGATCGTCGCTCCGTGGGTGCATTTCACATCATTGGCAAAGATTTCAAGCTGCGGCTTCGTGTCCACGCGGCAATCCCGCCCAAGCAGCAAATTTTTGTTGAGTTGATACGAATTGGTCTGCTGAGCGTCTTTGCGCACAAAAATTTTTCCATTAAAAACCGCCCGCGAGGAATCATTCAAAATTCCTTTATACAGCTGATTGCTCGTGCAATTCGGCACGCAGTGATCGACGGAGGTATGATTGTCCACATGCTGTTTTTCATTGACGCAGTAAAGCCCGTTTAAAATAGCCCCGGCGCCTTCACCGTTTAAAGAAATATGCAGATTGTTTCGAGTCAACATTCCGCCGACGGAAAGCGAAAAGGTATGCAGCTGACTGTTTCGCTCCTGCCAACCCCTAGTTGTCTCAATATGAAACGATTGACGGCTCTCATTTTGCGCTTTGCAGTAGAGTAATTTTGAATCTTCCGCCAGCAGACAATCCGCGACGGCGTTGCTGAAATACACAATCGGCGAAAAAGCCACGTGGCTTTCTAAAATTTTGGCCTCGGCGGATTTTCCAAGGATCATAATGCTGCGCGGACACGAAATTACTTCTGTGTTCGAGGAACTCGTCACGTGAATAATATGAATCAATGGTTCTACAATGATCTTCGGATCAACCCGGACAAACGCCCCGTTTTGAAAAAGGGCATTATTTAACGAGAGAAAACTCTCCGTATCTTTTGCTTCGATTTTTTTAAAAAACGCCGCTAGATCTTTATCATTATTTCGGATTGCATCCTGCAGATGGGAAATGACCACTCCTTTGGGAAAATTTTTTAGATTCGAAAGTGTCGGGGCAAAGATTCCATTCACAAAAACAATATTGATTTCCTTTGGGGAACAATATTGGTTAAAGGCTTCCTGCTCGTTAATCTCGTGAACAGTTGAAATCTGAAAACGGTGTTCCATCAAGCGCGCGATATTGGTGTACTTCCACTCTTCCTCTTTTGTCGTTGGAATCCCCAATTCTTTAAACCGTGAAAGTCCGCTCGTTCGCAATTGGTTTAACCACAATGGAGAATTATTTTGCAGCCTTGAATTAAATTCTTCTAACCCATCGATGAATGGAACACTATTCTCAATTTTGGCGATCATATTGTTAGTTTCCTTAAGATAACCAATCATAACCTTTGTCTTCGACTTGCAGCGCCAGTTCTTTACCGGCGGAGCGGACGATTTTTCCTTTTGAGAGCACGTGGACAAAATCCGGCACGATATAATTTAAAAGTCTTTGATAATGGGTTATTAAAATAATCGCGTTGTTTTTGTTTCGGAGTTTATTGACGCCGTCGGCAACAATGCGCATCGAATCGATATCGAGGCCCGAATCCGTTTCATCCAAAACGGCGAGGCGCGGATTGAGGATCGCCATCTGCAGGATTTCGTTACGTTTCTTTTCTCCTCCGGAGAAATCCACATTGACCGGACGGTTGATAAATTTTTCCTCCATCCCCAAAAGTTTCATTTTGCCTCTCAAAAACTTGTCAAAATCCAGTGGGTCCATTTCCTCAACACCCTGGTGTTTACAGACCTCATTAAAGGCTGCCCGCAAAAACACGGCGGTGGGGACGCCCGGGATTTCAACCGGATACTGAAACGCCATAAAAATTCCCTCACGCGCTCGCTCTTCGGGTGCCAGCTCTAAAAGATTTATTTTTTTAAAATTGACTTCATAATCGATACTTCCTTTAGTCACTTCATAATCTTTGTGCCCGGCGATCACCTTCGAGAGGGTACTTTTTCCGGAACCGTTGGGCCCCATGATGGCGTGCACCTCGCCGGGGTTGACGGTTAAACTGATTCCATTGAGAATCGGGCTTCCATTTATACTGGCGTGCAGGTCTTTAATTTCTAACATATTTTTTGTTCCTTCGTTGTTATTATTCCATCATCCTGAGCGGAAGCAAAGGATCCCAGAACTTTGAGATTCTTCGGCCTATCGGCCTCAGAATGACGAAAAAAGTTGCTACGGAGTTAATCTCACCCAACACTTCCCTCTAATTTCATTTCGAGTAATCTGATCGCTTCGACGGAAAATTCAAGCGGCAGTTCTTTAAAGACTTCCTTACAAAATCCATTGATGATAAGCGATATGGCCCCTTCCATATCTAAACCACGGGACTGCAAATAAAAAATTTGCTCAGCGCTGATTTTGGAGGTGGAGGCCTCGTGTTCAAGGACAGCGGTTGAATTCTTCACCTCAATATACGGAAACGTGTTGGCGCTGCAGGTATCGCCGATCAACATCGAATCGCACTGTGAAAAATTCCGCGCGCCATCGGCGGAGGGAAGAATTTTGACCAGCCCGCGGTAATTATTATTGGAATAATCCGTTGAGATTCCTTTAGAAATAATGGTGCTTTTGGTGTTTTTACCGATATGGATCATTTTCGTTCCGGTGTCGGCCTGCATGTGATTGTTGGTTAAGGCAACCGAATAAAATTTCCCGACGGAATTGTCGCCCTGCAAAATGACGCTGGGATATTTCCAGGTGATGGCTGAGCCGGCTTCCACCTGTGTCCAGGAGATTTTTGAATTATTTCCAATACATTTTCCGCGTTTGGTGACAAAATTATAAATTCCGCCTTTGCCGTTTTTATCTCCCGAATACCAATTCTGGACGGTCGAATATTTGATTTCGGCATTGTTCAAGGTAATTAATTCAACAACCGCGGCATGCAGCTGGTTTTGATCGCGTGAAGGCGCGGTGCAGCCCTCGAGATAGCTGACATAACTGTCGTCCTCGGCAATGATGAGGGTTCGTTCAAATTGACCGGAATCAGCGGCGTTGATGCGAAAATACGTCGACAATTCGAGCGGACAACGAACACCTTTAGGGATATAACAAAACGATCCATCGCTAAAAACCGCAGAATTGAGGGTCGCGAAAAAGTTGTCGCTGTACGGGACAACGGAACCTAAATATTTTTTGACCAGATCCGGATGATTCGAGACAGCCTCCGACATCGAACAAAAAATAACTCCCTGTTTGGCCAGTTCACTTTGATGCGTTGTGCCGACCGAAACGCTGTCAAAAACCGCGTCCACAGCCACGCCGGTCAGGCGTTTCTGCTCGGTTAACGGAATTCCTAAACGTTCAAAGGTTTTCAAAAGTTCCTGATCCACTTCTTCCAGACTGTTAGGTTTGGACTTTTGTTTGGGGGCGGAATAATAAGAGATGGCCTGATAATCGATGGGGCCGTATTTGAAATTCGGCCATTTGGGCTCTTTCATGGTTTTCCAGTGACGATAGGCCTTGAGGCGCCATTCGAGCATAAAACCGGGCTCGTTTTTTCTTTCTGAAATCATGCGGACGATGTCTTCATTGAGGCCTCGGGGAAAGTCTTCCGTCTCAATCGTCGTCACAAACCCGTATTTATATTCCCGGTTGGTTAATCCTTTTTCTTGGATCGATTTGGTCATCGTTAAGTTTCCTTTTTTTATCTTTCGCAGCTTTCTTCTTAATTCCTCGAAACAACACTCTCTACAGGTTTTAATTTAATACTTCGCTCGGCAGAATGTTTGGCTCCCATTAAATCTTTAAGACTGATATGATTGAATAACTGGAACATCCGTTCGTTGAGGTTCAGCATCGGGGAAATCACGTTACACGATGCGGTAAGCTCGCAATGAGAATGCGTTTCATGAAAACAATTGGCGATTTGAATCGGGCCGGTGATGATTTCAATAAGATCGCTCAAATTCACTTTGGCCAAGTCCTTCAGTATCTGGTATCCTCCCTGCGCCCCGTGCTCTGCGTGCAGAATCCCGTGCTGCGTCATCAACTGTAAAACTCTCGATGTGGGATCAAACGGTGTGTGATAGATATCACAGATTTCTTTCGCCGAGGTCAGTTGTGTGGGAGAATTACTGCTCATGTGCTTGAGGGCAATCAGCGCGTATTCGATTTTGCGGTTTATTTTAAACATATTCTAATTTTTTAACTCAGCGGGCAACTGATTGATTTTTGCGGCGAGGATAAAATCATTTTCAGATAATCCCCCGAGGGCATGTGTCGTTAATTCCACTCTTAATTTCCGATAACCTGTCAGATGCAGATCGGGATGATGATTTTCTTCTTCGGCCACTTGCGCGATCTTGGTCATCAATTGAATGCCGGCTAAAAAATTTTTTAGAACATAATCACGCCGGATCAGCTTTCCAGATGGATCCAATTGCCAGAAATCTATTTTCTTAAGATAATCCTGCGCCTCCTGAATCGTCAAGGCCTTGCCGATTCCTTCACAGGGAACACAGTGTTTTTGAACTAAATCGATTTTTTCCGTCATATTTTTTGACCTTTCATCCCAACTCCACAACGGTGTTGGGATGAAATTCTTCTTTTAAGATGTTCTCGATGGCCTTCAACGTTCCCATGGCCGAACTCGGACACGAGCCGCACGCCCCCTGATAATTGACCTTCAAAACATTATTTTCAAAACTCACGATGTGTAAATCTCCTCCATCCGCCTGCAAAGCCGGACGAATGGTTTGATCTAAAATCGCTTCGATCTTTTCTATTTCGGGGGTTCTCGGGGCGGAAACTTTCGGAGCCGATTCCGTTGAAAAATTGGGATCATGATTTTGAATGTTATTTAAAATGATTGACTTGATCTGTTCTTCCAAAGCATCCCAGTCGCTTTCTCCATCTTGCGTGACGGTGATATAATTATCGAAGAAATAAACCTCGGCCACGTGCGGGATATTGAAGAGCAAACGCGCCAGAGGATTGGTGTGACATTCCTCGGCATTTTTATAAGTCGCCTTCCCTTCTGTTTTAACGGGAATATTCAGGACAAACTTTAAGGCATTGGGATTCGGGGTGCTTTGGATTTGTAATTGGATTTCCATCGTGAGACCTCCTTGAAAGATCATTTTTTCCGTCTAGACAAATACAATTGTAATTAAAATGACTGTTGTGTCAAGAAATACTTCAAAAAAGAACTTATTTGAGCACATAATTTTTGACAACGAATTCCGAAAACGCAAATGCGCAGGTAAAGGCGGGAGAAACGGCATTTAAAACATGAACACTGTTAGAATCGGCTTCCACAATAAAGTCTTGTACCAAACTAAGAGATTTCTTATCCAAGAGCTGGGCCCGGATGCCGGGCTTGGTGAATTCTGTGAATCCTTCCGGATCAATTTTCTGAACCATCTTTTGGGCCAGGCTAACGAAATATTTTTTGTTATATTTTTTGATCTCCTCCAAGGCCAAAGCGCGAAAGCCGAATGAGTTGAGGCCAAAAAGTTTTGATTCATAAAATAAAATAGAACAAAATTCTTGCAGATCAAAATTCGAAGATCGATCGTAATTTTCCCGCCAGAATGCCGGGGTGGCGGTGGGGCCGATTTTGATTTCTCCGGTGACCGTTTTGGTGAAGTGTACTCCGAGAAATGGATTTTTGAGATTCGGCACCGGATAAATGTTGGTGCGGATGTCGGTTTTATTTTTTGTGTATTTCAGGTACAACCCTTTGAAGGGGATCATTGTGTACCGTCGGCCAAAACTAAAATTATGGGCGATTTTGTCCGCATAAAGACCACTGCAGTTGATGATCTTTGTGGCTTCGAAATCTCCGTTGGTTGTTTGAACTACATTCTTTCTTGTCTGCAAATATTTTGTCTTAAAACAAAAGTCCACGTCTAAATTACGCAGGTCTTCTTTGATGGCTTGGCACACCTCGTTTGGATCAACGCTGGCGGTCTGCGGCGAGTAAAGTGCTTTTTTATAAGTACGGACATTAGGTTCAATCTCTAAAGCGCGACTCTCTTCGATGATTTCCACTTCAGAACCGTTCTTTTTGCCGCGCTTTTCCAATTCATAAAGTTGATTCAATTCATATTCGTTTTGGGCCACGACTAATTTTCCGCATTCATTCATCGGAATATTTTTTGACCGGCAATAATTCTTCATGGCCCTGTTGCCGGCGATGGTAAATTTTGCCTTCAAACTGTCTGCCGTGTAATAAAATCCCGCGTGCAGCACCCCGCTATTGCGTCCCGAGGCATGACGCGCCACGTCTTCTTCTTTATCAATCAGCAAGATGCTACAATTGGTCACCCGCTTTAAGGTGTGAGCAATTGTCAGCCCCATAATGCCGGAGCCGATGATGAGAAAATCATATTTGGTTTTCATGAGAAGTATTTTAGGTGGAAATACTTTTTTTTCAAGGGTTGACTTTGAAATTTTCGTCAAGTAGAATGACTTTAGTTATTTCTTGAAAAAACTTTTTATTTGGGAGGCTTTAATGATAAATCCAACCATTGCTCAAAAAAATCCCTATGTTCGAAAAGTCGCCCCGGGCAAATATTCCTGGTGCGCGTGTGGGAATTCGCATGATCAGCCGTTTTGCGATGGCTCTCATTTCGGAACACAGTTTAGACCGATTGTCGTTGAAATCACAGAAAACAAAACTATTGCCTGGTGTGGCTGCAAACACAGTAAAAACAAACCATTCTGCGATGGAAGCCACAAAAATTTTTCAGTGTAAGAAAAATGCCATCATTCTGAGGAGCGTTTTCCAGCGACGAAGAATCTACGCCTAAGATTATCTTAGATCCTTCGTCACCAAAAGCGTTCCTCAGGATGACAGGATGGCGATTATAAAAAACTAGGAGGCCAAATGGATTTAAATTTAAAACAGCAGATTGAAAACGACATTCAGAAAAATAAAATCATGATCTACATGAAGGGCACGCCGGATTCACCGTTGTGCGGCTTTTCGGCGCAGGTCGTGAACATTCTCAAATCTTACAATCTTCCCCTCGGAGCCAAAAACATTCTGGATGAACCTGCTTTGCGTCAAGGTATCAAGGACTTCACCGACTGGCCCACGATCCCTCAGGTTTTTATTAATGGAGAATTTATCGGCGGGTGCGATATCATCAGTGAAATGCATCAAAACGGGGAGTTGAAGAAATTACTCCTTCATTGATTTATACGGATAAATCCCCGATGAATGGCCGTCGTTCCAGGTGATGCCAACGGCATAATTGCCTAGAGGAACGATTTCTTTGGGTTGGATGTCTGGTTTAATATTTTCAGCCCGCAAGATCTGCTCACCGGTTAATTCATTGACGCACAACGCGCAGCGGCAACTTAAGCGAAGATCGCGGTTTGAAACAATTATTTCTTTCCCATCCGGCCACTGAAGCCGAGTCTCTTTTTCATTAAAGTTGATTTGTGGAATTTCTTTTTTTGTCATGCTGCTTTTTCCCAAAGCCCGGATCACAGCGTCAACGGCTTTTTTCAGAAAATCATTTTGAATCGGCTTCTCGAGTTTACCACTTAATTCTTTCAACAAAGGTAATTCCGCTAGAATAGGCAGTCCGAAGCGTTCTTCCAAAAGCTTTCCGCCTTCTCCGAAAATGTAGTGTTTCTTTTGGCATCCATCACAAAGGAAGTATGACATATTTTCAATAATCCCGAGCATCGGCACGTCGACTTTCTCAAACATCAAAATCCCCCGCGAAACATCGACCAAGGAAAGACTTTGACGGGTAGTGACAATGACCGCGCCGCTGAGGCGCAGCGACTGAGTGATCGTCAGTTGAACATCACCGGTCCCCGGCGGCATATCAATAAAAAGATAATCAAGTTCTCCCCACGCCGTTGTGTGTAACAACTGCTGAATGTATCTTGAAACAATCGGCCCACGCAAAACCGCCGGACTGTCGCCTAGTAAAAAACCAAATGACATGATCTTCAAATGATTTCGTTCAATAGGAATGATTTGCTGTTTTTCATTGGTATGAATGGAAACGTTATGGAGATTAAATAAGGTCGGAATGGATGGGCCGTAGATATCAGCATCGATCAAACCCACCTTAAAGCCGCGGTCGGCCAATTCCAGCGCAAGACACCCAGCGATCGTTGATTTTCCTACTCCTCCTTTACACGAGGAAACCGCGATAATGGATTTCACCTGACTCAAAGTGCTCGGAGTGTTCGGCATTGACGGTTTGGGTTTCACCTGAGAAGTCATATTTACTGAAACGCATTCGACACCTCCCAAACCTTTAACAGATTCTTCAGCTTTGCGCTGAAATTCTGCTTTAATCGGACAAGCCGGCGTGGTCAGTTCGATGTCGAAAGAAACATTTTTACCGTGGATCTTAATATTCTTGACGAATCCAAGCGATACAATGTCACGGTTAAAGTCCGGGTCGATGATTTTACTGAGAACGGCGAGAATGTTTTGTTGGGAGAGCATGGGACTTTATATCAGTATTCGTTCGATTTCGGCGTCGGTGATTTTTCGTGACTGGATTTGAGAGATTTGATTTGTATCGCGGGTAAGCCAATATTCAACGGCTACTGAATCAGAATCTTTATATCTAGAAAATTTTTGTATCAGACCGGCGCACATTTGTAAAATTTCATCCGATGGAGAAATTCCTTTCAAAACTAGGGTCGGCCCACGCTTATCCGGCAGTTCAAAAATAAAATCTTCGGGGTGGGCAAAGGCCTTTAGAGATGTGTTTTCTTCTTCATCCCGCCCGAGAACCGCTTTAAAATCTTTCGAGATCCGAAAATGCCGTCCCCATTTCAGCGCGATCGTTTCACGGAAATTCCGATAACCATATTGAAAAGAATCTTTCATTCGCTGGGCAAAATTTTTATCCGTCAAAAGACATCCCCCCGCGGGTGGCAGGTAATCAGAGATTCCAAATTCTTTCGCCAGGGCAATCTGTTCAGTTCTGGAACGCCCAGAGAGATTTAAAAGTTTTTCGCGGTCGATCGTCCCTTCTTGCTCGGGAATTGTGGGTTCAAGAAGTTTCGCGCAAAGCGGGCGAAGTAGACGTCCTTCTAAATGACTTTCTTTCTCGATTGTGACCATGCTACGGCGCATCTGCGACATCGGCCGCTGGCCTAAGACTTCTCCGGTAAAAACAAAATCAGCGCCGATTGAAACCATGTATTTCTGCGCCCGCGAAAACATGTGAACCCGGCAATCAACGCAAGGGTTCAAGGCGCTTCCATAACCGTGTTTCGGTTTTTTAATCACCTCTAAGTAGCGCTCATCGAGCTGTAAGGCCACAAACTTAATCCCAAGTTTCTCGGCGGTCTCCATCGCTTTGATTTTGTTGCAGCATCCCCAGGGCTGAGAGAAATACACGGCATGTATTTCAAAGCCTAACGCATGAATAATCCTGGCGGCCAAGGTGCTGTCGAGCCCGCCGGATAAAAGCCCAACCGCCTTGCGCGCTGTGAGATTGGATGGGTGACTTGAGTTAATTTTTAGCATAGAAAAAATTATTGGTTCAATGAAAGCTTCAAAGACGGCGATACTACTGATTTCTGCAAAAGCAATGAAACACTTTGGTAGTCAGTATCTTGACCTACGCTCTCTAAAAAATGGTGTTCTATTAGTTGTCTGTAGGTCAATATATATGAAATCCCAGGAAAATTCAAGGCGATTGTTCCTAACCCGATAACCCAGGATAACCCAAAAATACCCTTGCGCATCTTTTAATCTTTTGTTATCCTATACACCGTTTATTTGTTAACACCGTCGAAACTCGAATAAATTTTCTAAATTAATCCCTTAATCTACCCTATGAAAAAACCAACCGAAAAAAAGCCAATGACCGGCGCTGAGGCGCTCATTCGTTGTTTGGAAAACCACGGTGTCGAATACGTTTTTGGTTTATCCGGCGGGGCGGCCATTCCTATTTTTGACGCGCTGGTGGGTTCCAAGATTAAACTTATTCTCGTTCGCCACGAACAAGGCGCAACCCACATGGCCGACGGTTATGCACGGGCGACAGGCCGGCCTGGTGTGGTGCTTGTGACCAGCGGGCCCGGCGCGACGAATACCGTGACCGGCATTATGACCGCGCACATGGATTCGGTTCCGATGATTGTTTTAACCGGCCAGACCATCACCTCGATGCTGGGCAAAGATGCCTTTCAGGAAGCGGATATCAACGGCATCACTCTGCCTATTGTCAAACACAGCTACCTCGTCAACAAAACCAATGACATCCCTCGTGTCGTTAAGGAAGCTTTTTATATCACCAACTCCGGACGACCGGGACCGGTTCTTTTGGATCTGCCCAAAGACATCACCTCCGCTCCCTTCACGGGCGAAACTTTAGATCCCCAAATGGATCTTCCGGGTTATAAAGTTGATGGATCAACAAACAAGGCCGACATTATTAAAATGGCCAAGATGTTTAAAGGCTCCCAAAAGCCTCTCCTTTTGATCGGTCACGGGGCAGTGATTTCTCGAGCAGGAAAAGCCGTTGTGCAGTTAGCGGAAAAATTGAAAGCACCGGTCACCAATACTCTTTTAGGAAAAGGCGCTTTCCCCGAAACGCACCAGCTTTCTTTGGGAATGCTAGGGATGCATGGCACCGCCTATGCCAACAAGGCCTTGACGATGTGCGATCTAATTCTTTCGGTTGGTTCGCGCTGGGATGACCGGATCAATGGGAATAATAATGAATTTTGTTTGGGCGCTAAAAAACTTCACATCGATATCGATCCGGCGGAGATTGGAAAGATTGTGAAACCCGATGCCTCCTGTGTCGGAGATGCCCGTCTTATTGTGGAAGAACTCCTCAAACACGTCGAGCCGCTCGAAACCGAAGAATGGCTCAAGGAACTTGAGTATTTAAAAAAACAATACCCTTTAAAATACAGCAATGAAAAAGGTTTAACCGCTCAATTGGTGATTGATGAATTGTTCAAAGTCACCAAAGGCAAAGCCATTGTCACAACCGACGTGGGACAGCACCAGATGTGGGCCGCGCAATTTTATTTGAGCGACTACTGTGACAAATGGATCACCTCCGGCGGGGCTGGAACCATGGGCTTTGGATTCCCGGCGGCGATCGGCGCGCAATTTGGATGTCCGAATGATCTGGTGGTGGCAATCGTCGGCGACGGCGGATTTCAGATGACGTTGTATGAACTTTCGACTGTCTTCATTCACAAACTTCCGCTCAAAGTCTTGATCATCGACAACAAATATTTGGGAATGGTGCGCCAGTGGCAGGAATTATTTTTTGACAATCGCCTCTCCGGTGTGGATCTTGAGGGGAACCCGGATTTTGTGAAATTGGCTGAGGCTTACAGCATTAAAGGAATTCATATCGGCAAGCCCGAGGAAGTTCATGAAAAATTAATGGAGGCCATGAATTTCAAAGGACCGTGTGTTATTCATGCCGAAGTTATTAAGGAAGATAATGTGTTTCCGATGGTGCCGGCGGGAAAATCGGCGTATCATATGATTATCGAACCGCCGAAGACTAAACTGGAAAAACCGACGGGCAGCACTTGATTGAATAACCAATGACCAAACAACAAACAATTTCCAATATCAAAATTCCAAATGACCAAAACAGTAACCGACCCAAAATCTGAAAAACCTAAAGACATCCACACGATCAGCGTGTTGGTGGCCAACAAACCCGGGGTACTTGTGCGCGTGGCGCTGGTTTTTGCCAGGCGGGGTTATAATATCGATTCCTTGGTTGTTTCTCCCTCGGTTGATCCCCGCTTTTCCCGCATGACGATCACGGCCCAAGGAGATCCGGCCACACTCGATCAGATCATCAAGCAGGCATCGAAGTTGATTGATGTGATTCATGCCAGTGAACACAAACACGAAGGTTCCGTCGAAAAAGAATTGGCGCTTTTGAAAATTAAATGCAAGCCGGCGCAAAAATCAGCCATCACCAAACTCTTAAAGCGTTTTTATGCTCACGTGCTCGAGGTGACGGATGAAACGTTAATCATTGAACAAACCGGGACAACCGATGAACTAGATGAA
>OBEQ010059137.1_pt1 | contig 13780 bp, 11 predicted proteins | sample 1670901 | NCBI WGS metagenome assembly OBEQ01 (sample SAMEA104232315, study PRJEB22302) | groundwater metagenome | biome: forest; feature: aquifer; material: groundwater | place: USA | collected 2011-08-07 | depth 5.4 m
AAAGCCAATCAGGTATATCAAGCGCCCGCTGGCGGCGATTGCCAGCGTGGGGTAAACAATTTTATTAGGCAGTAGCATCCACCTGGCGTCATAAACAAGCAAGGCCATGAGCCCTACAGAGCTGGCCAGCCAAGTTATAAAAAGCAGCTAGTCGCCCGTGGATTAGACTCCACCAGGCCAAAAATGGTAAGAGCCGGCAAAAATCAGCGCCGTCGCTACCTCAACAGCGGGATATTGCCACGAAATAGGTTTGTGGCAGTAGCGGCAGCGGCCTTTTAGAACTAGCCAGCTAAACAGCGGCACTAGGTCTTTGGCTGCTAGCTGGTGCCCACAACGTGGACATTGGCTGCGCCCGCGGACCCAATCTTTCTTTTTATGAATTCGCCAAGTCAGGGCGTTTACAAAGCTGCCAAAGGCTAGCCCCAGCCACGCCAGGATTATTAAAGCAACGATCATTCCCTCTTATGTTAACATTAGTAGTCAAAATCTAGCACTTTTTAAAAGTGCACAAATTTGCCACCTTGGACCGCCAAGGTGGCGCCAAGCTCTGGGCCGAGTCTCCTTTAGAAACAGCGAGGGACCGCTTGTCGTTGTTTCGCCGCGCTAGCGAGCGTTTAACAAATTCAATCTTGGTTTCCGAAAGTCCCGGTGGTTTTGCTACTTTGGCCACCCAAAGTAGATATATTTGGTTCTTTTCAAAAAAAGAACAGCAAAAAGAGCGGGGTAACCCGCTCTTTTGTTTTCTTTTTTGGCTATTTTAGCCGTTGTCTATACAGTACAAAGTCTTATCTCGATCTAGGCCAATTATTTGAGCGTAGGTACGTACACTTGCAGGCGAGAGACCGGTTGAATTGCCTGATGATACAACGTTTTCACCGCTACACTTAGCCCCGAAGAATATATAAAACTGACCATGAGTTATACCGCTTATCTGAGTAGTTACTCCTGGGCAAGGACTTCCGTCGGGACTAGGGGGGCCAACGCCGCAGGCTATGGGTTGACCATTCGAGGGACCAGTTCCAAGCACTATAGGAGAACTCAAAGTTGGGTCACAAGTATTTACTTTGCCATCACTGGGGTTGCATGTAGTAGGCGGTCCAGAACCAATTCCTATATAACGATTAACAAAATCAGTTATACATCCAACAGTAGAGCAACCGTTTTTAAATGGGTATATGCCCTGATTATTGCCAGCGTATGTCTCCATCTCGGCCTTGACGCGGTTAGCAATATTCTGACGAGTTTGGTCGCGTTGGTTACGCTGCAGCTGCGGTACGGCAATAAATACAATCACCATGATCAAACCGGCTATGGCCAGTACGATCATAACCTCGATGATGGTAAACCCAGCACTTAGTGCCGAGTCTTTCTTCTTCGAAGAAGAATTATTCCAGCGGCGCGCGGATAATCTCGGCACTAAGTGCTGGGTAAAACCCGAGGTCTTTCTTTTAGTTAACAGGTCTTTCATGTAGCAAATGCCCCCTTTGCTTTTTTGGCTTTGCGCTTATCTTGTATGACTCAATATTAGGCGTTGTCTAATAAAAAAGCAATAGCTTTTTCCACCGTTGTCCAGCGGTGTTATTTAATACCATTAACTCCTATGTGTCCTACTAGGCCATAAATTGGCAGAAGCACCGCTGCCACAATAATAAAGGCCATAACACCCATAATTATCATCAAAACCGGCTCTACAAGCGTCGAGATGGCTTTGACTTGCTGATCTACTTCTTTCTCGTAATAGTCGGCGCTTTTGCCCAGCATGGTTTCCAAAGCGCCGGATTGCTCGCCGATATGGATCATATTTGGTACTAGGTCTGGAAAGTTAGGATCGCCTTGTAGACTATCGGATAGAGCCTTGCCGCCTTTGACTTTTTCGGCGGCTCTGCTGATAGATTCTGATACGTGCACGTTATTGACGGCTTCGGAAGTAATACTGAGCATTTGTAGCAATGGCACGCCACTGCCAACCAAGGTGGCGCCGGTTCTGGAAAAACGGGCCATATAAAGTTTTGTAAACAGTTGCCCAAAAGGCCAAGTATGCATTTTTAGGCTATCAACCACACTCTTACCTGGTCCAGTACGGGCCCAACGTGTAGTTAGGAAAACAATCACCCCAATGATGAGCAAAATGAAGAACCAATAATGCGTCACGGTATGCGAAATTCGCAGCAGCACTCGAGTAATCAGCGGTAATTTGATGCCCGGTAAACCATTGTAGAGATTTTGGACTTGGGGCAGCACTACGGTAATCATAAAGGTCATTACCGCGGCCATTACTATCAAGACTACAACCGGATAGATCAATGCCCCCCGGACTTTAGAAATAATCTCGGCGTCTTTTTCTTGCTGATTAGCCAGTCTCTCTAAAGATGCGTCCAGCGTTCCGGAGGTTTCGCCAGCGGCCACCAGACTAATGTAGACATTATCAAAAACCTTAGGATGTTTGGCCAAGGCCGCCGAAAAGGACGAACCGGCTTCGATGTCCGTAATTATTTTGGTAACAACCGTTTTTAAGGCCGCGTTATTAGTCTGATCGCTGACGGTCTGCAAGCTTTGAACTATAGGCAAGCCAGCATTAATAAGAGTAGAAAGCTGCCGAGAAAAAATAACTTTATCTTTAGTACGGACGCGTTTCAGAATCTTATCTAAAGGTGAGGTTTTTTGGGCGGTTTTAAGAGTGATTTCTATGGGCGCCATGCCGTGTTCACGCAGTAATTTAGCAGCCGCCTGTTCGTTTTCGGCTTGGATCTCGGCCTTAATTTTTTTACCTGTAGCTGATTCTAGGGCTAGGTAAGTATAGTTAAGCATCAGGCATAACCCCCTGATGTATTTACCATTTTCCATTGGCCGCCAGCCAAATTATTGACCATTAGCCATTTGTCAAATGATAAATGAGAATTAATTGGTAAATGGGAATTGGTAAATGGGAATTGGAGTGACTTTGTCATGACTTATCCTCTCATGAAGCGATCAAGCTCTTCCAGATCCACGGCGTAGTTGCGGGCTTCTTCGTAACTTATGACGCCGCCGTGAATCAAATTGACTAATGTCCTGTCCATGCTCTGCATGCCGTGATCGGCGCCAGTCTGGATGACCGCCTCAAGTTGGTAGTTCTTACCCTCTCGTATAATATTGCGAACAGCCGGTGTAGCTACCAGGATCTCGGCGGCCACAACCCGGCCGCCAGCCAGGGCTGGAATCAGGCGTTGCGAGCAAATAGCCTGGAGCATGTTGCCTAGTTGAGCCCTAATTTGGGGTTGCTGGTGAGGCGGGAAGACATCGACCATGCGGTCGATGCTCTGAGCCGCACTGTTGGTGTGCAGCGTGGCAAACACCAGGTGGCCCGTCTCAGCAATAGTAATAGCCGCGGCAATAGTTTCCAGGTCGCGCATCTCGCCGATTAGCACTACATCCGGGTCTTCGCGTAAAGAAGAACGCAGGGCCGTAGAAAAACTGAATGTATCGTAGTGCACTTCGCGCTGTACAATAACCGAGCGCTTAGATTGGTGGGTGTACTCAATGGGGTCTTCTACGGTAATAATGTGCACGGCTTTTTCAGTATTAATCTTATTAATTAGAGCGGCTAGCGTAGTAGACTTACCTGATCCGGTTGGACCGGTTACCAGCACCAGCCCGCGTGGATATTCAGTAAACTTGTTTAGAGTCGCTGGTAGACCTAGCTGCTCAACAGTTCTTATTTCGGTTGGGATCAACCTCAGGGCGGCGGCTAAATTTCCCCGTTCGTGAAAAGCGTTAACTCTAAAACGGCCTAGATCGCCAAAAGCAAAACTAAAATCAAATTCCTTGTCGCGCAACAGAATCTTTTTTTGATCCTCGTCCAAAAGAGTAAATATCAGGCCCTCGAGAGCTTCTTCATTAAGCGGATTGGCTCCATGGATGGCCGTTAGGCTTCCGTCGATGCGTAACATTGGCGCCAAGCCAACTTGCAAGTGAAGGTCTGAGGCACTGCGCTTGACAACTTCTTCTAGCAGGAGCTCGATTTTTGGTTGTTGCTGCACTTTATCTAAAGCCACCCTTTCTTTACTCTTTTTTAAGCCTCGGTCGAGGCCACCCGATTAACTTCCATCAACGTAGTTACTCCGGCAAGAGCCTTAAGATATCCGTCTTGCCTCATGGTGATCATACCTTGGGACTGGGCCATTTTTTGAATCATCGAGCTGGTTGAGTGTTTCAATATTAGATCTTGGATCTGCTCGGTTACTTCGAAAACCTCATACAGGCCCATGCGTCCTTGATACCCAGTCGGGTTGTCCTGGGTGATTTTACCCTTGACTAAAGTATAAGCGGTATCACCCGCCAGCGGCAAGCTTTTGTATCCCAGGTCTTTGGTTACTTTGTCTAGCTCATCCTTGGTTTTAGGCAGAATTTCGCCCAGTGCCGAATGGATGGCTTCTGTTTCAGCTTTATTGGACTCATTTTTTTCACCGCCCGGTATCGCCCGTCTGACTAAACGCTGACCAATAACAGTATGTACCGTGCTAGCAATTAAGAAGGGTTCCACGCCCATATCTAAAAGCCGCGGTAAAATTCCGGCGGCGCTGTTGGTGTGCAGCGTACTAAATACCAAGTGGCCCGTCAAAGCGGCCTGCACGGCCAAATTGGCTGTTTCCTTGTCACGAATTTCGCCAACCATAACCACGTCGGGGTCTTGACGCAAAATAGAGCGCAAACCGGTAGCAAAGGTTAACCCCACATCGGGGTTGACTTGAATTTGGTTGACTCCATCAATCTTGTACTCCACGGGGTCTTCAAGCGTAACTATATTAATGCTATCTTTTTTAATTTCCTGGATCATAGCGTACATGCTGGTCGATTTACCCGAACCAGTCGGCCCGGAAGTTAGAATCATACCGTAAGGTTGTTCTAGCCCCTTTCGAATGGCCCTAAGCGCCCGGCCGGTGTAGCCCATATCTTCTAGCTTTAAGCTGGTGCCGGTCTTGTCCAAAAGACGCATCACTACTTGCTCGCCCCACACTGTCGGACTTATAGCAATTCTGAGGTCAATGTCGCGGTCATCGACATTAATAGTAAAGCTGCCGTCCTGGGGTACACGGTGTTCATCAATCTTCAAATTGGATAAAATTTTTATTCGACTTACCAGCGGCGGCTCGGCGCTTTTGGGCAGCTTCATAACTTCCTGTAAAACGCCGTCAATCCGGCAGCGAATTTTAAGCTCGTGTTCTAGCGGCTCAATGTGAATATCGCTGGCCCGATTTTTGCCGGCGTAGTCCATTATGGCCGCTAAGGCTTTGCTAATTGGTGAGTCTTGGGCAATTGTCCGGATGTTAGAAGCAACCACGGATTTTATGGATTCGCCGCTAGAATCTACTTCTATTTCTGGGACTTCTTTAGAGAGTATCGAAGTTACACCGCGCTCCAGGGCCCGCGAATACTGGCCCATTACCCTACGGATACCTGATTCGCTAGCGGCATAAACCTTTAAGGGTTTACCTATCTTGTTGCTTAAAAAGTCAACAGCCTGTAGGTTATCAGCGTCCAGCATGGCTACCACTAAACGATTTTGCATTTTGCCAAGTGGTACAGCCATGTAGTGCTCAGCGATATCCACCGGCAAAAAGTCCAGCGTTTTAGGGTCGATTCGGGCATGGGACAGATTGACGTAAGGCACCTTACTAACTTCAGCTAAAGCCTTGGTCAGCTGCTCATCGTTCACATGCCCTTCATTCACCAACAAACTCAAGATCGGCTCAGAGTTTTTTTGGGCTTTTTGTTTGATCTTCTCTAGCTCGTCTTTACCGATAACCCCGTCTTTTACTAACGTGTCTTCGACGTTCTGCTGAGTGGTAGGCGATAAGACATTCATCGTGCGCCGATTATTTCCCTTTAAGGAGTAGGGTTAAATGGTGCAGTGTTTTGGCTAGTACCAATCTTAATCAGCTGAGTAGGATCAAGCGCCTTAGCATTAAAGAAAGCTTGATAAGTAGGGTCGCTCTGTGCCTGGGGAAAGTTACCGTTTATAGGCTGCACTACAGGCACTTTTTCTTGGTGGTGCTTAGAAGAATTAAATATGGCGCCGGCCACCAACGATGAAATAATAGCCGCAATAACTATGATTCCACCTATAAGTAGATAGTCTTTTTGTCGCATTATTTTAGTACCTTCTGCCCTATTGTTAAACTTACACCCGGCTGATAGTAGGTATTAGCTTGTAGGGTTATGGTCATAGCTGAGGAGCTACCGGCCAGCGTTAAGTTAGTAATATCGACCGGGCGGATTGATCTTTCAAAATCTTTGATTAAATTCTGGCTAGTGGCATAGTCTGTTAAGACAACTCCTGAGAATGCTATGACTATAGCCTGGGATTTCCCATCGCTACTACTCGTAGATGTAGTAGTTGACCCTTGGTCGGTACCGCCTATAGACTGTATGGCTACATGGTCGTTAGTCATTATTCTCTCTAGGCTAGAGGTCAAGGCCGGAAAGTCATATTGGCTAGGCAGCGCGTCCAGCACAATCCGGGCGTTATCACCGTCAGATGGACCGTTGCCAGGATTACTACCACCCTGCCCACCAATAATGTTGGGGTTGCCCGATTCGAAGACATCGTACTGAGATTTTAGGGTATTAGCCGCATTGACGTTGTCCTTGAGCTGTTTGACGGCTTTACTTTTTTCGGCCAACACTTTGCGCTGGTAAGCAGATTGGCTCACTAGAGCCTTGGCGCTAATCAAAGAAAAGATGGTGATAATTGAAGCTATAGCCGCCACCAGCATAATAAAGTTATTGGTCTTGCCTATCTCGATGTGTTTAACAGATATTTTCATTACTGCCCTCCCCCCGGAGGTGGTGTGCCGGTTTGCCCATTGAATAAGGCGTTGTTGGGATCGTCTAAGACTGAGCGTGTAGTAGACAGGCCAGCCGGCACAATAAGCTCCACGCTTGATGAGTTAGAGAACAAAGCTGGGTCGAACTGAATACTCAGTCCATAGCTGGCACCTTTTTGAGTTAAGCTAAAAGAACTCTCTACGACCGAAGGAAAGGCGCTTTTCTTAGTATCCTGACCGTTTAGCTTATAGGTCGTGAACTTCAGGGTATCAATAAATGTGTTAACAGTTTTCAGCGAATCTGTTGTTCCCCCTATTGTCATGGTATTAGCAGTTAAATCTACACTTACTTGGCCCATGAAAACATTTGTAGGGGTAACCTGCGGCAAGTAGGTATAAAGGCGTGAGGTTATATGTTTGCTCTGGTGCAAACTGCTTAGTGACTGCAGCTGATTCTGAATAGTTAGAATCTTGTCTAAATTGGGGATGGCTTTAAGTTGTTGACTATATTTAGCAATATCTTTATTACTATCGGAAATTTGTTTCTTATTAACCACATAAACCGTTGTCATCATAAAGAAGAGAGCAAATAACGAGACGGCTGATACCAAAGCAGCTATAGCTAAGGCTGTTTTTTTGGTGCGTCGGGCTTTAAGGTATTCCTGCTTAACGTCAGGTAAAAGATTGAACTGCAACTTCATCCTGTTAGACTCCAAAAGACAACCAGCGTCTTATTTACACGACGAAGCAAGCACCGAAGTTCAAGCGTTAACCAAGATTCGGAAATTAAGTGGAGTCTAACGGGATTCATAGCGTTCTTTCCGCATGTCCCGCGGCCACGGCAAAGTGGCTAGAGGCCGCCAGTAATTCGTTTTGCTTACTAGATGGGAATGACACGTTGCGCCAGGCATTGCCAATTTCTACACTAATGCCAAAGTGATTAGCGATGTACAGTGGGAATTCAGGCAAAGACGATGCCCCACCAGTCACTATAATTCGCTCTACCTTGCTGGTGGGGTAGCGCTCTTGGAAAAACTTGATCGATTTCTCGATTTCGCTCACCAGCACATCAACCGTGCCAATAATGGCATTGTAGATTTGGCCTTCTAGCTTATCTTTACCTAGCCCAAACTTAAATACAAACTGCTCGGCCTGTTTAGGGTCTACGCTTAGGTTCTGAACAGCCGATCGGATGATAGCTTCCGAGCCCGTCGGGATAGCCCGCGATAAGCGCGGTGCTCCGTTCATGGCAATAACTAAATCGGTGGCTTTGCTACCGACATCCAAAATCAGTTGAGGCGTTACTACGTCTACCGGTATTACCGCTCGACTCAGAGCCATGCTATCAGGCTCAAAAGCAATAACATTTAGTCCAACGCTTTCGAGCATATCCAGCCGTCCCTCAACAAACTCTTTTGTTGTGCTCGATAGTAAAACTTCATCTTTTTTAGGGTCGTTAGGTGAAGGACCAGTAACCGCCCAGTCAATTTTAGATTGGTCTGGGGGCGTCGGAATTAATGAGTCAGCTTGGTAACGAATAGCTTTAGCTAGCTCACTTGGTGACATTCGGTCTAGATCAACCACTGTGGTAAACACCCGGTGTGAGGGTAAATTAACAGCTACGTTTTTGCTAGAGATGTCTATCTGGTGCAAAAACTCCTTGATATTTTGGGCCAGTCTTTGTTGATCGATCTTAGAATCGCTGGCCGTTAAGTTGTTAACTACCGGTACTTGTCCGTAGCGCTCCCGAGCCTTAATTGCCCCACCACCTCTGAGTTGTACCGCTCGGATAGCTGTTGAACCTAGGTCTAGTCCAAAAAAGTCCGATACCCCACTCAGTATATTCATCCCGTTAGAACTCACTTAACTTCCGTAGTTTGGTTAACGTTGGACAACCAGCGCTTGTTTCAAGCGTCGTACTAACTCTGTTGGCTTTCTGAGTTCTAACGGGATTCATTCCATGTTTATCCTTCGCCCAAATAGAATTCATCTTGTATGTCTTTACCTTGGTTCCGATTATAGCACAAGCTTTTTTGATTTTACCAAGTTTTTACTCCTTAGAACACTGGCGGCAGACTAAAGATACCTTGTACCGGAGCGGAGACCATCAGGTTTGAGAGTCTTAGGTTGGCCTTACCAATGGCTATCGAAGGAGTGAAGTTTATGATTTCGGCAATGTTACAGGTAGGAGGGGGGCATCCTGGTGGCGGAAGTTCATTGCCGGCAGCTTGCCAAAGAGTACCGTTAGAACGCAAAGGGTAGAAGTGTTTAGCAATCACCCCACCGTTGATGGTTAACTGCTTCTGGCAAAGCTCGCTAGTTTGCTTGTTGTTGGCCGGCAAACCACCTGGGCCATTCGGTGAACACGTAGAGAATATGCCGTCACCACCAGCCCCGGGTTGGGCAATATAAAGTCCGTCAATCCTATCAACCCCGGGAGCAACATTTATATTGCCCGAGGCCACCACTGTTAAGTACGGCATGGTATTGGTACCAAAATTAGATTGCGTTGGATCGGTGTAGAAATTCCAGGGACCGTAAGTAATATTTTGGTCAATGTAAACGCTGCCTTTGACAAATATAGTGTAGCTCTTGGTGACACCTAGGCTTCTGGTAGCGTGAATGGTGAGAGTGCCATCATAGAAGTACTGTCCAGGTATAGTATTGCAATCTCCTCCAAGCAGTAGGCTATCTGGGTCTACTGTAGCATTGGAAGAGCACCATCTGGGATTGGAGGTCTTGGCGCCCAGGTCAAAGAAATTGGGCGCACAGTGGGCGTCGGAAAAAGTATTGCCGCCACCCAGCAGGCCACCTAGCTGATTAGAGTTAGCGAAGTCTAGCGCACTGTAATTTTTAGTTGAATCGGTACTTGGATTATGGGAATCACTATAAAACCCATAGGCCAGTGGATCTGGGGTATCGCCGCCTTGTATAAGACCTAGAGCTAAGGCGCCATACTCTACGGATGAACCCTTCGGGGAAGACGCAGGTGTCGAAAATGGCGGGAAACTAGATGGGTAGCCAGTACCGGGATAGGAGTAGGTCCTTATCCCACCGTAGTACTTGGCAGTGTCGCCCTCCCTACTGCTTGGACCAATAAAGCTAGTAGGATCCGTAGCGCTTGGGCACGTCCCGTTTTTGTCAGCAAAGCCGCCGCCGGTACTTACATCTCCTTGGTAAACTTTTATGTAGGGTCTGGTATAGGGGGTGTAGTCGGTGCTTTGGCAAGGCAACGCCTGCGTTTGCCCATATACCAAGGAGTTATCTATGTTACTGGCTAAAGTTGTACCCTGAAAAAGTAGATGAGCTTTAAGGTAGCCGCTAAACCATACTCTTACATTAGAGTCAACTGTAAAGTTAGTTTCAAGACCAGCATCCCAAGGTGGTCCAGCTCTCGCCGGGAAAGGTTGTTGTTGGATGGGAGGGTTCCCAAACTCCATACTGCCCGGACCTATTGCTTCAAGAAGGACAGTATAGGTGCCAAATGGGTATTTATAGCCAGTCATATTAGATAGTGTCATGCCGTATTTAACATTTGCCGGTTCACCTGGTTCTGGGCTTGGCGGAGTAAATTTAGGACTAACCTGACATTGGGTTACTTGCATGCATATAGAAGTGTTATTAGGCGCGCCATTAACGGTATATTGTTCTATTTGGTATGGTCCCTCCTGATGCGTTGGATCGCCTGGAGGGTTACCGTTCGAACCATAGCTTCCAGTAACAATTGCCCAGAGATCTACCGTATAAGAAATGTGGGGGTAGAGATGTACATTGTTAGGTATAAAGTCAGCAAAGGTATTATAGATTTTGCTTGTAGCATGCGAGCCGTCTCCAGGGATAGGTGCTCTAAATGTTTGGTCAATATTATCACTACCGTGGAAGCGTAATTCTATATCTACAAAATAGTTCGGATCTTCTCTATAACTAATAGTAGGATCCCAATGCCCTCCTTTGACGCCGCAGGGGGGACAGGATCCATGGATTGGTTGACAGGGAGGTTCGCCTGGACTACAAACAAAGTGCCAACCGCTCTGATACGGAACTGTATGCGTAGTGCTGTAAGGCAGGTTAATTACTTGCGTAGTCGAACAACCGGTTTGTACCAGGTGCGCATTGCCTGGCACTGTTATAGTTGCTTGGCACGACGATCCAAAAGCCCCAGTGGCATTATACATTCTATAGGTAATGGTTTTAGAGCCCCCTGCCCCCGGGGCAGTCACCGAATCTGTAAATTTGAATGTATTATTAGGTGGATTAGGTGGAACCTTGCCAGTAACGTTTTGCAGGTTTATAACATTCGGCCCTACACGCTTCATATAATATGTGGAATCCCAGGTAGTATCACCTGTATTGGTCGCGGTTATAGTAACCGCCACCGTACTGTTAGGCGCCCAATTTGAAGCAGGGTTTAGGGCAATTGTACAGGTGGCATTATCAGTTGTTTTACAGGTTTGGGTTGAAGGTCGTTCACCTAAACTAGCGTATACGCCCTGAAGTCCACTACTCATTGAAAATCTGAGCGTATTTCTAACCCCAGAGTTAGCCATTACCACTCTATATCTATAATTCCTATCAAAAACGTCACTAAAGAGCGTGCCATTTTGGAGCATATTACCACCTTGAGTAACCCTAGCTCCCTTATAAATAGCCCAAGAATTACCCGTTACCGTTCCATCCGGATTAACCTTCTGTGCTTGCAGTTCAAATATCTGATTAGTATTCCAGTCTCTATGACTTACGTCTGAATCTTGATAAGCAATGGATCCATAAAAAGTAGTACCACCATTGATATCGCTACAATTAAGTGGCACGCCAAAGGCTGCCCAGGCATTCAAGTGATTACCGTTGTTTAGATCTATGTCTCTAAAGCCGAAGCCAGCTATATTTGAGCCACCAATATAGCCAGCGGCTCCGTTGTCTACTTTTACGCGATAGCTATTTTCTCCTTCATTAGGACTTGGCATTACGTTGGCGATAATATTAAAATAACCATTAAAATCAACTGTGGGAGTATTCATATTGATGGCTCGACTAGCATTAACGGTGAAAGTCAAGGTAGCAAAACAACCTCCGCTGGAGATAACTTTTTGCGCCACGAGTCCTGTAGCATCGTAAAGATCGAATGCGCTTGGCGGCGCAGAGCCAAGGTCATAATCTGGCCCAACTACTCCGCCTCCTGATGCGCTATGGCAATCCGGAGCTGCATTATCAATAGTTATAGTTATAGGGCCCTGGCTTTTATCTACATATACTGCAGTAGTCATCCAAGCATAGGCATAATCTTGTTTGTTATTACCTATTACATAGTAAGGTGTGACTGTTTGGCCACTTGTATAGCAATCGTTGGTCGGTGAAGTACAACTTGGATTATATCGTCCACTCTGGTTGGCAGGAGATGAGTTATCAAAGATACCTGGCTCGGGCGGAAAACTTGCGTTCGCCTTAGGAGTAGCATGGAAAAAAATACCAGCAATTACAAAGACTGGTAGTAGGTAAAGCAACTTTTTGTATAGGTTTAGGCTTGTCATCTATTTTATTCCGTCAAGATTTTTTTGTAGTGAACTAACTGTTGCGACTGGCACGCCAGAATCTACTGCCGAGGCCTTTTGTATAGCTGTTTGCAAACTAGTCTTTTCTAAGGCGGTGTCGTTAAGTTGCTTAGCAATTGTAGCCAAGGACGAGTAAGCGTACCACGGTACGTTGACATCAGGTACATTTTTTATACAGTCTTGGAGTACAGTTTTGGCTTGCTGATAGTTTTTTTGATAAAAGGCCGTATTTGATTCAGCTATATAGCCTTGTACGGCTGAATCGTAGTCCTTTTTTTGTAAGCTATCATTGGCAAATTTAGCAGCGGCAGTTTTTTGCTCTGTAAGTGTAGGTGCTGGATTAGCCTTGGCCGGGTTGCTATTTTTTCTTGACGAGTGATGATCTTTCCACGCCAAAATAGCCCCGCTAATTAAAATTAAAACCAAGAAAATAAATATTATGTTGCGTCCGTTAACACTAAAAGCACGTAGCCGACGCAAGCTCTGTTTCATACATAAGCATTATAAGTTAAACAAGAGATAGTGCAAATAGTTGATAAGTTAGAATAATTGCTGTTTTTGTAAAACTTACTAGAGAGTCCGGGCGTCTCCGCATAAATCTTGCGGAGACGCCCGTTCGCCCTCATCAGCGAATCGACATCGGAAGCCAGCGGCTCATCACCAAGCGCCCGCTGACGTAGACGTCGGCCTTGTTGCAGAGAAGGCCGGAAGCCAGCATCTTGGCGTAGATCGTAATCGTGAAGCTCCCCTGCGGCGTCAGCTGTGGAGCCATCCAGCGACCGGAGTTGACGACGACATGTGGCTTGATGAACCTCGGTTCCAACGGCGAGCTGTCGATACCCGTGTGGGTGATCTTCTGGCTCGGCAGGAATACCCGCAGCTCAGGCCTGGCCAGGTTGCCAGCCGACTGCTTGTTCCCCACCTGGAAGCTGTAGATCTTGATCTCACCCGGCTTCCCGGACTTCGGGTTGATCGCGTAGAAGAAGATCTTTGGCGACGAAGTCGGTACCGAGTTGACGCTCTGCACAGTCTTGCCGCACCCCGCAATAGCCTGGCGCGATGGAGCACTTACTCCAGTTGCGCTGAAGGCCAACATTGTTACCACTGGCGCCAGAAGCACCAATGGCCAACGTCTGCGAACTATCATGAAGCCTCCTCGGGCTCGTAGGATTCGTATCGAAAAGATAAGGGCTCCTTAGGGCTCAACGCCTGAAATTTGCTACATTGAAAGCGCCTGGGCGGAGCCCATAGGTATCTTAGTCATACCATTAACAGAGGTAGTAAGTCAATTGATTAAGCTTAAAATTTGTATTAAAGCTAGGTAATCTTAAACCGCATGGGCTGGTACAATAGCAAAGATGAGTTTATCGATTGGGCTCCGTAAGATTCCTCAAAATAGCGCACAGGGTTTTATCTTTTTTGTTC
>OBEQ012396296.1_pt1 | contig 13780 bp, 15 predicted proteins | sample 1670901 | NCBI WGS metagenome assembly OBEQ01 (sample SAMEA104232315, study PRJEB22302) | groundwater metagenome | biome: forest; feature: aquifer; material: groundwater | place: USA | collected 2011-08-07 | depth 5.4 m
ATTTTTTCATTATTTATGTAATTTCTAATTGTTTCAAACGGGCGATATAATAAAAAGGGCGTTATAGAATAAACAATTGGAATTTTACTACTTAAAGCAAGACCCACTGCCATCCCCATCATTGCTTGTTCCGAAGATCCTACATTTATAAATCTATCAGAATAATCTATTCGTACTTGATCCCACAATTTGTATCCTAAATCGTTTACCAAAATCCAAATCCTATCATCTTTTTTCATAGATTTGTGAACTAGTTCTGTAAAATATCTTCTCATTAATATTAAGCTATTCATTCCAATATTTTTAATACTTCCTGGTATTCTTTTTTATTAATTACATGATAATGACCGTTTTGTCCTTTTAGAAAAGGAATTTTGCCAACGTCTGTTTTTGCAAATATGACATTTAGCTTATTATCTGCCTTTTGCTTAAAAGTTTTAATAATTCCAGAAGGATTGTTTCCATTAATAATCTTAACTAAGCATCCAAATGCTTTTAATCTTTTAATAAGAATGGGAATATCAATTGGGTCATACGCTCCCCAACCGTTTGCGTTTACAACAATTTTTAAATTGTATATTTTTTTATCGATTGCTATCCTGATTGACTCCCAAATACTTCCTTCCATACACTCACCATCTGAAATCATGCAATAAACATCTTCTTTTTTATTGGCAAACGCTATTCCTAAAGCAATAGGAAGTCCTTGCCCAAGACTACCTGTGGAAACAGAGATATTATTCTTAAAATCTCTATGAGGATGGATTGAAATATTTTTAAAAAAAGAAGGTGAGATCAGTTTGTTTTTTTCCAAAACTACATATAAAGCAACACCAGCGTGTCCGTTTGACAAAACAAATTTTTCATTTTTATTTTTTATTTTAAAAATTACATTAATTAAATCGATGCTTGTTAAACAAGAACCGATATGGGAAAGTCTATGTTTAAAGCTTAACTCTATAATTCTTTTTCTTAGTTGTTTTTGTTCGGAATCTAATGAATTTATATTAATCATGAATACATCTTCTGGTTTTGAATAAACCATCTATAAGTCTCGGACAATCCTTGATTTATAGAAAACTTTGGATTCCAATTAAGAATCTTTTTTGCCTTAGATATGTCGGCAAACCAATGATTATTGTCCCAAGATCTTTCAGGAAATTCTCCTTTTTCAACTTTGACTTTCTTATTTGCGATATTGAATAAGTTTTGAACAAGATCATCATTCGAGTATTCTTTTCCAGTTCCAATGTTTAAAATTTCTCCTCTTAATTTATTACTGTTCTTAACGCATTTTATATATGCATCCAAAACATCTTCAACAAAAATAAAATCTCGTTTAATCAAACCAGGGGTAATTCTGATGGTGTTTTGATTAAGTATTGAATTAATAATTGTTGGAATAAACCTATCTTTTTGCTCAAAAGGTCCATAAACAGAAAATAATCTAAGCGTTACTATTGGTTTTTTATATTGGACTGCAAACGACTGACAAAGAAGAGACGAGATAGCTTTTGTAGCAGCATAAAAACTAGAAGGGAAAATCAGATCTGACTCTTTCATCGGCTTATTGTTAATTCCATATTCAGATGAAGAGCCGGAGTTTACGAAAATCTTATAATCCGTTTCTAAACTTGACAATAGAAGGTTCAGAGTTTCGTAAACATTTGTCTCAACCATTTCTTTAACTCTTGATGAATCTCGATAATTGCTGTATGTTGATAAGTGAAAAATTGCTATTGGGTTAACTATTTTAAAAAGATTGTTAAGAGAAGATTTATCTAAAAGATTTACATCATGAAAGATTAACTGATTCTTGACACTCAAAATTCTCCAGGGATCTGTAGATTTTTTCCAGATAAGATTCACTTTGTAACCTAATTTAAGCAATCTACGAACCAAGTTTGATCCGATAAAACCACCTCCTCCACTAACTAAAACTATCCTTGAATTATCGCCAATCATATTTTCTTCCGAGATTATATCATGACGATAAATAAATTAGAATGTGTTAAACTTAAATTAATGCGATTATCTAGAAAGGCAATCTTTTTTTTGCCATTCTTACTGTTTTTAACACTAGGCTTCTTATTACGAGCGCAGGAAACTCTTTCGGGAAATTTCCTATTTCTACTTGATCAGGGAAGAGATATGATGGCTGTCAAAAGAATAGTATTTGATCATCATCTTACCCTGATTGGTCCAAATACAAGCCTACAAGGAGTTTTTCAGGGCCCAATTTGGTACTACCTTTTATCAATACCAACATTTTTAATGAACGGAGATCCTTGGGGAAGTGTGATTCTAATGTTAATTATTAGCATGTCTGTAATGCTAGTAAGTTTTTTCTGGATTAAAAAACTTTTTGGCTACAAAGCAGCAATCACTACACTTTTCCTTCTTGCAATTTCTCCGCAAGCAGTAGCTGCTGCAACATTTTCTTGGAACCCTCATCCAATGTGGTTAATTTTATGTTTGTTTATCTTTTCTTTTTATGAACTTAATCAAGGAAAAAAGAAGTTTCATTTACCAGTATGGATTTTGATTGCTTTAATGTCTCATTTTGAGATTGCGCTTGGATTTTTTATTTTTCTATCAACTGTAGTTTATTTATTATTATTTAACAGAAGGGTTTTAAAAAGCAAATATTTTTTCTTTGGCATTATATTTTTTATAATCCTTCTTTTACCCCAAATAATTTTTGAGTTAAGACATAATTTTTTAATGATAAGCTCATTTGCCAAAACGTTACATGGAGAAAATCAAGGTTTAATATCAAATCAAGAAAAAAGTTCATATTTTGTATATACAAAAGGACATTTTGATAATTTTCAGTTAAATTTTGATTACGCTTTTTTCCATGAAGGAGTTTTAGAAAAAATTCCATTAATATTTTTTCTTTTTATTCTTTTTTCTTTCTTATTTGGTAAGAAGTTTAAGATTTTTTCGGCTAATGAACATAAATTTTTAAGTTTGAATGTAAAATTTATAATTATTCTTTTTATTTTGTTTATTTTCTATCCTTTTCCAATTAGGTATTGGTTTCTGACTGGACTTGAGATATTTTATATTTTAATAACTGGATTAATTTTATCTAAACTAATGTTAAATCGTTTAAGTGCAGCAGTATTGTATTTATTTTTTATCGCAAATTTAATAATTTTTATTCCCAGAATATATAATTTACATTCCAAACCAGACTACGGATCTACATCAAAAGTCAAAGGTAAAACTAATGCAATTGAGTATATTTATAAAGATGCAAACGGAAAACCCTTTAATCTTTTAGTCTTTACCCCTTCTGTTTATACAGATCCGTATGATTATCTGACATTTATATCCAGTAAAAATAAATATCATTATCTGCCCGGAACCAAAAAAGAAGGCTCTTTTTATTTACTTATCGACCCAGATTATTCCAAACCCTGGAGCTACGTGGGATGGTTAGAAACAGTAATAAAGTCAGGAAAGATTATCTATACTAAAAATCTTCCTGGTGGATTTATACTTCAAAAAAGAGAAAACATTTAGCGAGACCTAAGCATTGGATTTAATTGCACATTTTGGGCTGTTAAACTCCCATCTGAATTTTCAGTACCAAAAGCTGCAACTTGTTCACCTTTTTTAAGATCGGTTTTTGTTGCTTGGGAAGTTTTATTGATAACAGTTTTGTCTGACAAAATTACGATCTTACTGCTTCCATCTTTAAGCTTAACCGTAATACTCTTGTCATCAACGCTTATTATCTCACCACTTACTGGTCTTAATCCTTGCCTTGCGCCATTTTGGGTTTGACCGTTTCTTTGTCCGAAAGCAAATCTTCCTTGTGGAAGCTTACTTTCTTGATATTTCATTCCTCCAAAAAAACCAACTGCTCCTACTAAAACTACGATAACAATAGTTGAAATTAAATTATTTTTCATATATCTCACCTCCTTTATTTTTGAACTTTTTATTCATATCTTAATGCCTCTATTGGTTGCAAATTTGACGCTTTTCTTGCAGGATACCAACCAAATATAATTCCAATACCTGCTGAAACTCCTATTGCTAATATTATTGCCGAAATAGAAAAAATAAAAGGAAAACCAGTAAGGCTTGAAACAACGTAGGATATTGACACCCCAATGATCATACCTATGACTCCACCAAAGAAAGTTAGAATTATTGATTCAATCAAAAACTGAGTAATTATAATGCTTTTTGTCGCGCCTAAAGCTTTTCTAAGACCAATTTCCCGAGTTCGTTCAGTCACAGTGACCAGCATAATATTCATAATTCCAATTCCTCCAACTAAAAGAGATATAGCAGCAATTCCTGACAAAAGAGCAGTGAATGCTCCTGTGGTTGAAGAAACTGTGTTTAGTATATCTTGTTGGGAAAAAATTGAAAAATCGGAAAGGGCAGGATCGGTTAGCTTATGCTTAGCAAGGAGAAGATAACCTACCTGATTTTGAGCGTCTACCATTACTTCTGGACTCTTCGCTTCAAGAGCAATTGAGCTTAAATAATCTACTCCAAAAAGCTCTTTTTGAGCTGTTGTTAAAGGTACCCAAACAAGGTCATCCTGATTTTGAAATCCCGTACCTCCTTTGGAAACAGTAACTCCTATAATCGTAAAAGTTTGACTACTGATTCTAATGGTTTGTCCGATAGGATTTGAGTCTATCCCAAACAAATCGCTTACTACTTGCGGACCAACAACTGCAACTTTAGAAATGCTATCTACGTCTCTCTGGGAAATAAAAGATCCAGATGCTATCTCGAATTTGTGCACCTGAGGATAATAAGAAGTAGCTCCGATTATTTGAACGTTTGTATTATTTCTTCCAGTTGTAATTTGTGCTCTTCTTGCTAATTCTGGCGAAACAGTTAAAACAGTATTTATTTGACTGGATGTTCTGATTGAATTCGCATCGTCTAAGGTTAACGAAGTATTACTTCCAGCTGCCCCTCGTACCGCTCCTGTATTCTGGCTACCCGGCTGAATAGTCAAAAGATTCGATCCCAAGGATTGAATCTGGTTTTGTACCGATGTCTGAGTAGCTTGACCAAGAGATATTAACGCGATTACACTTCCTATTCCAATTACTATTCCAAGCGCAGCAAGACCTGTTCTTAATTTATTAATCGTCAAGGTTCCTATTGCTTCTATGATAATTTCTTTATATTCCATAAATTTTAGCTTTCCTTAATTATCTTTCCGTCCAAAATGTGGATTATTCTTTTTGCGTTTTTTGCAATATCGGGTTCGTGAGTAATCATAACAATCGTATGTCCATCCTTATTTAGTTTTTTGAATATATCCATTATTTCTTCAGCCTGGATAGAGGCAATATTTCCAGTTGGTTCGTCAGCTAAAATTATACTTGGATTCATAACTAATGCCCTAGCAACTGCTACTCTTTGCATTTGACCTCCTGATAATTGACTTGACGTATGATTTAATCTATTTCCCAAACCTACCATTTCAAGATATTTCTTAGCTTTTTCCATTCTTTCTTCCACTGGAATCCCAGCATAAACCATAGGTAACATAACGTTTTGTAGTGCTGTCCTTCTAGGAAGAAGATTAAATGCCTGAAAAACAAAACCTATCTTTCTATTTCTAATTTCTGCCAACTGATCATCTTTTAGACTACTAACATTTTCTCCATCTAATAAGTATTGTCCGCTAGTTGGAGTATCCAAAGCTCCAATCATATGCATAAGGGTAGATTTACCGCTTCCAGATGGCCCCATTATTGCTACGAATTCTCCTTTCTTAACATGAAAGGATACATTATCTAGGGCTTTAGTTTCTACGTCTCCGGTTTTATATGTTTTTGATAGATGAGAAATTTGAATCATTGTTTTTCATTAATTTCCTCTTCCCCCACCACCTCTTACAGCTCCGCCGCCGCCAAACCCACCAAATCCGCGATTTCCAAATGGCGAAGTGGTGCTTTGGGTTCCAGAACTTGTATTATTAGTAACTCCAGTAACAACCGTGTCTCCTTCATTGATGCCTGATGTTATTTCTGTTTCCGTATCATTTGAATCACCAATTTCAACAGTAATTGGTGTAACATGACTATTTTTCATAACTCTAACAATTGATTGACCATTGCTTGTAGAAACAGCAGCAGTTGGAACCAAGACTACATCGTTTTTAATCTTAGTTATTATCTTTGCTGTCACTCCCATATTTGGATATAGGTGATCGTTTCCAGCATCAAAAGATATTACCGCAGGATATGTTGTTACGCCTGATGCGACAACGCCATTTGTATTAATACTTGTTACTAGTCCTGTAAAAGTTTGGTCAGGAAAAGCATCCAATGCCATTGTTACTTTTTGACCTTCAGAAACATTCACAGAATCTATTTCAGAGATATTAACTTGAGCCTGAATTGGTCCTTCCTGATAAATAGATCCCAATACCTGAGAAGTGCTTGTCAACGAATTAGTCGAACTTGATAATGTAATAATTGATCCTGGTGAAATAGTTAATCCTTTTACAACTCCGGAAACCGGGGCAGTAATTGATGAAGATGTTTGACTAAGAGTTAATGAAGCGCTGTTTAAGCTAGCTGTAGCAGCGGCTATTACCCCTTGTTGATTTTTATAATCTGCTTCTGCTTGTAACCAATCTGCATTTTCTTCTATATATTTAGGATCTTCCTTGGTAGTTGAGTCTGGATTTGCTATTCCTTTGTCATTTAAGAATGTTTGATTTGCTTTAAAGAGTGTTGATTGTAAAGAATTAATTTTTGCCTTTGCAGCATTTAAACTACTTTGAGCTGATAAATAACTTGACCATGCTGCTGCTTGTTTTTGCTGTGATGCTTGGTCTAAGGTAATATCTGCAATTTTTTGTCCCTGATTAACAGCATCTTCATTTTGAACATATACAGCGCTTACCACACCGGATGCTTGAATTGTAACTGATACATTATTTGATGAAGTAATTTGTCCAGAAGCGCTAACGCTTTTTATTAGTGTCCCTTTTGTAGCTTGCTCTGTCTGAAAAGTAGGCTGCTTTGAACTCTGCCCAAATGCTCTGAACGCAAAAAAGCCAAGAATAACTACTCCTATTATTGATATTATTATTCCCTTTTTAGTTGCAAATAAAGGAAATTTCTTTAAAACTTCAAACATCTATATTAGACTATAAAATACATCTGAGAAACAGCTTAAAATTAAGACTTTTCAGAAGGAAAGACTGCCGTAATAGTTGTTCCTTTTCCCACTACGCTTTGGACTGCTATAGAACCATTATGAAGCTCTATAATTTTTTTAGCAATTGACAAACCTAATCCATAACCAATAGATGACGTCTTTGATCTTGCTTGATCTGCTCTGTAAAATCTTTCAAAAATATGAGGAATATCCTTGCTATCTATTCCGATTCCTTGATCCTTAACAAGGATAGATACTTGATCGTCTAATTTTTCGACCGTAACTTTGATCTTAGTATTTTTTGGGCTGTACTTTATCGCATTATCCAGAAGTATAGTTACTAACTCAGTAAGACTACCCATGTCTCCTTTTATAGGATAATTCTCTTCTGGGATAAAAATCCCAATATTTTTGGCTTTTGCCAGATAACTTACTTTCTTTTTGGCGTTTTTCAAAACTTCGGAAATATCAACTGTTAATAAACTAATTCCTCCATTTCCTTTTTCAAATTGAGCCAGTAAAAGTAAGTTATCTGAAAGTGCTTGTAAGTTGTTGATATCATCAAGATTATTTTTTAATAACGCTTTTGCATCTTTTAGTATTAAATCTTTATCTCGTAAACCTACTTCTGTAGATGTTTTTAAAGCAGTTAATGGTGTTCGAAGCTCATGAGAAGCATCTGTTATAAACCTATTTTGCTCATCTACCATTTTTTTAATAGGCTTAAGTGTTCGTCCGGCTAAAAAATAACCCATGCCTCCTGAGACACCAAGAATAATTAAATTTATTCCAATTAGTGCTAGCTTAACTCTTTGCTTAGTTTCCTCTAAGATAACTGGGTCAATTCTGGAAACAGGAGAACGATTTCTTCGATAATTCTGAGGAGATTCCTGCCTTAATCTTTGAGCCCTTTCTATTCTCTGAAGTTCAAGAGTTGACCCTCGATAGATTGCCAAGCTAAATAAAATGCTAACAAGCATTATAATTAAGAGATACCAGGCAGTTAATTTAAGACGGGCTTTTTGAAACATATTTACCCTATTTTATAACCAAACCCCCTAATTGTTTTAATTAGTAAAGCAACATTCTTGAACTTTTTATCAATCTTATTCCTTAAGTACCCTATATATACTTCAACTGTATTGGGTAAAATGTTACTGTCATAATTCCAAACATGACCAATTATTTGGTCTTTAGTTAAAACTCGATTTGGGTGACGCATTAAATATTCCAAAAGCGCAAATTCTTTGCTGGATAATCTAATCATATTATTTCCTCGTTTTACTTCGTATGTAATAGTATTAAGAGTTAAATCATGAATTTTGAGAAGTGAACCAACTGTATCTTTTGGTCTTCTTACTAAAGCTCTAATTCTTGCCAATAGCTCTTCAAAAGCAAAAGGCTTTGTAAGATAATCATCTGCCCCGGAATTTAATCCATTTACTTTGTCTTCTATTTGCCCTTTAGCAGTTAACATGATTATAGGAACGTGAACTTGATTTTCTCGAAGTTTCTTGCAAATTTCTATTCCGGAAATTCCTGGCAATAGCAAATCTAAAATAATTAAATCATAGTCTTCTCCTGCTGCCAGGTCATATCCGTCAGTACCAGTATAGCTAACATCAACTGCGTAAGACTCTTGCTCAAGTCCTTTTTTTATTGAATTAGCAATCTTACGCTCATCTTCTATGATTAGGATCCTCACGACGTGATTATACCAAAATTATCCTTAAAACCAGCTGAGAGGAGTTTTTACCTCTCGTAACTAATTTGTGGATACCTGTAATTTGCTCAATTTTTCTTTGTAGCATCTGTAGTATAATTTTATCTATGGATAGCACTGGGGAAAACGTGCAGGGACTTGCTCATGGTCCTACTAAAGAAGGCGCCCATACACGAATACTTTTACCTGAAAAATATGTTTACGAAGCTAGTTGGGCAAATTTTAGTTATCCCCAGACGCGTGCTACACAACCATTAGCTGCAGGAGCAGTAATTGCAAGAATGGCTTTAGATAGACAATTCACTTGGGAGCAATTTAGAAAAGCGGCAATAGATAAATCTTACGTTGATAATTTAGTCAGAAAAGTTAATTTTGCACATGCGGCATCCGGAGCTCCAGAAATAGATAGCCTTTCAGTAGCTCGTGTATTAAATAGTATTGGGAATGATGTAAGAGTTCTTGCAGAAGATTTAGCAGACGCACTCATTCCTCAAGGTGGATTAGATAAACGTCAAAAATTAGAAAGATTATTTACTGACAGCAATTTAGAACCTCTGGCTAGAGCAGCTACAGAGCTTTGGGAAGCAGCAGCTGTCTCACTAAAAACTAATGAGGCTAAAACCATAGGGAGAGAACTCGTTGGTAATTTAAAAGTTCATCAAAATAAACCAGTACTTGATCGATACGGATATAAAGCTCACTTCAATCCAATTCTTGCTCGCTTATACTCAGTTACAAAAAATGGAGTTGAAATGAAAGTATCAGAGATAAAGGGCGTTACTATTAATAATCCATCTATTGATACTGCAGCTGGTATTTTACTAAAACCAAACAAGTGGTATATTGCCATACCAATTCGTTTGCTTTGAGTTTTAGCCGTCACGCTTAGTATTTTGTGTGCACCTGAAGGGTAAACATGTACTGACACCTTCTCATATGAACCTTTACGAGTCAAAGTAGTTGTTGCCGGTTTTGTAACTTTTAAAAGCGAGTTTGCACATTGCAAAAATCGGGCTTGGAAGATTATCTAGTGAATACCATTCCCATTCTCCACTTCTATTAGGTTCCATAACTTTTGGCTCTCTTTTATCCCAATCTGCAATAAGTCCTATGTGAACATAATGTTTTCCTGAATATTTTTTAACATTTGCTAGGAACTGAAACTTTATATTTTTTATTTCAATTCCCGCCTCTTCCATTACTTCCCGTATTGCGCAGCTTTTAAACGATTCACCAAACTCCAAATGTCCACCAGGAAAAGCATACTTCCCTTCCCCATGCGCACCCTTTCTTTGCGACATCAAAACCTTTCCATCTTTAAAAATAAGAATCCCAATTCCAGTTAACGGCCGATTTTCTGAAGCATGCATCATAAAGATTATAGCAAAAAATATTTTTTACTGGCTTTTTGTTTCTGGAGGCAGTCCAAGAAGCTCTGAAACTTTTACAAGTTCAAATCCTTTTGCTTTAAGCTGTCTAATGATTTCCGGAAGCGCTTCTGCTGTTTTTGGAGCAGTTGGCTCTCCATTCATATGCAAAACTACAATTGAACCGTTTTGAGCATTATCAACTACATTACGAATTATCTGATTTGTATTGTTGTTAAATCCATCTGCAGCAACAATATCCCAATGCACAACTATATCATTTGCCTGATTAACAAGCTTAACATCATCTGGCGTATAGCATCCACCTGGAAATCGAAAAAGCTGATTATCAATATGACCATGTTCCCGGATTAATTTTTCTGTAGCTCCGATTTCTTCTATTCGCAAAGTTGAAGAGATTTGTTTTAATCCATAACAAAATCCAAAATAAGAACTGTCTGTATAAGAATGGCTACCTAATTCAAAAAGAGGATTAGCAGAAAATCCTTCCGTTTCTTTAGGATATAATTCTATCCACATTCCTGTTAAAAAAAGCGTTGCTTTAGTATGAGTTTGATTTAAAATATCTATAATTCTTTTATCGTAAGAGCTTTTTATCGATCCGGAAAGAAGATTGGCCTTCATTCCATCTGTCATTTCTGCGTCAAACGTAAGAGCAACTTGCTTCTTAGTACGGGGTCCGTGAAAAATAACATTTGAACTTTCACCTCCAATTGTACGATTATCATAAGGGCTTCCTTTTTCAACATAGAGATTCTCATCAGGTTTTGGAAGAATAATTGTGGTTTTCCCACTGCTTAAAACTGAACTCTTAAGAGTCTCAAACTTTTTACCAATAACAGATGAAAGTAAAAAATAAGTTATGACTGAGGAGAGAAGAACGATAAAAAGAGTATAGATAGTGTGATGAATAAAATCGTCTTTTAGAATTCCAAAATTTTGCTTTGCTGTCTTTTCTAAATCCGGCATTACTCAATTTTGCTTAATAAAACTTTAAAAGTCAACACGTAAATTTTTATTTATGGACAAAAAGGACTGCGTTTGGGATATTTCGACCTGGTCCTGTTTTATACCCGCCAAACCAAAGCGCAGTCGAACCACCTTCATCAAGATTTAAAGCGTTATCCATTCCAAGAGTTTTTAAGACATGAGCCGATTCACTCATAGTAGCATTAAATACATCACCAATATAAACCATATTTCCCTTGTTTGCTATAAATCCGCGCGGACCTTTCCCATTAAATTTTGGGTCATCCGAACTACTAAACACAATATTTCCACCAGAAATTAACAAAGGCTGCATTGCAATAACAGAATCAACGCTTGTATCTCTTCCCCAATCCGATGAATGACCACGAACACCCATACTATTACCACTAAAATAGACTAAAGGTACAGTGCTATAAACATTATTGTCTGAATTGAAATAATGTTTATTTTTGTTCATTAAAAGAGTATCAAAAGAATTGGTCTTTCCGGCACACTGAGGATATTCTGGCGGGCAGAAAAAAGTTCCGTTTATTCCTGCATATGCTCCACTTCTTGATGCGTAATCTGCTAAAGACATTGCCGGACAATTGTTAGAGCAATCCGAATCCGATGCGGTATCTACTATAACCCGGGTTGAATTCAAATCTGATGCAATTATTGCAATATTAAAAGTCCCAACATCTGTTTGCACACTTTGAAAACCATATCCAGATCCAGGAGGTGTATTGCTTTGAGAAGCTGAGATAGGAACTGAATTCTGATTATTCGCAGTAAGCTTGCTATTTTTACTATCTATTGAAGAAGATAGAGATTTTAACTGTGCGTCTGCAGAAGCATAATTGAATTCAACAAGATATCTTACAACCTGAGCGTACAATTTGTCTAAGTCCGATGTATCTTGCTTTTGAGCTCTTAGATCTTGAATTTGTTCCAATAAATCAATGGATTTTTTGTATTCTACTTTAATGTTTTTTATTTCCTCTTGCTGTTTTTGATTAATCTTATACTGGTCTTGATTTTTTAGTGCGTTGTAATTCTTTTGAACATTTAAAAAACTTTTATTTAATTCTGATTTTGATTTTAGAAGATTTTGGATAAAATAAGTTTGAGTAAGTAAAAGAACTAGTAAGACTATTAGCAGAATACCTAGATGGTGGAGCTTGAATTCTTTTATCTTATTTAAAACTTTTTCCATTCCTATTTATGCTACCAAAAACATAAATATCTAGCAAGCATACTGGGATAAAATTATGAATTTTTCCCTTTTATCTTAGGGGAAATATAGAAAGGCTTAAGGCTAGTTGATCTTTTTGCGTTATCATGGTACAGATCCACCTCCCTTGGTACTTTCCTATGATGTACTATCTTTATACCTATCTTACCGCCAAAAGGAAGAGGTACAGATACCTCTCCTGCTACTTTAGAAAAACGTTCATATTCCTTATTCCCCATATGATTAAAAATGCGAAGAAATTATAGCATAAATCTATACTTAATTCCCTTTTGAAATCCGAAGATATGTCGGACAGAACCCTCCTTTATTTTTAACTTCTTCTATATGAAATTCAAGTCCTAATACTTTTATTGCCTTTGCATATTCTTCATATAAAAATTCACCTGCATCTTCATAAATTACTGCCCTGGTTTTTCCTTGTAATAACTCGTTAATGTTTAGAAGAGCCATATCGAATGTTTGTCCAAAAAAAGAATACTGTAATGAATTACTAAATATCAAGATATCTGGCGGATATAAACCTATCTTTTTGGCATCAGCTACGACTACTGTCGCTAACTCTTCAAAACTACCTTTTACAAAAGGCGCAGTCAGGGATTGATTTGATCTATGGGGAAGAATATGGGGATTTATTGCAAGAAAACGAACATCTTTTTCTTTATAAAAATCTTGTAGTTCACACGTTGCGTCTCCTGACCCAGCTCCGACGTCCCACATGGTAATCCCACTTGGGGAGTCAGTAAGCATTTCTCTAATTTCATCGTCAAGGTTCATTCTTTGATGATATGTTTCTCCAGAAGAACTAAACTCTGGTGGCGTTATTCCTCCTCTTTCTGCCTTAGCTCTTTCCAGTATTTCGTTTCTTGATAATCGCTGCAGTAATCCATTAACTCGTTCTGAGTCTCCAAATCGAAATCTTTCTCTTATATCCATAATTAAAAGATTTTAACAAAATGAGGAAGAATAGTAAAGCTATAGGCTTATTTTAAGATCTGGATAGAAGTTTTTTTTGAAAAAGGGTTTGCTCAATTAAAAACAACCTATCTTTGGAAAGTAAAGGCAAATTGTCAAAAGCAAAAAAATTCGCCTCCACTACTTCTGAGCTTTTTCTAAACTCTCCACCTATCAATTTCCCTAAAAAACATATATCGACTCGAGCCGATTCCCTATCTGTTCTTATCTTTAATTCCTCATCAACGCTTACTATAAAACCCGATTCTTCTTCTATTTCCCGCTCTAACGCTTCCTGCGGATGTTCCTTGGCTTTAATATAACCACCCGGTA